>Ga0315280_10006871_pt1 | contig 15529 bp, 15 predicted proteins | sample YL17G06_40_MG_FD_203697 | JGI IMG/M metagenome (GOLD analysis project Ga0315280, IMG submission 203697) | Sediment microbial communities from Yellowstone Lake, YNP, Wyoming, USA - YL17G06_40 | ecosystem: Environmental > Aquatic > Freshwater > Lake > Sediment | place: USA: Wyoming | collected... | reverse complement strand
TTGATATTTTTCGACCTGCTCCTGGGTCAAGACGACCTCGGAGAGCTCGCCGATTCCCGTGTTCACGCCGTACATGATCTCGCGCTTCTGAATTTTATCCTCGAGAAGAGCGCGGCACTTCTCGATTCTTTTTTTAGCCTCAGGATGAAGCTCGACTTTTTCATTTTCCCGGGCCACCAGGACGACTTTCTCGATCGTGAGGTTTCGTCCATCAAGGATTATGGCCATGATCATTCCTCCTAAAAGTGCAAATAGGCAGGCATTATAAGCTTTACGCCTGGAAAAATAAAGGGAAAGGAATCAATCAAATAAGCCTCTTCGCGCCCAGAGATAAACCAGCGCGAAAAAGACAAAAAACAGGCTGGGGCCGATGATGCTGATGCGGGAGAGCTTGGTTATGCCCAGAACCAGGGTGGAATCGAAGAGCCACATGCCCATGGCCACAAAGGCAGCGACAAACCCGAACTTTTTTAGCTTAATCAGCCCGAAGGCACCGACATACAGAAAGAGGGACAGAATAATATCGGGTGCGGCAAACGCACTGTAAACCCGGTCCTCGATGGGCATTGTCGAGGGAAAAGCCCCGCCGACCCACCTCCCGACCCAAAAAATATCCGTAGCCAGTGCGACAAAGAACATGATGACGGAAATCGTTATGATCCCCAAAGGCACTTTCTTATAAAATTCCATTTCATAAATGTCCTTTATATAAGCATACCTAAAAAGCGCGTCGCCGTAAAATGGTTGGTCATCACCTCGCGGAAACGGCTGCCGTCATCCTCGACAGTGGGCTCAGTGTAAAAAAATTTCTGCTGTGAATCAACGGCAGAAGGGCGGAAGACGAAAATCCCGGTACTGTGGTCGAAGAGTCTGTTATAATGAAGAAGAAATTCTGGGAAATACGGCCCGGATGAAAACAAAATACGGTTATCTAGCCTTGCTCGCCATGTCCCTCTCCGTCTTTGTCTCCTGCATCACGGTCAACATTTATTTCCCGGAGGCGACGGTCAAGAAAGCGGCCGAGGAGATCGTCGACGAAGTCAGGAAGCGAGAAGAGACAAACAAAGGGCAGCAGGAGAGCGAAAAGATAAAGAACATCCTCTCCGGACCGGCTTCCTTCTCTCTCGTCCCCTCAGCTTATGCTCAACAGGAGACGAAAGTTTCTACGCCGACCATCAGAGCTCTCAAGCAATCTCTCAAAGACAGGGAGCCGGCTCTGACGGCCTTCTTTAACAACGGCAGCCTCGGGGAAGCGAACAACGGTTTGGTCGAGATCAGGGACGAAAGCGCTCTGAACCTCAAAGACAAAGCGACCCTGCGCAATCTGGTCAATGATGAGAACAGCGACAGGCAGAAGCTTTACGCTGAGGTAGCCAAGGCTCTCAATATCGACCCCAGCCAGGTTGGGCGCATCCAGAAGATCTTCGCCGAGAGCTGGATAAAGAACTCGGCCCCCGGCTGGTGGGTTCAAAAAGAAAACGGTGAGTGGGTCAGGAAGCAATAACGCCAGTCGCAAGCTGGTCATGCCCGCCATTGGCCCCTATCATGCAGAGGACTCAGGGGAAAGTATCGGGGCCGACCCGATGGACGGAGCGGGTAGCGGGAACTCGTTTGCAGCGAAAAAGACGCCCTCAAGGAGGCTATGACCATGAAGACAGGTTTTAATCTGGCTATACTGGGAGTTTTTCTCATGCTGACCGTTTGCTGGAGCTGCGTTCCCGGCGTTCCGGCTGTCGAAACGGCGGGCCCTTCTGCCGCCCGAGCCCAGAAAGGCCTTATCCCGGCCGCCGGGCTCGACGAGATATTGACCGTTGCCGCCGTAGACCCGCTCGAGAAAGTCTTCCGCGAATCGACCTATTTCCCGGAAGTAAAGGCCGAAGCCGATGCGGCCCGGGGCGAATGCGCCTCGTTCCAGTTCGTGCTGCGCAGTAGCAAGAACATCCGGAACCTGTCGGCTAAACTCGAGCCCATCCTTTCGGGTAAGGCCTCCCTGACAGGCGCTACGGCAAAATTCGTCGGCTATGTGAAAGTCAGCCGGAGGACGCCCGATCCTTCGCACGACCGGTTGACGCCGCTTTCCGGCTATTTCCCCGATCCCCTCATGGAGAAGGCCCTCATTGACGTCCCCCGCGACAACGCCCAGCCGACGTGGGTCACCGTGCCGGTTCCCCAGGACGCCGTCCCGGGAAAGTACCAAGGAAAAATTACTTTCAGGGGAACACTGGAAGGAAAGGCGTTCCTAGTGAGCAAGCCGTTTACGGTTAATGTTTTTCCGGTGACGATCACCCGGCCCAGGCTGTGGGTGACCAACTGGTTCTTCACCGACCCGGAGACGCTCAAATTCATCAACAACGGGCAGCCGGTCGAAAAAGGCTCACCCCGTTACTGGGAGCTCGTGCGGGTGCTGGCAAAGATGATGAAAGCTTACCGCCAGAACGTGGCCTGGGTGCATCCGCTCGACCTGGTCAAGTTCAGTCAAGACGGCGATAGCTGGAGCTTCGATTTCGCCGATTTCGATAAGATGGTGAGCGTGCTCGTGGAAGAGGGTGTCGTCGGCCGGGTTGAAGGCGGCCACATCGGCGGGCGTGAAAGCACCTGGGAAAGCCAGTTTGTGGTGAACGTTCCGGTGCCCAAACCCGAGGGCACTGTCCTCGAAAAACATCCCATCACAGACCCATTGGCCAACAGCTTCTACACACAGTTCATCCCGGCCCTGATGGCTCACCTCAAAGACAAGGGATGGGACGCCATCTACATGCAGCACATCGCCGATGAGCCCATTCCCATGAACACTCGATCCTATGTCGAGATCGCCTCTCTCATCAAAAGCCTGGCCCCCGGCCTGAAGATCGTCGAAGCCTGCCATTCGAAGGATGTCGACAATGTGATCAACATCTGGGTTCCCGAGCTCGACTTTTTCAACTCCGATTATGCCTTTTACCAGGAGCGGCAGCAGGCTGGCGACGAGGTCTGGTTTTACACTTGCCTGGCGCCCCAGGGCGAGTTCGCCAACCGCTTTATCGAGCTGCCCCTGCTCAAGACCCGCTACATCCACTGGCTGAATTTCAAGTACAATGCCACGGGCTACCTGCATTGGGGACTAAACTACTGGCAGAATGCCGGCGAAGGGAACCCCTATGGAGAGACCACGGGAATCATTATGGAAAGCGGTAACATCCTGCCGGGCGGCGATAGCTGGATCATGTATCCGGACAACGGCCGACTTGCCAGCTCCATCCGCTTGGAAGCCATGCGAGACGGCATTCACGATTACGAGCTGCTGAAAATGCTCGAAGAAAAGCAGCCGGAGAAGGCCCATGAGATCTGCAACAGGCTCGTTTTCCACTTCACGAATTATGACATGGAAATCCGGAGTTTCCGTCGGGCCCGGAAAGAGATCCTCGAGCTGCTCAGCAAATAAAAAAATTGAATGGGTCCGCCACAAAACTTGACAGATGAGGTTTTTTGGCTCAAATACGGGTGCTCTTTGGCCCTGAGGCCGCAGTCAGCTTGGTTTTCCTTGCCGCCGTCGGCGGGCTTTCCGCCCAGCCATCGCCCCAGGACCAGCAGAATCGGATTTGATAATATCCAGAAAAAATACGTCACCTTTTGGATCGACAACAGTTCGACGGCGTTCTTCCTGCTGTCAGGTACGTACGATGCTGCGAAAAACGCCTGGACGGACACGGGACAATGGGCGGACCCGATGGGAGGAACGACTCCCGTTCGCAGTGTCACTCGGATTGTGGGCCCTGACGAGTATATCTACGAGATGTATATGGGGATGCCCGACGGCAAGGAGTTTAAGAGCCTGGAGAATCACTGCACCCGAAAGAAATAGGGCTCAAGGAAAGAATAGGCCACATCATGGAGGACATCCTGGAAAAGCTTCTCTCTGGTCGGTCAAATCGACTGGCCCAGTCTGTTGAGCATTAAAATCATTTTATTAAGGCGCCCGGCGCTTTTCTTGTTGTAAGAGAAAATAATCCTGGGTTTCGACTGTAGATTCGGTTCATCTGCTTCCTCGGGGAGCGCAGATGTTTTTGATATTTTCCCCGACTCAACCAGGTCCCGGAACATCTCATTTAGTTCTCCAATATGAGTGTCCGGAAGCTCCTTTTCCAACCTGATGACAAGCTTGTTGCCAACCAGGCGAAGCGAGTGATAGATGGAGTAATAGTACTTTATCCAGTCTGCCGCCTCCTCAGGAGAACGTATGATCTTATAGAAGGCAAGGTCTTCCGGCGAGATGTAACCGCGGGCCAGCAGTTGCCGCCTGACAAATTGGTCCCAGGTTTCCCAGTAGTCTTCCCCCGGAAGCTCCATGAGTACGACGGGCATAGGCGGTGCTTTCCCTGTCTGCAGCAACGTCAGCACTTCGAATCCTTCATCGTGCGTACCGAAGCCGCCGGGGAATAGGGCGACAGCATCGGCTTCCATAACGAAGAATATCTTACGTGTGAAAAAATACTTAAACCTGACTAGTTTCGGGTCGTCTTGAATAATCTTAGACGGCCCCCTCTCAGAGGGAAGGAGGATGTTAACTCCGAAGCTGTGTTCAGGTCCGGCACCTTCAATTCCGGCTTTCATGATACCTGATGCCGCTCCGGTGATGACCATGAAGCCTCTCTCAACCAGCAAACGACCAAGTCTCACCGCCAGCTCGTAGTAGGGACTACCCTCAGTGACACGGGCTGAGCCGAAGATTGAGACTTTGCGAACCATTCGGTAGGGTTTGAAGACACAAGCGGCGTGTCGGAACTCAGCCACTGCCCGATTGATGACCTTAAGGTCCAGAATATCAAGCTCATCCCTTTGGCACTTCAGGGCATTGATAATGATGTCCTTATAAAGCATGGACCGCAGGTCTTTGCCGTCAGCCTTCAATATCTTCCGCACGGCTTTAAGTGCATCCTCTGCCTTATCCGCTTTTGCGTCCGCCATAATGTCTTTCCTTTATATGCTGCTGCTGATACCCAGCCAATGTCCATTATATCGAGTTTTGTCAGAGAGTAAAATAAGCATGGCAGGTTTCGTTGGGATATGATTGATGCAGAATCGATCCCCGCTCGCCCTCTCACCTCACCTTGGAAATTATCCTGATGACCCCGAAAATTGTGCCTGAGGGACAAAGGGGATATTAAAGATCTGTTTTTCCAAACTTTTTCTGTCCTTGACATCGTCCCCGAGCTGCCATATTTTCTAACGTGATGGTCAGCGCCGTGTCCAGGCTGAAAGAGGAAATCGAGCATGCGGCCTAAAAAAAGGATTCCTCGTCCACACAGGGGATTCCCATGATTCGTTCTTTGAGACGGTTTTCTTGCCTGGCCTTCTTCATGGCGTTTGTTTCATTGGGTGCGGTCTATGCGCAGAAAACAGCAGCGCTTTCCGATGAGCAGGTAAAGGAACGACTGAGGTTTCTTGAAAATACGCTGCATTCGGGCCAGCTTCGCGCCAAGACCTGGTGGTATGGCTGGATTTCCGCCTATTCGGCGGGGGCCGTTGTGCAGGGAGTCCTGTCCAAATCTCACTGGAATGATACAAAAATCGACAATGGCCAGACGGTCCGCGACCGGGGCTTCGCCGAGGACATGCTCGTGGGCGGCGCGACCTTGGCCGTGGGCGTCGCCGGCCTGTTGATCGACCCGTTCCTTCCCGCCTATGCCCCTAACAGGCTGCGTTCCATGCAGGAAAACACGCCGGAGGAGCGTCGGACGAAGCTTCTGAAGACCGAGGAGCTCCTCCGCCAATGCGCCCGGCGGGAGAAGGAGGGGCGGGGCTGGCGGACCCATCTGTTGAACATCGGCGTCAACGCCGCGGCCGGGATCGTGACCGTGGCCGCCTTCCACCGGCCCTGGTCCGACGGGCTCGTCACCTTTACGACCGGCGAGGCGGTTTCTCTCCTGACAATCTTCACGCAGCCGCGCCGGGCGGTCCGCGACCTGAATGACTATGAAGCCAGGTACCTCGGAAACCACGCGGCTTATATCGCGGAGCCGTCGGACCGCCGATGGACGTTCGGCCTCTACCCGGGCGGTATCACCCTCAGGCTGCAGTTCTGAGGGATAGAAAATTCGTTTTTTGTGCTGCGCCTTCGCGTTTCCTTTTAGGCTCGGAAATCGTGCCCCCTTCCCCTCTAAGAATATGATTCCCGTGGACGGATAGTATAATGTGGATAAAATCTTCTTGCGCAGACGATTGGACATATTTATTTTCCGTGCACCACAGTCGTTGAAGCCTGGTCGGTCGGCATGACGATGATCTCGCTGATGTTGACATGCGGCGGCCTGGTGGCGCAATAAACCACGGCGTCGGCGATATCGTCGGGCGATAATGGCGTGAGTCCCTTGTAAACCTTCTCCGCCCGCTCCGCGTCCCCGCGGAACCGGACGAGACTGAATTCGGTCTGGACCATGCCCGGGTCCACGTTGGTCACTCGCAGTCCTGTTCCGGAAAGGTCGAGGCGCAGTCCTTTTGTTAGGGCATTCACGGCGAACTTGGTGGCACAGTAGACATTTCCGCCGGGATAGACCTCGTGGCCGGCGATGGAGCCGATGTTGATGATATGGCCTCGGCCCCGTTTGACCATTCCGGGTATGACGGCCCGGCTCACATAGAGCAGCCCTTTGATATTGGTATCGATCATCTCCTCCCAATCGCTGATCTTCCCTTCGTGGAGCTTATCGAGGCCCCGGCTGAGGCCGGCATTGTTGAGGAGAACATCGACCTCTTTCCACTCGGGCGGAAGATCATTCACTGCGCCCTCGACGGCGGCCTGGCTGCGGACATCCAGAACCAGGATATGAACCTCCCGGCCCGGCTTCAGCTTCAACTCGGCCGCCAGCTCTTCGAGCCGGGTTTGACGGCGGGCGGCCAAAATCAGTCTGGCGCCTTGCCAGGCAAAAGCCCGGGTGCACGACCTGCCGATACCCGAGCTCGCCCCGGTTATGAAAACGATCTTACCTTTCAATGAATACATCGATCATCTCCTGTATTTGAGTCTATAAAGGATAAATGAGCTCCGCGCTCGTGTCAATTCTGGGGAACGTTCCTTAGCTCCTTAGCCTATTGCCTTCAGTGGGAGCCTGTGATATAAGTGTGGCTTCTTTCTCATTTCCAAGAAAAAAATCAGAATTTGGAGGTCATTTTATGGCGAAAGAGACGAAAAGAATTATGGTTACGGGCGCGGTCGGCCAGATCGGCTCCGAGCTCACCATGGCTCTGCGCAAGAAATATGGCCATGACAACGTCCTGGCAACCGGCCACAAAACTCAGCCGAGCAAGCAGCTTCTCGAATCCGGTCCGTTCGAGTTCATCAATGTCTCGAAGCGGGAAACGATCGACGCGATGATTAAGAATTACAGGATCGACACCATCTTTCATATGTCAGCGATTCTTTCTGCCGTTGGAGAGAAGAATCCGCAGCTCTGCTGGGATGTCAACATGAACGGCACTTATAATATCCTGGAAGCCTCTCGCGAACATAACTTAGTCAGGGTTTTTGTCCCCAGCTCCATCGCCGCCTTTGGCCCGGAGACACCCACCGTCAACACTCCCAATGACACGATCCTTAAGCCCAAGACAATGTACGGCGTGACCAAGGTCGCCGGCGAACTCCTCTGCGATTATTATGTCAAGCGCTTCAACGTGGATGTCCGTGGCTGCCGCTATCCCGGCATCATTAGCTACGAGACCCTTCCAGGCGGCGGGACGACAGACTACGCAGTGGCCATCTTCTTCGAAGCCGTAAAAAATAAAAAATATAAGTGCTTCCTCAAAGAGGACTCCCGGCTGCCGATGATGTACATGCCGGACTGCCTCAAAGCCACCTTCGACTTGATGGACGCAGACTTTTCCAAGTTGAAGCACCATTCTGACTTCAATGTCGCAGCTATGAGCTTTTCTGCTGGTGAATTAGCCGCCGAGATCAAAAAGCATATCCCTGATTTCAAAGTCACGTACGAGCCAGATTTCCGCCAGGCTATCGCTGACTCATGGCCGGATTCGATCGACGACTCGGCCGCACGGCAGGAATGGGGCTGGAAGCCCGATTACGACGTGGCCAAGATGACCGAGGACATGCTCGGCGCCATTCAGAAGAGATTCAAGGAAGGCACGCTGAATTATTGAGGCCGCGCCGAGGAGGAAATCTTGGGACATGTAAGGGACTGCTGAGAAAAGTACGAGGAAACGCGCCAGCGGCGGATCATTAAGGCCACAAGCAGGCTCGCTGAAGGGATCAAGCCAAAATAGCGTTCTTTTTCACCTGCGGTGGCACCTTAGGGAACGTCCCCCAGGAGTCACACAGGATGCAAATTGAGGAGGGAAAAGATGAAGAAACTATCATTGAGCGTATTATTCACTGTTTTCAGCATTCTATCGGCCGCTCCCCTGTTTCCAGATGCACCCGGCAGGAGGCCCGGTCATACCTATTCCATCGTGGCCATCGACAAAGAAACAGGTGAGCTGGGGGTGGCCGTCCAATCGCATTGGTTTTCGGTCGGAGCCCTTGTTCCCTGGGCGGAATCGGGCGTGGGCGCGGTCGCAACCCAGTCTTTCGTCGAGGCCTCCTACGGCCCCCTTGGCCTGGACCTCATAAGGGCCGGGAAGAGCGCCGAAGAAGCCCTCGCCGGTCTTCTCAAAGCCGATCAACACGAAGACGTCCGCCAGGTCGCCATGGTTGATGCCCGGGGAAGAGTGGCGGCGCACACCGGCAAGAACTGTATTCCCGAAGCGGGCCACTATGTCGGCGACGGTTTTTCCTGCCAGGCGAATCTCATGCTGAAAAATACTGTCTGGCAGGCTATGGCTCGCGCTTTCGAGAGCGCTAAAGGAGAACTGGTGGACAGGCTCATGGCCGCCTTAGAAGCAGCAGAGGCAGAAGGGGGTGATATCCGGGGCAAGCAAGCGGCTGCAATTATCGTGGTCAAAGGGAAAAGCTCAGGAGTTTGGTGGAAAGACCGCCTTTATGACCTGAGAGTCGAAGACAGTCCTGCGCCACTGCCGGAACTCAAGCGCCTCATCCGGCTGAACAAAGCTTATAACCACATGAACAGAGGTGACGAGCTTTTGACAGAGAACAAAGTCGAAGAAGCGATGAAGGCTTACACTACGGCCATGGAGATGTACCCTGATAACGCCGAGATGGTCTTTTGGCCGGCCGTCACCCTCGCCTCTGCCGGCAGAGTCGAGGAAAGCCTGCCGCTCTTTAAAAAAGTCTTCGCCATGGATTATAACTGGGCCATTCTGGTGCCGAGGCTTCCTCAGGTCGGGCAGCTTCCCAAGGATAAGAATCTCATCAGAAAAATTCTTGCCCAGGCTCCCACAAAAAAATAGTCCTTATTGGATCTCTGTTTTGCGTCAGTTCTTTATGATATATACAAGAGCCGGAGCTCATTTTATATAAAGCAATCATTCACGCATCATTCCGAACAAAGCGAGGAATCTCAAACCGAGATTGCCACAGCCAAGAGGCTTCGCAATGACTGAAAAGGAGGACACAATGACAAACCCCTTCCAAGGCAAGGTCAATCGCCGAGATTTTTTGAAGATGGGCACCGCTGCCGGGTTGGGTGCCATCTTGGGAAAATCAGGCCTGTCGGCTCGCGAGGACGAACCGTATCGAACCCTCGAACCCCCTCCTCCTGATAATACGCTCATCGAGTTCAAGGTCGCCCCCATTGACCCCGTCCGAATCGGGTTTGTGGGCGTGGGAGGGATGGGGTCAGCCCATGTCCGCAACTTCCTCAAAATTGAAGGCGTGGAAATCAAGGCCGTCTGCGACATCGTCGAGGATAAAGTCGCCCGGATTCAGCAGTGGGTCATCGAGGCCGGGCAGCCCAAACCCGAGGGTTATTCCCGCGGAGAGTGGGATTTCAAGCGCTTATGCGACCGGAATGACTTGGACCTCGTCTTCACCGCAACCCCATGGGAATGGCATGTGCCGGTCTGCGTCGCCGCCATGAAAGCGGGAAAGCACGCCGCCACCGAGGTCCCGGCCGCCTACACCGTGGACGACTGCTGGGCTCTGGTTGAGACCGCTGAAAAAATGCGGCGCCACTGCATGCTGATGGAGAACTGCTGCTACGACCGTCCCGAAATGCTCTCTCTCAACCTCGTAAAAAAAGGACTTCTCGGGGAGATTTTCCATGCCGAGGCCGGTTATCTCCACGACCTCAGGGGAGTCAAATTCAGCGGCCAGGGAGAAGCCCTCTGGCGCCCCCAGCATTCGATCAAGCGGAACGGAAATCTCTATCCCACTCACGGATTAGGGCCGGTGAGCCAGTGCCTGGATATCAACCGCGGTGACCGGTTTGACTACATCGTCTCGATGAGCAGCAAATCCATGGGGCTGAACCTTTACTGCGCGAAAAAATTCGGGCCCGACAGTCCCCAGGCCCGCCAGAAATACGCCCTCGGCGATGTCAATGTTTCCTTGATTCAGACGGTCAACGGCAAAGTGATCACTCTTTATCACGACACCTCATCGCCGCGTCCCTACAGCCGCATCCATAAAGTCCAGGGAACTAAAGGGATCTTCATAAAATATCCTGACCGGGTCTACATCGAAGGCCGGAGCCCCAACGACGATTGGGAAGAGCTGGACAACTATTACCAGGAATATGACCACCCGGTCTGGAAAAAGCTCGAGGAGCAATCCAAAGGCGCCGGCCACGGAGGCATGGATTTTATCGAGGACTTCCGTCTGGTCGAGGCCCTGCGCCACGGCCGGCCGCTGGACCTGGATGTCTATGACGGAGTTTCCTGGAGCGTCGTCTCTCCGCTGAGCGAAAAGTCCGTGGCCGGCCGCGGCAAGCCGGTCGATTTTCCCGACTTCACGCGCGGCCGATGGAAGCTGCCGCGGACTCTTCACGTCATGGAGGTTTAAGGCGGCGCGACAGGGCCCGCTGGCGCGGATAGGGCTAACGCCTCCTCACCGGAGGACGATTTTCCGGCCGTTCCATTCGATGATCTTCATCTTCATGTCATACACGCTCTCGAGCAACGGCTCCTGGAAAACTTCCTCCGGCTTTCCCGAAGCCACGACTCCTCCGTTTTTCATGAAGACCATGTAATCAGAATAACGAAAGGCCATCTCCAGGCTGTGGAGAGTGATAAGAATCGTTTTTTGCTTTTCCAGCGCCAGCTTGCGGGTCAATTCCAGAATCTCCGTTTCGTGTTTGGGGTCAAGAAAAGTCGTTGGCTCATCCAGAAGAAGGATATCCGATTGCTGCGCCAGCGCCCTGGCCATGAGCACGAGCCTCCGTTCCCCGCTGCTGAGCTCGGAATAGTACCGCGCAGCATAGTTACCCAGGCCGACAAATTCGATGGCCTCTTCTGCGGCCTTGGTATCTTCCCTCGAGGGAAGGGCAAACGGAGAAACGTAGGCGACCCGGCCCATGAGGACGAAGTCCCGGACAAGGTAATTGAAAGCCGAGTCGTGTTCTTGGGGGACATAGCTGATCAGCTTGGCCCTCTCCTGGCTTCTCATCGAGGCGATATCCTTGCCGTCAATAAAAAGAGATTTTTTCTGAATCGGGAGGACAGCCCCGATGCACTTTAGCAGCGTGGTTTTTCCCGCTCCGTTCGGCCCGACAATCGAAGTGATTTTCGCGGCCTCAAACCTGAGGGAACCCACGTGGAGGGCAAAGTTTTTATAGGAAAAAGACAGGTTGGTGATCCTCACGCTCATAGCCAGACCTTCTTGGTTTTTTTCAAGAGAAAAAGAAAAAGAGGGATTCCGATGATGCTCGTGAAAATTCCTATGGGGATTTCCAAAGACGAAATCCCCCGGGTGATGTCATCAGCGATCAGCAAAAAGCTCGCTCCAGCCGCAGCCGAAAGAGGAATAACCCGCCTGTTATCGGCTCCGACCATCAACCTGACGAGATGAGGGACTATCAGACCGACCCAGCCGATGATGCCGACAACGGCGGTGGCCGCAGACGTGATCAGAGTCGTGGCCGCGATGACAAGCATCTTTTCCCGGCGCACGTTGACGCCCAGGGCTCTGGCTTCCTCGTCGCTCATCGAGAGAACGTTCATGCGCCAGCGGAGCAGGAGCAGGGCAACGAGCCCCACAGCCATGAGCGGCGCAGAGATGGCCAGGTCTCTCAACACTCCCAGCGATAAGCTTCCCATCAGCCAGAAGAACAGAGCCTGGAGGGCATAAGGGCTGGCAAAATATATAACCAGGGCAAGCAGAGACGAGAAAAAGGCGGAGATGATCACGCCCGTCAGAAGAAGCGAGATGAAATGGGATTCGGCGCTTCCGGCGATCACGAGAACCGCGACTACCGCAATGACGGCAAAAAGAAAGGCGACGATTTGAGGCGGGAAAGCTCTGCCCAGGTAGACGACGGAGAGAGCTGCTCCAAAAGCCGAACCGGAGGAAATGCCCAGGATATATTCATTGACCAGCGGGTTTTTAAACAGGGCTTGGAGCGATGCTCCGGATACGGAAAGCGCGGCGCCGACTACGACAGCAAGGAGAACCCGGGGCAGCCTGATCCGTATGACAATATCCCTGAAAGCCGAGGGAATATCAGGAAAAGAAGAGGGGGAAAAAGCGGAAAGCAGAGTCCTGATCAAACCTCAAGGGGAAATATGATAGGAGCCGATGCCGAGGGAAAAAAGGAAAAGCAGAAGGGGAAGCAGCAGGGAAAAGATGAAAAGAAGCTTGGTCTTATTATTATCTTGTCCACTCATCGAGGTCCAAAATCTTGGCCAGCGCGCTGAAGGCGTCATTCACGCCGTAGAACTTCTTAAAAATTTCCGCACCTTCTTTCTCCAGGTCCAGTTGGCCGAATTTCTCGGGATAAAAAAGCTTGGCCAGATAGAGAGTTTCGACCAAAACCTCAGCCTGGTCCCACCAGTACCAGAACCCGAAAGTGTAGTGAACCTGCTCGTTTTTTACCGCTTTAATCGAGGAAAGCCGGCTGTCCCCGAGGACTTGCTTAACTGTCACCATTCTCTTTCCAGGAAGAAAATTCCCCTGGATGAGGATGATATCAGGATCCCATTTAATGATTTGCTCGAGAGAGACGACTGTCCCGATAGTCCCGAGATAAGAAGGCAAAAGCTTCTCCGCCAGGTTTATGCCTCCGGCGACATCGACCGGCTCATAGAAGACAGGAGCCCGGGTGAGTCAAGACCAGAAGGAAAGGTACACTCTCGGCCTGTTTTCCAAAGGCACGGAGACGATAGAATCGGAGATGGCCTTGATTTTTTCCCTGAAATAGGCAACCAGCTCCTGCGCTCTTTCCTCCAGGCCGGTGACAGCGCCAACCAGTTCTATTTCCTCCAGGAGTTTCTCGAACCGGCCTAACGAAGATAGGGCGAGGACGGGTATACCCAGAGGTTCGCTGGATGGAATCGGGCACCTGAAATTCCGAGGGCGAGGCAAAAACGACATCCGGGTCCAGCCGGACGATCAATTCCTTATTCACGCTGTCATCCGGCTTAGAGACAAGAGGAAGGCGGGATTCCTGAGGAAAAATGATTTTGAAAAGATGGTCATCATGGCGGAGGAAATAATCGAGGCTGACCAGGCGCTCCCCCGCTCCCAGGGCGACGATGATCCGGGTGATCTCAGGCTGTAAAGAAAGGATCCTTTCTATTCTTGGGGGAATGGCCACCTCCCGGCCGAGACTGTCTGTGATCGTCAATTTTTGATCCTGGGAAGCAGCCGCGGCCGGGACAAGCGAACTCCTGGCCGGGCAGAAGCAGAGAAAAAGGGCGAACATCCAACCCATTCCGGTTCGAGCCTTCATTTTTTTATTTCCAAGGCAGTGCTCTATTATAGGCAATTTTCCGGAAAACAAAAAGGTAAATATAGGTTGAAGGGGCCCTGTCACGGTGCGGCCTCTAGATTCTATTAGGAAATCTAATATTAACGCAATAATTCGGGTGATATTCCATCTTGGGCGGCACTGATGCCGCCCTCGAGCCCCCGTAGCGGAAGGGGGACCCGTCGGCTTATCCGACGGGGGGAACCGACAGGACTGGTTCCCGGGGGTCCGGGGGCTGAGGACGGCTTCAGGCCGTACAGAGATTATAACCTTACTTAATACGTTTACATTAGTACCTCAATGGTCGCTTCGGCCAGCCTGGATAAGCCCTGCCCTTAGAGGAAGCGAAGGGTACCGAAGAATTCGGGCCGATGAAAATCAGGCGCGGCGACAAAGACCGGACTCCAGGCTCCGTAGTGAGGAAAGTCCGTCTCATCGCCGCATTTGTAAAAATTGCCCCTGGCGACGCACCCGGGTTTAATTTTGGCCCCGTAGTATTTCTCAAATAACGCGAGGGGCAACTTATATATCAATGTCCAATACTCCGCGTCATGGACCCCTTCCAGCGGCTTTTTTACCGAAGTGACAATCTCGAACCCCTTTAAGTCGCCCCTGGAAATTCGGGCGCGGCTTCTCCGATCCGGTCCGATGGCGATTAGCACAGCGCCGATGGCATTCGTTTCGATATTGACATAGCCGACTTTCTTTTCAGGAAAAGGGTTGATAAAAAACTCGGCGCAGCTGTCTTTGTAGACGGGGTCCTGGAATTTGGTAAACTGAATCCTGATTTTGGGCTCGAAGACTTTAAAAAAAACATAGAGGTTCTGCGGGCTATAGCAAAGCCTGGCTTCCACCGGCGGGGAATAGCCGTTATCAACCCAAAGGTAACGGTCGATCGTGAGGACAGGGAGCGCCTGCCAAAACAGAGGATCGCCTGGAAGGGAGAAGTCTTCATCTATCCTGGTTATTCCGTACTCCGGCGGATTGTTCATGTGATTAACCCCAACTCCTAGAAAAAGGAGGGCACAACATATAATTAAGTATCTTTCCATTTAGCACCTGCAGGTTCAACAACAATAAAACATTGCGTCCGTTCAATTTTTCTTTCGCAGAAATTCAGGCAGGACAAAGGCAGCCCGATGGATGTCTGGATTATAGTATCTGAGCCCGGCGGGAGCCGTTTTCTTGAAGTTTCTCAACGGATCAACCTTGTCTGAGAGAAAAGCATAGCACCACCAGCCTCCGGGATAGGTTGGCGCCGGCCCCAGGTAGTAAAAAGCAAATTTAAAGAGTTTCCGGAGAAAAATATGTTTCTTCCGCAGATGTTCAAGCTGATAGAGGGGCGAGCCTGCCTGAGCGGCCACTATTCCACCAGGCTTCAAGCGTTCCTTGACCCGGGCGTAGAATTCCCGGTGATGGAGAATGGCTGAGGGCCCGACAGGATCGGAGGAATCCACAAGGATGACATCGAACATCCGGCCGGATTCCCGGATAAACCGGCTTCCATCGGCAATCTCAATCTTGACCCGACGGTCGCGGAGAGCTGTGGAAAGCCAGGGAAAATATTTTTTGCAGGCCTCGATGACCCGGACATCGATCTCCACGAGAGTCGCGGTTTCCACGGGATGAAGGAGGACTTCTCTGAGCGCTCCTCCGTCGCCGCCGCCGATGATCAGAACATCTTGCGGGTTGGGATGAGACATCATCGCCGGGTGAACAAGCATCTCGTGGTAGAAAAA
>Ga0315280_10006870_pt1 | contig 15531 bp, 17 predicted proteins | sample YL17G06_40_MG_FD_203697 | JGI IMG/M metagenome (GOLD analysis project Ga0315280, IMG submission 203697) | Sediment microbial communities from Yellowstone Lake, YNP, Wyoming, USA - YL17G06_40 | ecosystem: Environmental > Aquatic > Freshwater > Lake > Sediment | place: USA: Wyoming | collected... | reverse complement strand
ACGAGGCCGGCGGCGCGGTGCGCCGCTCCGGAAGTGCGGCGCAGCCGCACTCAGGCCTCGTCTCCGCAGCGACGCCGGCGGCGCTAGCGCCGCTCCGGAATGCGGCCAAGCCGCATCAGGCGTCGCCAGGCAACAACAGTCCTGCAAAACAGCACTAGCCACGAGGGCGCCTGTGCCACATGCCCGGGAGCACGGCCTAACCTGCCCCAGGTCGGTTCCACCCCGCAGGCGGCGCACCGCCAAAGGAGAAAGGTCACACCCCCGCTGACGGAACCGCCGCGGCCCCAACAGGACTCGCGCTCCGCCTGAAGAACACCTTTGCCATGAACGTCGTCTTTTTCGAGGTGCAGGATTGGGAGCGGGAGCTGATCGAGCAGTCGCCGCTGGGCGCGCGTGCACAACTATGCGAAGGCTGCCTCGATGAGCGCTGCCCCGCGCCCGGGGGTGGATGGCAGGCGATCTCGGTCTTCGTTTACTGCCCGGTTGACGGCCAGGTGATGGATCGCATGTCGGGCCTCAAGCTCATCGCCACGCGCTCGACGGGAACCGATCACATCGACCTCGGCGCCGCGGCGCAGCGCGGGATCACGGTCTGCAATGTCCCCGAGTACGGCGCCAACACGGTGGCCGAGCACACCTTCGGGCTCATCCTGGGGCTGTCGCGCAAGCTTTTTCTGGCGCATCACCGGGTGCGCGCGGACAACTTCCGGCTCGAGGGGTTGAGGGGCTTCGACCTCAAGGAGCGGACGCTGGGGGTGGTGGGCGCGGGGGCGATCGGGCTGCACGTAATTCGCATTGGGCGGGCGCTGAGCATGGAGGTGCTGGCATACGATGTGCGCCAGAGCGCGATCCTGGCCGAGGTGCTGGGCTTCCGTTACGCGCCGCTGGAGGAGGTGCTGGCGCGCTCCGATGTGATCAGCCTGCACGCGCCGCTGACGCCGGCGACGCGGCATATGATCAACCGCGAATCGCTGGCGAAGATGAAGCGCGGGGTGCTCGTGATCAACACCGCGCGCGGCGAGCTGATAGATACCGAGGCGCTGGTCGAGGCGCTGAACTCGGGACAGGTTGGCGGCGCCGGCCTGGACGTGTTCGAGGGCGAGGAGGCGGTCAAGGAGGAGAGCATCTTGCTGCGCCGCGACCGCGAGCCGCCGCGCGAGCTGCAGCTCCTGCGGGCGCTGGTGGAGCGCGACAACGTGATCGTGACGCCGCACATGGCCTTCTACAGCGAGGAGGCGCTGCGGCGGATCCTGGATACGACGATTGAGAATATCCTGGCGTTCGAGCGCGGGCAGCCGCGCAACGTGGTGGGGAGAGAGTGATCATCCACGGATTACGCAGATTTCGCGGATTGAGAGACGGTATCTCGGCGCGGATTAGCACGGATGAACGCGGATTCGGATGGGCGAATCGCAGAGAGCGCGGAGAGAACCGACATGATTCGCGTCACAGGTTTGATACTGCTTGTCATCGGCCTAAGCATGGCGTCGGCATCGGCGCCATGCACCGCGGCGGAGGGGTATGACCTCGGAAAGTGGGGATCGCCGGCAGACTTGTAGCGGCGCAGCACGCTGCGCCCACTCCCAGCCGAGGGCGGCTAGGCCACATTCCAGTGCGTCATCTAACCCTCCCCACTAAGAAAGGTCATACCCCGGCGGAGGGCACGGTGCGGTTCGATTTCGAGAGCGGCGACTTGCAGGGCTGGCAGGTCATGGAGGGCAAGTTCGACCGCCTGATCTGCGACCGCGAGATGTGCCGTAACACCCCCGGCGTCAAGCTGAACAAGCAGGGGCGGTTTTTCCTGAGCACGATCGAGCTTGGGGACGGCAATTTCGATGACGGCATGACCGGCGTGTTGGAGTCGCCGGTTTTCGTGCGGCGCGGAGCGAGGATGTCTTTCCTGGTGGGCGGCGGCGAGCATGCGGACACGTATGTCGCGCTGTGCACCGAGGACGGCGCGGAGGTGCGGCGGGCGCGCGGGGCATTCACCGAGATGATGACGCCGGTGGCGTGGGAGGCGCCGGAGCTGGTGGGGCGGCGCCCGGGGTCAAACACGCCTGAACGAGGGCTCATAATCGGTCACCGACCAGATCAACCTGCACCGGGGCGGGATTTGCCCCCGCGCGCGGCCAGCAACCGGCAGCGTCCGCGGTCGTTTTCACCTTGGTGCGGCCTAAATCGCATGGAAATCGCCCTCCATCGACTGTTCATGAATTATTCGGGCTAGGGTCTTTTCCTCTCGTAGACCCCCTGCCGGAATCCTCTGACGTCCACGAATACATGCACCCGCTTCCAACGGTCGGCAGCCAGACGGACGATCGTAGATTGCTCCGGCGCGAAGATGTAGTCCGGTTGATATGCCTCCAAGACCCACTGAATCCAGTTCGACCCTGGCCGGATGGCCTTCTCGATCTCTGGAGAAACGAGCCCCAAGCAATCGATGACACGACGCTGCGAGTAGTAGCCAATGTAGCCGACCTCCATCGCCGCCACCGAGGCATCTTGCTGTGAGTGCAGTGCGATCCACTCCCCGGTGCTTCGGTAGTCACGCGCGACCCCGAGACCCACATCCCGTCTTGCCTGCCAATTGCCAGTCCAATGGACGTATAGGATCCCTGCTAGCCAGCAGATCACAAGGCCGGCGAGAAGCGCGCTGCGCCTGGTCAGACTCGCGACTCCAACCGCGGAGAGCAGCAGAACTGCTACGATCATTGCCAGGTAGTAGTGGCTGAAGTTGGGGAAACCCAAGCAAAGATAGAAGGCGTAGTCAACAAGCGCCCACACACCAACTACCGCGGCAATATCGCGGCGTCGCGACTTCACTGCCCCCCACACACCGAGTGCGACAAGGGCAAGGAGAGCCTGGCCAGCCCAAGCACGCATGGGGAGTATGCCCGACAATAGGCCCTGCAACCCGAATTTCCCTGATATCGTTGGCTTTGCCTTGACGTAAGCCATTTTTGCCCTACCGGATAAAGGCACGACGTAGCCGAATGTTGCATAGGCCCAGATTAGCCACGCAAGAGCGGGTAGCAACGCCGCGGCCAATGCACGCAAGGGGATGCGACGGTGTCGAACAGCGTCCGCGGCAAGTAAGCCCAGCAGAAGAACGAAACCCTCCGGCCGAACAATCCCGCACAATGAACCAGCGAAGCCATATCCAACAGGGCGGTCCTTCGCTGATAAGTAGACGGCTGCTAGCATGAGCGCAACGAACAGATTCGTCTCCATGCCGACCCCTGTCAGGATTAGGGTGGGACTTGCTCCATATGCCAGCGCAGCTGCAAACCCTCCCCAAGGTCGGCCCCAACTCGCGCCGACGGAGGATAAGAGCCCTGCTGCAGCTGCGCGCGAAAGGTCGTCTAGAAGCCGCCCGGCCGTCGGGATGTCCATGCCGAGTGCACCCAGTAGCGAGAGAATCCAGACCCAGAGCGCAGTTGAGAATCCATACACCGGCGCTTCGCCAGGATTCCATACAAACCCGAAGCCGTGTGCAACATTACTGGCGAAACGGTAAGAAATGAAGGCGTCGTCTATCCCTGGGTTGCCATGGCGGACAATGCAAGTCACCACGACACTAATGATTGCCGGAAGCAGCACCAACACCGATCCCCGGTTGACTTTCAGGCGCATCCACATTGTCCTTTGCGTCGCGGTTGCGACGCGAACCGACTCCATCAAGCCTCGTCCCCCGCGGCCGAGCATGTCCAGCGCCGACCTCTCATCATTGGCATCAGACCCCGGCTCGCATTGCAGATGGCAACCGCGTCCTCGAGACTGCGGGGTCCCCCCGGCACCGATGTGCGAGAAGATGGAGCTGTTGATTCTGCAGAATAGGGGGGCAACTCCTTTCGCTGCGGAAGGGGACCGGCGAGCAGGACAAAGAGTGGCACGTCTCCCCCCAGTCCTTACGAACCATGCGGCGGTGCGGCGCTGTGTGCGCCAGGCGTGTGTAGCAAGACCGCTTGCAGTTCAGGGACCGAAGACAGGACCTGGGACACCTGTACGAAATACTATTGTCCCGAAGGCGCTCCGCCCGGATGCGGAAATGTCCGGGGCTGCTGCGGGAGGGGTTCATGGTCGGGCGGGCGGCGCATGACCGCTACGACGGGCGACTGCGCATCGGGCTGGCGGCGCGGGGCTACAGCGGCAATCCATTTGGCGATGATGAATGCGGCAAGTTCTATGCGCGGGCGATGAGCGTGTGGTCGCTGCTGCTGGCGAGCCAGGGGTTCATCCACGACGGGCCGGCGGGGGTGATCGGCTTCGCGCCCAGGTGGCTGCCGCAGGATCACCGGTCGTTTTTCACCGCCGCTGAGGGCTGGGGGCTGTTCACACAGAGACGCCGCGGCGGCGCCCAGACCGAGACCATCGAGCTGCGCGGCGGCCGGCTGCGGGTGAAGACGCTGGTGTTCGAGGCGGCTGATGTAGGGCGCGGATTCACATCCGCGCCGGATTCGGCGGGCATGGGAATGCCCGCCCTACAGGCCGGCGGGGCGAGCTGGCGGCCGAAGGCAGTGACGGTGACGATCGCCGGTCGCGCGGCGCCGGCGTCACTGGCGGTTGAGGGGCAGCGGGTCACTGTCTCGCTGTCGTCGGCGCGGGTGGTTAGAGCGGGGGAGGCGATGGAGGTGGCGTTGACCGGTTTCCCGGGCTAGGACCCGGCCGAGGCAAGGTGGGATCCCGATGCAGATGCGTAAACTGTTGAATGTGATCGCGCCGCACCATACAGTCTACCGGTTGGCCGTTGAGCTCGCCAATTCTCACCGGCGCGTAATCTTGGCAGGGGATGGGTCTTCCCAGTAATGGCCTATCAACCAGCGCACTGATGATGACCGGCCTTCGGTGCAAGACATATTGAATGTCCCATTTTTCGTGTCCTGTCGGCAGACGCCCTGAGCAAGGTGGGGTGTGGGCAATGTGATAGTCACATAAGCCGAGCATGTCGATAAATGTGCGAGGCCACGCATAGTAGGGGCGAATGCCGGCCCAAGACTCAGCAATCACATCGTGCTGCCGGGTGTGAGCTAGCATCCATTTGCCCGTCATCTCATTCAAAGGGTTTTCCGTTGTTCGACGATATATCAGCGACCTGTAGTTCTGTGAGTAGGGCAGCGCATTCCACGTGAGCAAGAGAACGATAGGGACGAGAGCGAGCGACATGCTTTTCCCGCGAAAGAGAGACTTGGCGATTGCCGCGGCAGGAACGATACCAATCACCAACGCTGGGATCAAGACGCGATAATTCGGCATGAAATCGCCGCCGATGCACGCCACGTACAGGATCCATGCAAGGGCGGAAAAAGCGAAGGCGGCAATGGGTTGTCGAAGGGGCTTGAGCGCGAGAAGGCCAGGCAGAACAACTATGCCCTCGTGAGTAAGGAACTGCCATGCATAGTCCGCCCCGCGTTGCAGATGCCACCAGGAGACTGCTGCCTTCGCCGCAGCCGTGTTCGGCGTCCATTCGCCATAGAACCATCTTCTCCATGCCAGATGCAAGAGGAATGTCCCGATCACAATCGCCAGGGCAGGCACCTGGGCACGAAGCGACCGCCGCGTTATGAGATGGTAAAGACCAAGTATGGTGACGAGGACAATGCCATCGGCTCGCAGCAGAACCAGCGCGAGAGCCGCGAGCGCGGTTCGCCACAGGATGGCACTCCTTTGGACATCGCGAGCGTAGGTGCCAATCATCACGACCGCTGCCAGAGTGAAAGGCAGCACTTCCATGCCGCTCAATGCCCAGGCAGCCAGTGGCGCCGATATGGCGAGGAGCAGTGCTATGAGACCAGCCCATTGTCTTCCGACGTGGGGTGCGGCGTAGTACGCTACAGCGGCGAGGACCAGGGCGCCGCAGATGAAGCCCATCACGGCCGCGGCAGTCGGAATGTCGGCGCCAGCGCGATGCAGCAGGCCCAGTACAACGGTCCACAGGAAATTGGTATAGCCTTCGACCCGTTCGCCTCGGTTCCAGACGAGGCCCTCACCGGCCGCAAACCACTTGGCATATCTATATGAGATATATGAGTCATCCGGCTGCCATGCCATTCGCAGTGATAGAACGACGTAGCAGATTGAGCAAGCAGCGACAATCACCAGCCAAGAGAGCGGCGGCTGCTTTATCCCTTCGCGGCCCATTGGAGTGACCAAGCCTCAGCGCCAATCAGACTAGTGCTGCGTCAATCAGATGTTGACGGCGGTTCATGCCGTAGGGGGCGCAGTTCATTGCGCCCTGCGGGAACGGGCGTGACGAATCACGCCCTTACAGGCGGCATTCGCCCAGATAGCCTTGACGCAGCACCCGGCGGCGCACTTGGGAGATTTCACCTGCGCGCGTGTCACCTCCCGGGGTTCTCTGTTGCTGTCGCACCCCCTCGGGTCGCGCTCTCGACGCGCCACCAAGCCCAAAATGCGAAATTCGTCGCTGCTTCTTCGGATTCCTTTCCCCGGAGTGACGCGCGCGAGCAGTTGTCGGCTCACCGGCGGAGGGTGCGGCGGGGCCGCCACGAGCACATGACGACGCCCTCGATGGCGAGGTCGCCCTCGCTGACCGGGATCGCGGCATAGGCGGGGTTGTCGGATTGAAGCGTGATGCCGTGAGGCGATCGCCGCAGTCGCTTCAGCACCAACTCGGAGGCGATGCGGGCGATGACGATGTCGCCGTCGTCGGCGACGTGCTGGCGGCGCAGGGCGACGTATTCGCCCTCGCGCAAGGTCGGCTCCATCGAATCGCCCTCGATGCGCAGCGCGTAGTCGGCGTGGTCGGCAAACGCATCGGGCAGGCGCAGCGTCCCCTCGTCCTGCTGCTCGATCTCTGACATCGGCCCGGCGCGAATGTAACCCAGCACCGGCAGATCAACGACCCCGGGAATCGGCTCCGCCTGCTGGCGGGAGCGATGCAGCGCGCGATCGATCTGGCTCTGCGCCGCCTCCTCGCGCACCGACTCGGGCTGGCCCTCGAGCAGACGCGCGACGGGCACCCCCAGCACCTCGGCGATGCGCACCACCGTCGCCAGGGCGGGGGTCTTGGTGCCCGCGAAATAGGCGTGCAGCGCCTGGGGCGACACCGGCACTCGGGCGGCCACCTCGATGATGGGCATGCCCGAGTGGCGCACCGCGGCGCGCAGCTTCTCGCCGAATAATCGCTTGTTCAAGGGCATTTTCGAGAGACCCAAGGGGCGCCCGCGTCGGACGATTCTTCAGGCCGGGGGCGGGCGCGCCGCAGTTATGTCAATGAATTGTACCATATGCAAAAATATTTTTGCATACAATCGTGACTTTGGCTTGACAATAGGCATCCTGCGGTTTATACTCTCCACCACTGGGTGATTACGGACACGGATTGGAGATGGCTGTGGCGGGCGGCCCGCCTTGCCTGGGGCAGGGCGGCATGAGCCCGCCGTGATGGCCCGGAGCCTCGGGGTGGCTCGACGGGGCCGGCGAAACGCATCGGCAGGGAGGAGAGAGTAGTGACACGGGAGTCGCCGGCACAGCGCAAATGGCTATTGGAGATGAACTGGGAGGAGGTGGAGCTGCTCAGGACAGTTCGGGGACTGAAGTACGGCAGGGTGACGGCGGTGATACAGGACCGCCGGCTGGTGCGGCTGGAGACGATCGAGCAGCGGTCGCTTAGCGGCTAGCATCATACCTGCCGAGCGAAGAACGCAGGCGAGCTATTTCGCGGCGGCGTCGCAGCGGGTCACGAACCCGAGGGCGGCGGCGATTCGCGAAAGCGGCTCGCCTTTTTGTTTCGCTTCCTCGCTGCGCAGTTCTGCTGCATGTGACCAACGGAGGGGGTCATGATCCACCAGATGATGCAGAATGGGTTGGACCGTCGCCTGCCGGCGTGGCTGGGGCTGCGGCGGTGCCCGTGGTGCAAGCAGCGAACGCTGCTGATCCATGGCGCCGACGAGCCGTGGCGCACGCGGGTGGAGCGGGGCGTGACCATCATTCGCGGCACGCCCTGGTTTCGCTGCGGCCATTGCGGGCAAGATGGCACGCTGGAGTTCCTCTATTACACCGTGTTTCCCGACGCGCCCGAGCCGGATACGCTGGAGAGCTTTCGGCGGCTGTTCCGGCGCGGGGTGTGGGACCGGGAGGCTGGGAGATGAATGAAAGTGACGTGCGCTTTGCTGACACCACTGTGCCCGCGGAGCGTGGACGTGACCGAGTATGTCATTCCGAGCGAAGCGAGGAATCCGCCTTCGCGGGCGACGAAGTTCCGCTTCGGCGGACGAAGGCGTCCCCTATCGGGGTTGCACGAGCGGTAGGGGATTCCTCGGGCCGCAAGCGGCGCCCGCCGCTCCCTCGGAATGACAGCGCCCACCGACAGCCGAGGGCGGCTGGGCCACATCAAAGTGCATCACTGCGGGACACGCATCGGGATAGAGCATACGCGGCCGAGATGATGCGTGCGGCCGGTCACGCCGCCGGCGCGGCCCTGAATCGCGACGCCGCGGCGGAGGTTGAGGCCGACCGATTGCTTAGCGAGCAACCGGGCGTTTACACCGCGCGGCAACTGCGCGGCAAGGCGCGGCGGGAGACGCCACTCAGCGCGCTGGGCGGGGATGGCGAGCGCGCGCTGGATGCCGAGGATTGGCTGACGCTGCGCGGCCTGGCGGCGCTGCGGCCGAGGCAGCGGTTGCAGATCCTCTACGATCGGTTGAATGACAGCGAGCGGCGGGCGATGATCCGCTGGCTGGACGGGGCGACGCAGGCGGAGATCGCGGCGGAGCTGGGCGTGTCGCAGCCGCGCGTGTGCAAAATGTTGGCGCAGGCGGTTATAAAGTGCCGCGATTCATGCGTGTTATATGAGGGCAGCCCGGCGGAGGGCGAGTTCTGGTGGCTGGTGCGCGAGGCCGAGAGGTCGGTCTATCGCCCGCCGGAGCGGGTGTGGCGGCACCAGCGCGCGCCCGACGCGGCGCTGGCGCGGAGCCTGCGCGACAAAGGGCAGACGTTCCTGTTTTTCGTGAACGTGCCATAAGGCGGCACTAACCGCAGAGAACACAGAGAACACCGAGAGGGATTGCGCAGGTCGGGACGGACACGGATGCTTGCCGGTCTATGGCTGGAACGCGGATCGAATGAACCGCAGAGACCGCTGCACGCGCAAAATCGTAGGGGCACGGCATGCCGTGCCCCTACATGATGGACCGGGCCGCTTCGCTACATCCGCGCAAACATGTCCGCCTTAACTGTTGGGGGCGCGTCACATGCGCCCTACGTTCTCTGTGATCTCCGTGTGCTCTGTGGTTCGGCTAATCCGATCTGGAGGCCATGTTGAGACCTTCTCGCAACCACCGCTGGGAGCAGGCGATACCGCTGCTGCTGGCGGGCATGAGCCGGGATCAGGTGGCGAGCGAAGTGGGCGTGCGCTCGGACACGATCGAGCTGTGGGAGCGCGACGCCGATTTCTGCGCGCGCCGCCAGGAGTACCTGGAATCAACCTTCTCGACCGCGGCGCAGGTGCTGCGGCACGCCTCGCTTCAGGCGGTGGAGAAGCTGCTCGAGCGGGTGGGCGAGGGCGACATCAACGCGGCGGTGCACGTCCTCAAGGCGGTCGGCCTCTATTCCGAGAAGCGCGAGACCGCGGGCAAGATGAACCATGACCACGGCGGAGAGATTATCGTGCGCTGGGATGACGGAGACGCGATCCTGTCCGCCCGCGCGCCGGAGGTTGACCGTCCCGTACCGGCCGTTTACAGCGCAGCGGAGGTTCCATGATTCGCGCGCGCGGTTTCGCGTGCTGGTCGCCGGGCGGCGCTTCGGCAAGACCAAGGCCGCGGTCAACGAGATCATCCGCGCCGCCATCCGCAAGCCCCGGTCGCTCAACTGGTGGGTGGCGCCGACGTTCTCCATTACGCGCAAGGGCTGGCGCGAGCTGCTCGCCTTTCTGCCTGATGAGCTAGTCACCAGCATCTCGCGCACCGAGGTCATGATCGAGCTGCTCAACGGCTCGAGCATCTGGTTCAAGTCGGCGGATAACCCCGATTCGCTGTTGAGCGAGGGATTGGATTTCCTCGTCGTGGACGAGGCGGCGCGGGTGAGCGAAGAGGCATGGGGGCGCGCGCTGCGGCCGGCGCTGTCAGACAAGCTCGGCGGCGCCGCATTCACCACCACGCCCGCGGGCAAGAACTGGCTCTATCGCTTGTGGCTGCGCGGGCAGGATTCACTCGATTCCGAGGTAGCGAGCTGGCGCTTCCCGACGAGAGAGAATCCGCATATTCCCGCGGGCGAGATCGAGGCGGCGCGCAAGGGCATGGTCGAGCGGTACTTTCGCCAGGAGTACGAGGCGGCGTTCGAGGATGACGTCGGGGCGGTGTTTCCGCAGGCGCGGCGGCAGGCGACGGGGGGGCTGGAGGAGCCGCGCGGCGCGGCTTTCGGCGGCGCGCAGGAATGCGTGGTGGGCGTTGACTGGGGCAAGCACCAAGACGCGAGCGTGTTCGTGGTGCTGGATGCGGCGCGGCGGACGGTGGTGGCGCTCGACCGGCAGTTGCAGGTGGATTACACGCTTCAGATGGGGCGGCTGTGCGCGCTGGCGGAGAAGTGGCGGCCGCGGATGGTGGTGGCGGAGATGAACTCGGCGGGCGATCCGCTGGTGGAGCAGTTGCGGCGCGACCTGCCGTGCCCGGTGGAGGGGTTCCTGACGACGGCGACGAGCAAGCGGCAGTTGATTGATGCGCTGGCGCTGGCGATCGAGCGGGGCGATTTGACGTATCCCGAGCTGCCCGAGCTGATCGGCGAGCTGGAGGCGTTTCGCTACGAGCTGACGGCGGCGGGGAATGTGCGCTACGCGGCGCCCAGCGAGCGCTATCACGATGACTGCGTGATGGCGCTCGCGCTTGCGTGGCACGGCGCGGCGCGGACGCGGATGCCGGTGGTGCGGTGGCTGGGGGATTGATCCGCAGATGGCTAGGCCGATAGGGCCGCCATGGCGGTCCGCGAAGCGGACCTAGCCATTACGCAGATTTCGCAGATTCAGGAACCGCAGAGGATGCGGAGGGCGCAGAGAACGACGGGAACAAGATTAGCCGCGGATGCTTGCCCGCCTCAGGCGGGGACACGGTGCCTACTTCGCCGAAGTAGCTTCGGCTACGAAGGCTGAATCGTCGTCCCCGAAGGCGGAAGACTGAATGAACAAGGATGGGATGTTGACCGCCCTCCGCGGGGGCAACCGGGAGGGGGAGCAACCATAGTGAACCGCCGCTGCACGCCGATGCATGCGGATAGTGATCCTCGCGCCGCAGGCTCGCAACGGCTCCACGGGCGCGTGCATTCCCTACCGTAGACCCACGGTGTAGGTTGGCAGGCCCGTGAGCGGGCAAGTCGAACTAGAGCGGTTGGCACCGACAGACGGCTGCTGACAGCGTGTGACATCAACCCTGCGGAGGGGCACGATGAGTGGGCACAAGACGGATGAGGCCATTGCACGCAGCGAGCCATGCGTGCGCACAACAGGCGTCGACTGGATAAAGAAACTTGCCGAAAGCGACGCCGAGTACCAGCATGCCGTGGACCTAGCGCAACACTTCGAACCTCGACAGGATGTGGAATACGGGTGGGCGATGGATTACGGCCTTCGCGCCTATGAGTGGTACAGTCACGCGCTAGACGTGCTCGACCAGAAGGCAGATAGCCTCATCACATATCTCGGCGGCGGCGTAGGTCTGTTGTCAATGGTCGCGGCGGTGCTGAGCTTGGACAAGTCGAGAATACTAGCGGCGACGCTACTCCCAACCATACTCCTGGGATTATGGGCGATAAGGCTCGCCGCTGGGGCTCGGGCACCTGCCCTGCTGCCCTTTCCACCCTTTCCAGATAAAGCCCTGCGTTATTCGGAGTTCTTTGAGGTGAGGGAACGCGCGGTTGGGGCGTTCACGGCGAAGCTTCACGAAGCCACGATCGCCGCCTGGATAGCGCTGGACGCAAAAGGAAATAGGATTCGCGCGGCGACCCGTTGCTTCATCTGGGCGACAGGGCTGTTGCTCCTGCCGGTCTTTGGCGCGCTCCTATTGCCGGAACTAAAGGGGCTGACGGCGAGCCTAAGAAGCGCTCTGTCGATCGTTGACCAGGTGGTCCGCGCACTCCGCTCCTAGAGAGGACGCGCGGCCAGTCTGAGAGGCGTGTCGGGCCGCGCTGTCATTATCACTTGCGCGGCCCGCCTCGTTTCTGAGCCCTGTCTATTCTGTGGGCGATGGCCCACTCGACGCCATTCGAGAGACGCGGATCTTTCTCTTGTGCTCTAGTGGGACTCGCAGGAGTGTCACGGCGGCGCACCCCCCAGACGACGCCCGGTCCCACGCGAGGATCATCGGAAGGTTCGCCAGTTGACTGCTGATCGCCTGTGGCGACGGTCTCCTGTTGGCCGGTTTGCGTGTCTGATTCACTCGCGCCCGTATCCCGGGATTGCTGGTTGTTGGAGTGATCGATGTCAGATGGCATAGTGCATCCTTCTGTCGTGCGGCCAGCTTCCGAGGTCACACGGACGCTTGCTTGGCCGAAGACGTACGCGCACTCCCTCGTCCTTCGATAGCCATTGTATCACTATGCTGGTGGTTGTCAAGGCGCACGGGCGCGGTGGGTGTGAACCCAGAGCGTTAGTCTGGTCTACGATTCCGCGCTGTGCGGGTTTCCCCTGGTAGGCCAGGCGTCTCGCCTGGCCGGTCACAGCCGAGGGCGGCTGTGCCACATTGCCATTTCGCAGGCGAGACGCCTGCGCCACCGATTCGTCACGGGAGCTATGAACGTTGACCCGTAATGCATTAACGAGTTTACGCGGATGGGCCGGGCGGGTGTTGGGCAAATCCGCCTGGGAGACGGTGTGGCGGCGGCATCATGTCTATGGCATGGATGAGGCGCCGTCGGTGATGTTCGCCAACACCGGCGATTACCTGGAAGCCTACTCGAAGGTGGGCACCGTCTATGCGTGCGTGAGCCTGATCGCGTCGAGCTTCGCGCGCGTGGCGTGGCATTTCGAGGACGCCCTGGGTAACGAGGTGCGGCGCGATGACCTGCGCCAGTTGCTGCGGCGCCCGAATGCCGGCATGTCCGGCCTGGAGCTATTCGAGGCGACGGTGACGCACCTCGAATTGGCCGGCAACGCCTTCTGGTATCTGAGCGAGGTGGACGGCAGCGGCATCTTCCAGACCGATCCCGCGGGCGCGCTGATAACCGATGGCGAGGGGCGGCCCCGCCCATCCAGCCGCCCGCATTTCGGCCGGCCCACCGAGATCCATTACCTGGAGCCGGACCGGGTGAGCATCGCCAAAGGCCCAACCGGCGCGCCCGCGGGTTATGTCTATCGCACCGGCACGACCGACGTGCCGCTGGAGCCGGACTGGGTCGTGCATTTCAAGTACTTCAACCCGCTCGATCGCTACTGGGGCATGGGTGTGATCCAGGCCGCGGCGCTGAAGCTGGAGACGGATTATTACTCCGAGCGCTGGAACCGCAACTTCTTCAAGAACTCGGCGCGGCCCGATGGGGTGCTGGAGACCGACCGCACGCTGAGCGCGGCGGAGTTCGACCGGCTGCGCGAGGAGTGGCGCAAAGGGCACCTGGGCGCGGAGCAGTCGCACCGCACGGCGATTCTGGAGGCGGGGCTGAAATACAAGCAGATCACCGCGACGCAGAAGGATATTGATTTTCTGCAAGGGCGCGAGCTGACGCGGGAGGAGATCTGCTCGATGTTCGGGGTGCCGCCGGCGAAGATCGGCGTGCTGCGGTACGCGAACTACGCCAACTCGCGCGAGCAGGACAAGACGTTCTGGGCCGAGACGATGGAGCCGAAGCTGGCGCGGTTCGCGGCGAAGGTGACGGCGGAGCTGTGCGGGCGATACGATCCGGGGCTGGAGCTGAAGTTCGCGGATGTGACGCCGCAGGACATCGCGCAGCAGGCGGAGGTGGCGGTGAAGCTGGCCAACGCGGGGCTGCGGACGATCAACGAGCTGCGGGCGGAGTTCAAGTGGGGCGACGCGGTGGCATGGGGCGATGCGTGGTGGGCGCCGGCGACGCGAAGCCCGGCGGGGGCTGGGAGCCCTAGCAAGCGGATGCCGGGAACCGAGGCGGCGGAACAAGCGGAAGGCAAGGATCTAGTTTCTGAGGATCACAGCCGAGCCGACTTCGCCAAGGCTACGTCGGCCAAGGGGCGGCTCCTTCGACAAGCTCAGGACAGGTTGTGCCACACGGCTGATGTTTCGCGGGCGATGAAGCGGTTGTACCAGGGGCAGCAGAGCGCGGTGCTGCGGGCGCTGCGGGGCAAGGACGGCCTGCTGCGCGCGCTGGCGACGGAGGATGCGAGCGAGCGCTTGCGGGCGGCGGAGCAGGTGCTGGAGCGCGCGGTTGATTGGGAGGCTGAGGCGCGGCGGTTTGGCGCGGAGTTGAAGGCGGTTGGTGTGGCGCAGGCGGATGAGATGGCGGCGCGGTGCGTCGAGCGGGCGGCGGCCGCGGTGGGCGCGGCGCTGGAGGCGGCGGTGGCCGAGGGCTTGAGCGCGGCGCAGGCGGCGGAGCGGGTGAGCGCGGCGTATGAGCAGTTGAAGGGGGAGGGAATCTAACCGGGGGTGTGACCGCGAAAAGTTGGGATCGGGCGAACTGACTCCTCCCCCTTTCAGGGCTTAGCATTACCCACATCTCGCCTGGCGGCGGAACGTGCCTTATGGAGTGCGGGAGCTGCGCTCCCGCTTTCAAAGCGGCGGCGAGCCGCCGCACTCCAAATCGGCCGCCACATTCCCGTTGGCGCAAGGTGAGACCAGCCCGTCGCTTGCCGCGAACCTCCTCTCGATCTGTTCCGCGAGCACGATGTGGGTAATGGTAAGCTTTCAGGGGGAGGACGAAGGTGGGGGTGAAATGCTCTGTCCGCACCCTCACCCCGCCTCTCCCTCGGAGAGGGAGAGGGGTTGAGCAGCAGTCTTGCTACCCAACGAAGAGCGCTCATACCCTATAGCCGCGGATGATGCGGATAGATGCAGATGGCAGAGGCGACTCTCGGGGTGGCCCTTTTTGTCGCTGCGAGGACGCGGAGAGCACAGAGAACCATCAGAACCAGTCTGGTACATCGTGACAGAGATAGGCGCATGCGATGCTGAGCTTGGTCGGACACTTGCCACGCTCAATAACGCGCAATGGTTCTTATGTCACGATGTACTAGTGCACCGTCAGTCATGAATCACGGGATAAAGTCGCTTCAACTTGATACGGGCGTCTTGGGCGGGCGTGGGTCAGCTTGCGCGCCGCTGCCTTGCCGGCTTTCACCATCTCCCCCAACTGCTGTCGTTCGTCAACGGTCAGTTCTACGATATACTTCTTCTTCATGGGCTGCCACCTCGCTGCTGCGATGTTTGCTGCGTCGGTTGACGGCGATCTCAGCCATGGCAGCCCATTATACCTCAAATCCTGCAAATCACTGTTGACGGTGCACTAGTGCTCTGTCAACCATGTTCTGATGCATCCCTCGGGCGCACGCTCCATGAGCGCGCGGGGCCTCGCGACCTCACGGAGGTCGCGCCCGGTCCAGTAGCGACAGAGACTGCACCC
>Ga0315280_10006869_pt1 | contig 15533 bp, 15 predicted proteins | sample YL17G06_40_MG_FD_203697 | JGI IMG/M metagenome (GOLD analysis project Ga0315280, IMG submission 203697) | Sediment microbial communities from Yellowstone Lake, YNP, Wyoming, USA - YL17G06_40 | ecosystem: Environmental > Aquatic > Freshwater > Lake > Sediment | place: USA: Wyoming | collected... | reverse complement strand
ATCTTATTCAGATTACGCTTGGTTATATCGGCAAAAAGTTTTGCGCCATCGCTGTTCAATTCAAGAGAAACCTGCGGCTGACCGGTTGTTTGGTCAAACGTCAATTGCGAACGTTGCAACTGTTTGCCGGTCAAACCTGTTGACTTAAAATACGGGTCTTCGTCCAGCTGTTGCTCCTTTTTCTGGGCATCAAGAATTTTTTGCGTCTCCTCCGGCGCGCGCTGTTCTTTAAATTCAAGAAATGGTGTTAACCCGATGAGCTGAATCGCCTGATTAATGTCTTTTATACCGGCAAGTTCAACAGCAAGACGGTCTTTCCCTTCTATCTGAACCAGCGGCTCCGTCACGCCGAAAAGATTGACTCGGCGCTCAATTACATCGCGAACGCCGGCCATGGCATCAGATACGCTCCCACCCTCAATGCCGGAAAGGTCCGCCTGATAGACCAAGCGGGTACCGCCAAGCAAATCAAGCCCCAAACGGAATGGTGTGGCTTTGAAAAAATGCGGGATTTCAAAACCCGCTCCTTTGAGGTGAAGTTTGGAATTTAAAAAATCGGCTCCCTTGTCAAAAGCGGTCGGGTAAACAAAAAAGGCGAGAAAGATCGCGATGACAACTACAATTATCGGGACATATTTATAGGACATGGAAAATATATGGTAAAACACGGCTACCCAAAAAGCAAGCTCGCCCCCTCCCCAATTTCCCCTCCGATGTTCTCGCCCCCACACCTATGCATAGGTGTGGGGGCTCGCAGACAAATAATATCTTGATTTTCTTATTTCCCTAGATAAAAAATCGTACCCCTTCCGTCCCGCCAAGGGCGGGACTACGTCCCAATTTATTTATCACGGGAAATTTCAAAAATCTCAATTTATTTGTTACTGCTCGCCCATATAGGGAAAATCGGGGAGGGGCTCGCGAAATTTTTAACTTTTTAACGACATCGCAAGTCGTTAGATATTTCTTGGTTAGATTAACCGCGGTCAAAACTAAAAAACGGCTTGCGCCGTTTTTTAAGATTATTGCTCACCACCCATAACTGCTGGGCCATATCGCTCGAGGTACTCTATGCTCTTGCGGACAGATTCCAGTTCTTTAGCCGCTTCTTCGTTTCCTTCTTGCACGCGCCGTTCAAGCTCTTTTTTTCTGTTATAGTGAGCTTGGACTTGTTCGGGTGTTAATGTTTTTCGCGGACTTATATTTCCCAAATATTCCACACCCGTATTAGTACGCCGAACCCAAAACCCGTCTTGTGTCTTTTTCCATCCATCAGCGGCGGGATCAACGAATTTCTTTTCTGGCGACTCTTGCGGTGGTTTTTGTGGCAATTTTTTAAATGGATTTTCAAAACGCATATATTTTTGTAGTTAAATAAAACCTAGTCTTAATTGCCATCGACCCCCCTGGCAATTTTTGATTTTCTACTCTTCCGGCAGTTTCTCCCTACTCACCCTCGGTTTCTGTTTTTCCAACCACTCTTTTACAAACAGTGTTGCCCGGACGTCATCCTCGTTGTATTTAATGATTTTGTCCATAATTTTCTGGTCGCCGGTTTCAAGCCACTCGTTGTACCAGACAACCGATTCCGCTCCCCCCGCATCCTCCGCGCTCCACTTAAAACCGAGATACTGGGCAACATCTTTCAAACTATAAAAATATAAAGGCAGCACAATTGATTCTATTACCGCCAAGTGCAAATCTATGGCGTTATTTTTGAACTTATCCTCAAGCGCACGGGATATGCCGTATTTCTGCCCTAAGCGGCCGAAGACCTCTCTTTCGTAATAAGAATAGTGATAAATGACAAAGTCGTTCAGCGATTCCAGAAAGTCCAGAAATTCGCGCCAATTTTTTCCCTCCTCGCTCTTATCTTTCGCCAAAAAACATTTGTATTTGCCCTCCGAAGCCTTGGTGGAGGAGGGTTCGGTCCTTTGCTTTACCAGTATTCCCAAAAGATAATCGATCGTTTCGGTGGGGTCGGATTCAATATCAAAATAAATTTCGCTCTCAACCTGGGGAAATTCGCTCTTCTTCAAAATCATCGGCTCGTTGGAAACCAAAACTTGGGCCTGATTGTAAATGCGCAGAATTTTATCAAACGGCCAATCTTCCAGACGCGAACGCAGATGGTCCAGATCGGCCGCCGCCAATTCTTTTACCGTATGGATGCCGATGTCATAAAGCCGGCGCTGGTCGTTTTGGCTCAAGCGATAAATAAGCGAAACGTCGTCGCAACCTTTCGTATCTTCCACGCAAAGAGAATACCACGGCGAATGCTTGCATCCGCTTTTAAGGAACGGGGGCGGTTTTTCGCCTTCCAAAATTTGTTCTATACTCTGCCGTGCCAGATGGAACTGCTCCAAAAAATCCTCAACCATAAAGGACCGCTCCTCGCCGTCGGCATTTATTATATAAGCATCGCGAGGAAGAACACCCTGCAATCTTTCCAAGATCAAGCTGTAAAAAACGAGCTGGAATTTGTATTCATCCCGGATGTCCCTGCCGCTTTTCACGTCGTAAACAACGTAATAATGATCGCCCAGATTGGATTTCCCCTCCATGCCCTGAGCCTTGTCGAAGGGCCGCGCCTCAAGCAAATCCGGGATACCGACCCAACCGCCTTCCATCAAAACGCCGTGGTAAATATTTTTCCCCTGCTTCATCAGTTCCATCGTCGCCAAAAACGCTTCATCTAAATCCTTAAAAAGTTCCGGTTTTATTTCCTCAAACTTCCGCGATTTTATCATCTCTTTTTCATGTTTGAGGCCGTCCTGATGTATCATCTCAATCAGGGGCGGGATCTTGCCTTTTTTGGTCTGGTCGCCGTAAACGTCGTACCAAATCCAATGCGGACACTGGAAAAATTTGTAGAAATGTTCGCCGGTCAATTTGTATTTTTTGTCAGGCATAGTTTAAAATCCGGGTTCTAGTTCCTTGTGATGGCCTGCCCAGATGCAATATTCACAATCGCTGTGGGACTTCGGCGGAGTATCCGAGCGGGCCAAATCAACGGCTTGAGCGAAAAGGTCGTGAACGTAGCTGGAATCGGTATCCACCTCGCGTATCTCTCCCCTAAAAGGCAACCTCCCCTTTCCGCCAGAGGCGGATCCGCCTTCGGCGGAAAAGCCCTGTGTTTTATCAACCTGATAAAAAACAAAATAGCCCTTTTTGGCGGTTTTATGACCAATTTGCTCTAAAATATAGGTATAGATATCCATCTGCATTTTATAATCATCGTAAACTGTAATTTCTTTCGCGCCCGATGACTTATAGTCAATAACGGCAAGAGAACCATCGGGAAATTCCAGCATGTCGTCAACGGCGCCGAAAAGCGTGGCATCCAAGTCCTCGTCGTGATATTTCAGGCCCTCAAAGTTATTGCGCCACTTCTGGAGTTGCAGTTGGTCTGAAAAAAGTTTGGCTTCTTCTAAACCTTTGTATCCAACCAGGGCCGGGTGCATTTCTCCCCTTTCCCGATACTGGTCAAACTCGGCCTTGAGCAGTTGGTCAACAGCGATTGACAAAGTGTAGGGATAGCCCGGCGGACGCCGTATGTCTTTATGCTTATATAGCCAAAAACAGCGCGGGCATTCTTTAAAAAGCTGGAGATTGGCCCGGGATATTTTAAGAGGTCTTGAGGTTTTAATATAAGTCACAGTTACTCTATTATCTTAACTTGTTGCAGAACATCGCCTTGTTTGATTTTCAAAACAACATCCATGCCCGAAACGACTTTTCCGAAAACCGTGTGTTTGCCGTAGAGGTGCTGCTGGGGTTTAGTTGTTACGATAAAGAATTGGCTGCCGTTGGTATTGGGGCCGGCATTAGCCATAGCGATATAGCCAGGGTCAACCGGCAATGATTGGAGGGTATCGTTATACTTATAACCCAACGCTTCGTATTGGGCAATTAAATCATCGGGGGCGCCGAGAGATTTGAAATTAATTTCGTCCTCAAAGGTATAGCCCGGCCCTCCGCTTCCCGTTCTTGGGTCATCTGTTTTAGACAGCGGGTCGCCGCCCTGAATCATAAAGTCAGCTATCACCCGATGGAATTTCGTGCCGTCGTAAAATTTGTCTTGGGCCAGTTTAACAAAATTTGCGACTGTTTTCGGAGCTGCCTTTGGATATAATTCTAAAACAATATCGCCCCTAGCAGTAACCATGGTAACCTTGATGGTTTCCGGCAAGGACACAGGTGTTGCAGTTGGAGTCGGGCTTGGTTGTTCTTGATTCAAAGGCAAATTTCCAGATAAATTTCCCCTATCTTTTTGTAATAAATAATAGCCGCCAACAGCGACAATAATTACAATCAGAATAAGTAAATAAACTAACGGCACTTTCATCCCGCACGAAATAGTTGCTGCGCAGTTATACACATCCCGTACGAAGTCCGAAATGTTATTTCGGCAGAAACCGAAGGTTTCTTACTTCGTTCGGGACACATAAGTTATGTCTGCGAAACATACTATTGAATTATGCTTTACTTATCAATCCCGAACCCCGTACGAGACAGAGGCACGCTGCGTGCCCTCGCGGTCTCGTTCGGGGCGAACCCGGTAGGGCTATTTCGTTCGGGATTCATAACACTAACTATAGGACACTTTCCAGTTCCTGTAAAATCTCGTCCGGAATCGGGATTTTTTTGCCGACCGGACTGATACCTGGATATCGCCATGCAGAAATGATTCTTTTCTTTGTTTGGAAATTGGGATTTGGGATTTGGGATTTGGAACTCGGCCTGCGGCCGAGTTCCTTATACATCACCCATATCTCTTGGGGTGTTTTTGCACTGCCTCGCGACTGCATTACGGCGGTCGTCTCGGGAGCAATGCCTTCTTCCTTCCGCCTCGGGAAGCGGACGATTCTCTTTATCAAAGACGAAGAAATTCCATAATAGACCATCTTTTCTTTTACATGGTTTGTCCACTCGTATTTAGAATCGTTTTCAGGAAGTTTAAAACTTAACATTGCTTATTTTCGCGTAAAGTTCCAGCGTGTGCCGGGCATTAGGTTCAATGTCTAATTCGGCTAGGGCCTTACTGGGCAGTGTCCACGCATAATCTTCGGCCTCTTCGTTTAATCTGACTCTCTGGCTCCCGACTCGTGCTATCTTGTCAACGAAAATATGGTTAACTGCGGATTTATAGTAGCCGGAATTTTTTATCTGGTCAAAAGCACAGATATCTTCTCCGATATCAGCCCCGAGACCGGTTTCTTCTTTTATTTCCCGCATCCAAGCGTCTTGCAGCCGCTCGTTCCTTTTAACTTTTCCGCCGACAATGGAATATCTTCCTCCCCATTTGTGAGTTTTAACCAGCAGAACTTCTTTTTCGCCGGACTGAGTCGGTTTGGCATATTCAATGATCCCTCCCACGGCCACAACAGAACCGGGAACCATCAAGTCAATCCACAATCTATGGATCGCCATTTCGTCGCGTTTTATCTTGGGGTCTGGCAATTTGCTATTGTTTTTTATAAACTCAATCAAATCTTCGGGTTCCCAAACGGAATTTTTGTGTAAATAAACGGGGTGGCCGTCCGGTTTTTCCGCAAAAAAGCATTTCACATTTGATATCTGGGCAATGCCCAATTCATATGACACGCTCTTGCCTATATAACCGTCAGGATTTACAAAGTAGCTGAACCCGTCAGCGCCAAGATGTTTAAGATGGTGAAGATACATCAATTCAATCATCCTCGGGTCTTTTTCCCTGTCACTTTCCAAAACAACAAAGCCATTTTTAACGGCCGCTATCTCTGAATCTGCCGGAGCTAAAACCTCAATACCGGCTTGGGTAAAAAGCTCGCGGACTCTTTTTATCTCTTTATAATGTTTCCGCAAACTGCCATGGAGCACGCAACGGAAATGAGTTTGTGGTTTATCACGCTTCATAAATTACAATGCTAGTTCACCGGAAATCTTTTGCATAGCCCGCAGGCCGATTGCGACAAAATCGGCCAAATTCAAACTCAAAAGCTCCTCGCATTTTTTAATAATTTCCCGATTCGCACCACGGGCAAATGACTTTTCGCCGAAACGGTTTAAAATATTTTCAATGGTTAAATCGGTGATTTTCTTTGACGGCAAAACCAGCGTAGCCGCTACGATTAAGCCGGTCAACGGGTCAGAAATAAACAGGGCTTTTTCCATCGGCGTTTCTGGTTTTATCCCGTGGGCTTCGTTATGCGTCTTGACCGCTTGGCAAATATCTTTATCAAAACCAAGCTCCTCAAGCATTTGGGCGCCGACTATCGAATGCTGGGACGGGTTATCTTTTGTTTTCTCATAATCAATATCGTGAAGCAAACCGGCCGTGCCCCATTTTTCTTTGCTCTCCCCAAAATGTTCTGCCAATTCCTCCATAATCGCCTTAACGGCCAGGCAATGCTTTACCAGATTCTGATTGGCAATATTCTTTTTTAGAATTTCCAATTGGTCCATTGGTCCGTTGTTTAGCGATTTATTTAAATTCTAAGGCAATTAGGCCGAATTTTTTAATTTTTTCGCGATAACCGGGAAAACTGTAATACAGTCGCCTTAACTCTTCCGCCGATTTCACGGCCGGATTTATTGATTTTATGCTATACTTTTTCAGCAAAGCAGCAATTGTTTTGAAAGTTCGTATCTTACGAACCCGCTTCTCAAATTTATTCTTGCCGCAAATCAATATTACTTTATCGCCCGCCACGATTCTCCTATATCTTTCCGTCGCAGCTCTTGTTTCCACCTTCTTTCCCCCGGTCTTTATCGCGTCAAAAATATCTTGATTTGCTACCCTGAACTTCAAAGTAATCATTTTGGCTTTACTTTTCATATTTTCATAAAGCTTTTGCTACTTCATCATTATTTTCATTCTCAAATTCTTAAGAATTTGAGAATGATGTCAGAAAAGTGATAAAAGTGCGGCCATAGGGTGTAAGTCTGTGTTTCATGTAATGGCCCTCATAATTCTTCTCTACTAAGCCTGCTTGATTAAGACGGCGAATATGTTCGGATATGGTTTTGAAATTACAACGTAAGTTGCCGGAAATCCCCTCTACACTTATTCCCTCCTCACGGGCAATCAGAAAAAGGATTTCAATCCGTCGATGATTGGCCACGCCTTTTAAATGGCGCTCCAGCTGTTTAGCTGTTTTTGGAGAATGCCCATGGGCCGGACTCCCGCGTTTTTGTTTTGGCCTTGGATAAAAGCGATTTCCGCTCATACGTTTAGCATATCATATTCTCAAATTCTTGAGAATATGAGAATAATATTTTTCATTTTATTTGCCACGGTATTTCTTGACCTTTAATAATCGGCTGCAGAGATTATTTCTTAATCTTGGAAATATTGTCAACCGTAATCCATGCCGACATTGCTCCAAATCCTGTTTTATCAATATCAAACGGCTCTATCTCAACGGGGTTTTTTAGGAATATAAGCATGCAGTATTTCTTGTTTTTAAATCTCTCAAAAAATTCGGGAATCTTTTCCGGCTCTATGCCGTCGTCTTTGCCGTATTCATCTAATATCTCTTTTACTCTCTTTGGGGTCAAATCAGCAAATTGTATAACTTTGCTAATCTCGGCTTTTATCCTGACTGGCCCTCCTGAATCTTTAAAATAAACCGTCTCTCCTGCTTTAATCCCGTCCCAAGGTTTATATTTTATCTTATACCATCGCGACTCAATCTTCTTCTGGCCGCTCAGAATTTTTTGAGTCAATCCCCAAGATTTTCTCATTATTGCTAAGTGTTCCATATTCTATTTCCCGCGATATTTTTTAAACTTATCTCTGCGTTGATTGTTTGATACATTCTCAAATTCTTAAGAATTTGAGAATGATATTTTTCATTTTATTTTTCCACAGCACTTTTTGAATTTACTACCATTGCAGAATATTACATTTTCTTGAACTCTTCTTCTGCCCTTCTTTTATCATCGTCTGCCAAGTCCTCTAACCCTATATTTATTCCCAAAATCTCGGCGGTTTTTATAAGACTGGCTAGATGAATAAAATTCTTTTGTTTTTTTAGTTCAAAGGCTGCTTCTAGTATTTTGGATTTATCATCTTCGCTCAAATTAGCTTTTTCAACGCTTAATATTCTTGCCAACATCAGCCACCTTGCTATTTCGTAGCCTTGCGGCACTTCCTGCCCCTGCACAGTTTTTATTCCACCCTCTCCCTTTCTTGCATTTTCTAATTTAATTAATAATTCCTCTTTTTCTTGGTCGGATAAATCTATCTCTTTTCCTCTCAATCTTAACATTTGCGCGAATCTTGCAATTTGATAGATATTTTTCCTCCCTGCCCTTTCTATTTTTAAGTCACGCTCAAGTTTTTGGATCTTTTCTTCTTTTTCGTCCGGTATATTTTGTTTTATTGGATTTTCAAAATTCATATTTATTTTCCATGACACCCCAGTAGTAGAACCTCGACAAGCTCGGTTCACTACGGGGCTTCGCTACGCTTGCTTTTTATACATTTTTTCCGTGGCAGTGTTACTTTTTCAATAACCGACTGCATGGATTTTCTATATTTTAAGCCATTTTCCTATTCATGAACATGCCGAATTGGTCGAAATATTGAAAATGTCATGCAGGTTAAGATTCGTCCAAAATTATCCTATCTTTGAACTTTCCTCTTTCTTCCGCTTTCTTATCTCTAACATTTTTTACTTCGTTTCGGTCAAACTTTTTGTAATCGGCTATCGCGTCTATAACTTCGAGCAAATCGGCAAATTCCTCGATATTTTCGTCCCTTTTGAACTCTTCCATCTCCTCAATCAGCTTCTCCTTCAGCTTCTGCCAGTACTCGGCATCATCCGCAATATGCGTTATCGGATTACCGCCTTTCTTACGAATGTATTCTGGTATTTTGTCCCGTACTAATTTGTTATATTTCATGTTTTCATTTCCCATGACACTTCTTGTACTTTTTCCCGCTCCCGCATGGGCAGGGATCGTTCCTACCGACTTTGGGGCCGTGCGCTGACGGCGTTTGGCGGGTTGCTTCTTGCTGCATTTGAGCCCCCACACCAGAACGAGAATAAGATTCATCTCGCGATTCTATCGCAGATCCTTGTTTGGTGTGGGGGTGGATAAAACTAACTTTGAAAATCAGATTAGCAACCTGGGAATTAATTGCGGCTTGCAGTTGATTAAACATTTTCTGCCCTTCAATTTTATATTCCACCAGCGGGTCGCGCTGGCCGTAGGCGCGCAGACGCACCGAATCGCGCAGATATTCCATCTGCTCCAAATGGTCCACCCAAAGTTCGTCAACCACGCGCAGAAAAAGCATTCTTTCAAGATTGCGCATGGCCTCTTCCCCCGCTTGTTTTTCTCTCTGGGCATACGCACCGTCGGCAATTTCCTTCAGAAAGTCGTTAAGCCGCTGGATATCCCGCGAATCGGAAATTTCCCTTAATTTCTGATGTAAATCTTCTTCCATGGGAATCATGGCCTTCATGCTTTCGGCGATTTCCTCAATATTCCACTCCCCCGTTTCGGTTGAGGTATGGGCACCGATTATTCTTTCCGTTTCTTCATAAATGGAATCGGCCACTTTTTCTTTCACGTTTTCTCCGTCCAAAATTTCCCTTCTTAATTTGTAAATTGCCGTCCTGTGCTTGTTCATTACGTCGTCGTACTCCAAGACGTATTTACGGATATCAAAATTATTTCCCTCTATTTTGGACTGGGCTTGTTCTATCGCCCGGGAAACAAGCCGGTTCTCAATAACATCGTCATCGCCCACGCCAAGACGCTCCATAAGATTCTTTAGACGGTCGCCGCCAAATACTCTGACCAAATCGTCTTCGGTTGAAACAAAAAACTGCGAAGAGCCCGGGTCGCCTTGCCGGCCCGAACGGCCGCGCAACTGATTGTCAATGCGTCTTGCCTCGTGTCTTTCCGTGCCGATAACGTGCAGCCCGCCAAACTCCACTACTTTTTGCGCCTCGGCGGAATCAGGCGGATTGCCGCCAAGGATTATATCAACGCCTCGTCCGGCCATATTTGTCGCTACCGTTACGGCACCGGCTCGTCCTGCTTGAGCAATGATCTCTCCTTCCTGTTCGTGGTTTTTCGCATTCAACACTTTATGAGGTACGCCTTCCCGCCCCAAAAGCGCGGATAATATTTCGTTTTTGGTGATAGAAACGGTGCCAACTAGTACCGGCTGTCCTTTTTCATGACGCTCTTTGATCTCGCGCACCAGCGCCCTGAATTTACCCTCCTCCACTTTGTAAATCCTGTCGGGCAGATCCGTGCGTATCATCGGCTTGTTTGTCGGAACGGATATTACATCAATGCCGTAGACCTTGTGGAATTCCTCAGCTGATGTCTGGGCGGTACCGGTCATGCCGGCAAGTTTTTTATACAAACGGAAGTAGTTCTGGAAGGTTATCGTCGCCAGGGTACGCGACTCTTTCTGGACTAAAACCTCTTCTTTGGCTTCAACCGCCTGGTGTAATCCTTCCGACCAGCGCCGCCCCGGCATCAAGCGGCCCGTGAATTCGTCAACAATTATTATCTCGCCGTCTTTCACGACATAGTCCTTGTCGCGGTGGAAAAGAATTTGGGCTTTCAGCGCTTGTTCTAAATGATGGACGTAGCGCGTGCCGCCCTCCTCGTAAATATTTTTCAGACCGAGCATATTTTCAACCTTTTCTATGCCCCCTTCGGTTATGGACACCGCTTTTAGTTTTTCGTCCACGTTGTAGTCCTCATTCTCTTTCAGACGCGGGACGATTTTTGAAAATGTTTCGTAAAGTTTTGTGGATTCGGCGTCGGGGGCAGAAATAATGAGGGGGGTACGGGCCTCGTCTATTAAAATGGAGTCAATCTCGTCAACGATTGCGAAATTGTGGCCTTTTGCCTGGACCATTTGACTAAGATCGTAAGCCATGTTGTCGCGAAGATAGTCAAAGCCGAATTCGTTATTTGTCCCATAAGTTATATCCGCTTCATAGGCCTCGCGCCGGCCGACTGGCCGCAAAAATTCGTGGACAACTTTAAATGCCCCTGTTGTATCCCGTTCCTTGTCTAATCCTTCTTCCTTCTTTTCGCTCACATGGGAGGGGTCATAAACATACGAGGCCTCGTGATTCAGACAGCCAACTGTCAATCCTAGGGCGTGATAGATTTGCCCCATCCACACGGTATCGCGCCGGGAAAGATAATCATTAACGGTAACGATATGCACGCCATGGCCGGCAAGAGCATTAAGATAAACGGGTAGAGTTGCCACAAGCGTTTTGCCCTCTCCGGTTTTCATCTCAGCAATTTTCCCCTGATGCAAAACAACGCCGCCGATTAACTGGACATCGAAGTGCCTCTGGCCCAGAGTTCTTTTTGACGCCTCGCGGACGGCGGCAAATGCCTCCGGCAAAATATCATCTAAAGATTCCCCTTCAGCTAAACGTTTTTTGAACTCTTCCGTCTTTGCTTTCAATTCGTCAACCCCCACACCATAACGAGAGCCGGCTTCGCTTGGCGCTGCAGGCACTAGCTCTCGTTTGGTGTGGGGGTCAAGCGAAAAACGCCCGAATTGTGATTCGAGCTCGTTGACGCTTTTAACAAGAGGTTCTATTGTTTTTATCGCCTTCTTGTTGGCGTCGCCGAATATCTTATCAAAAATTCCCATAACATGACTAGAATCTAGAAAATAGAATCTGGAATAAATTTCTGTTCTTCTGCTTTCTATTTTCTACTTTCTACTTTCTAACTCTTTGGTGTCCTGCGCGCTTCACGACTCATTTCTTTGCGCTCTTTAATCTGTCTCTCAATCTCATCGCGGGCAAAATCTATGGCAGTATGCAAATCCAGGTGTCCGGCCACCGCCCTGAAAAGCCGACTGCCGATCTTTAAATTCACTTCCGCATAATAGACAAAGCCGGACCGGTGGTGTTTTGAGGGCTTGGCAATTTCAATCCGCGCTTCGGCCAAACTATTCTCTGCCGGCTTCAAAAATTTGGAGACAGAACCGATTTTTTCTTCAACAAAAGCCTTGATACTGGGGGTTAAATCAAGGTTTTTGCCGTATAGAGTCAGCTTCATAACTACTATCCATGATAGCACCTTTTTGAAACAAAAAAAATCCCCCCGTCAAGGGGGATTTTTCCCGACAAATCGGGAGAGAAACTATATTCTCTTCTTCTTTCCCTTCCTTGTTCTTTTCTTTGCCATTGTATACGAACAGCAATGAGACAACGCACTAGCAACTAGTTTCTAGTTTCTAGTTTCTAGTTTCTAGTTATCTCACCCTCCTAATGTGACAGTCGACCAAACTGTCAGAAGAAATTTTTTGACCGCAAATATTTTTCAAAAATTTTTCTACCCTTATTATATAACACAAAAAGTTTTTTGTAGAGAAAAAAAGTGGATAACTTAGCATTTGTCCGCACGCAGCGGAGCGAGTGCGGTTACAAATGCTAACTCCGCTCCAATTTTGCAGAAGAATAAAAAATAAAATACAAGAAGAAGAATAACCTCAGAAAATTTTCGCGAGGTGCGAGGGCTGAACCCCGAATAAACCACTCCGTGATTTACGGGGCAAGTAGGCCGAGAGCCGAGATGTCAGGCGTTTACCCCGTAAAACGCGCAGCGTTTTATACGGGGCAGCGCCTCGCCAAAAAATAACCTCGCAAAATTGGGGCTGGGGTCGCTCCGCTAGAGCCAAAAAAAATAAAAACCCCGTAAAGTCGCTACGCGACAACGGGGCAGGTCGCCATTACTGGCGGTTCAGAATTCTCCGACTTTGACAATTTCTTCTTCAAGCATAATCCCGAACTTGGAATAAACTTTGCTCCGAACAATTTTTATCAACTCCAAAAAGTCGCTTGCCTTCGCTCCCCCGAGATTCTCAAAGAAATTGGCATGAACGTGAGAAACCAGAGCATCTCCCACCCTGAATCCCTTAAGACCGGCCTCGTCGATCAACTTCCCGGCCGAAACCATTTTGCCATCCCGCAGAGGATTCTTGAAGATGCAGCCGATATTTTTTACCCCCGGCTGTCTTTTCGCTCTTTGCTCTGTCACTTCCTTTACTCTCTTGGCAACCTGCTTAGGGTCGGCTTCTTCAATTCTCAGTCTCGCGGAAACGATAATCCAATTCGAATGACTTTTGAAAACACTATGACGATAAGAATAAGGTATGGAATGATTTGATGGTCTAAATTCCTGAAAATCCCCGCCATCAAAAAATTTCACCGCCTCCACTCTCTCCCAAAATTCAGAACCGAAGCACCCCGCATTGCCGTAAGTTGCTCCTCCGACAGTTCCCGGCAGGCCGGCAAAATTTTCAAATCCGCTAAAACCGACCTTGGTTCCCAAATCAACAATAGTAGAAACCAAAGCTCCGGCTTCAACCCAAAATTCTTTGCCGGGCATAAACATAAAATGGTGCATCTTCCTCGCGCCTATCTTCAAAACCAACCCCCTGAAACCCCGGTCAGAAAACAAAACATTGGATCCCCGGCCGATAACAAAGACGTCCAATCCTTCGTCCCTGGAAAATTCCACCGCTTCAGCCAGTTTGTCCAAATTGTCTATCAGAGCAAAAAAGTCCGCGTCGCCGCCAATGCCAAGCGTGGAATGCCTAAACAGCGGCTTATTGGCGCAAATAAAGTCAGGTTTGGCCATTTCTCCTCCATTATTTTCAAGAAACTATCTTACAATACTAGCGCCTGTGGAATAAAAATTCAACTCATTGAGGTTAACGACAAATATTGAGTCCCAGTCGCGGCCGGAATTGGAAAATTGCCCGGCGGATATATCAAGCCAGTGTTTTCCACCGGATTCGTCCATGCTGTAAACTTTCGTACCGGCTTGATAGCGTATAAGGCTGCTCTCCCGATATTGGGCAAGAACCAAAGACGAGACAACTTTTACTTTATCAAAACCGAATTGCGGATAAAAACTGAAAATTTTTGAACTGATAATATGCCGGCGCCAGCCGCCGTTGACCACGTAAACCTTGTAATCGCCGTCGGCTCTGATCAGCGAGCCGTCCGGAATATTCGGCAGCGGAAAATTTACGGTATTGATTGCCAGGGGCGTTGAAGAGGGCAAGGGCGTGGGCATAGTTGCTGCCTCCCCGGGGATAGTTGCTATTCTCTCAACCGATAAGACAAGCGATGTGGCGGTTTCATCGGGCGTAAATCCGGAAATTTTATCTCTTTTAATCGGCATTAAAATAACTCTTTTTGTATCTGTACCGATATCGCCAATATACAAAGTGCTGGAACCAATGGCAGGATTAAATACGGAAAGGGTTTGGCTCCCATCGTTTTTCAAAACCAGATAAGAAACGTAAAAACTGGCCAACGAGGGTGATGAGAAATTTATCTTTAGAACGCTCTTGCCGCCGTTTGTGAATTGCGAAACGTCATACCATCGGCCCTGCCAATCCTTGACCATATCGGATGTGGCAAAAGTGATGTCGTCCCCGAGATTGACAAAAGTTTTTGTCGGGGCAATGTGGAATGTCTTCAAGCCGTCCCGGGTATAACCGAATTTTGAATTAACGGATGTATCGTTTAAAATGTTGGCCGACATCCATTGGCTAAAAACGTCGGGGAAAGAATCGGAAAAACCGTTTTGTTTGAGGGCATCGTTTATACTGGTCATTCCGACCGAAGATATCTTCAGAGTATCGGCAATTACTTGCGGCGACCAGTGCTCGGCAAGATATTCTCCAAACAAGCTAATCTGACCATAATCGGCGGGAAGGTTTTTCCACTCTGTTAAGCCATCGGAAGGACTCCCAATAAATGCCTGCAGTCTTTTCTCCAAATCAGAGCCGGTAAAGTCATCGTTGTAACCAAGCAACGCTACGGCGTACTGCGACCTCAGTTCGTTGAGCCAGGTGTCGTCCGTGACATTGCGCAATTTTTCTTTTTGATTAAAAGAGATCAGATGCTGAAATTCGTGGGCCAAAAAGGCGTTTATTTTTCTCTGGTCACCGAGAGCGGCAATGTTGATGTAAATCATTTCGCGCACGTTTGAACTTGGAACCTGCGATTTGGAATAACCGTTTGCGGTATCAAAATAGCCGCCGGCGTTTTCAATAAGCGGTGAGAGTAAAATCGTGAGCCGCGGGTCGTTGTCAATTCCCGGGTTCGGTTCCGACCCGAAAAACTGCGTTTCTGTCGGATATATGCGGTTATCAAACTCCCGCTCAAGCGAAGCAATCCAATTGAGAACCTGGCTACGCGTGTCGGAGCTGATGCCGGCCCAGTAGTTATCTTCCACATAAAAATAAGCGTGGCCGGAAATAGCCATCAGTGTGGCCGGGACTTGGGTCCGCGATTGGGCGTCGTATTGCGGGCTGATGAAAAACGACTGGCTCTGGCCCAGCGTGTCGGCGCTAACCGATGCCGCTAAAAATAAAAAAATAACCGCAAAGAAAAGATGCCGAAGATATTTCATAATGCTATAAAACCTTTAAGAGTATCTGCGGTAGAATTAAGTTAATGGTCGATAAAATAATAATAACCTTAAATTAATCTATCACAAATACAATGAACATTAATAATAAATTG
>Ga0315280_10006868_pt1 | contig 15534 bp, 18 predicted proteins | sample YL17G06_40_MG_FD_203697 | JGI IMG/M metagenome (GOLD analysis project Ga0315280, IMG submission 203697) | Sediment microbial communities from Yellowstone Lake, YNP, Wyoming, USA - YL17G06_40 | ecosystem: Environmental > Aquatic > Freshwater > Lake > Sediment | place: USA: Wyoming | collected... | reverse complement strand
TCTGCTCTCGCCATGCAATTACTACTGCGGCAACTGTGCGATCTACAAGAGGGGTCTCTGTTCAGGGTGCGCCGAGGCGACCGAAAAAGCTAAATCAAAAGGGAAGGTCCTGCGACATATCCGTTTGCGCCAGAGAGAGGAAGCTGACCTCGTGCTCCGACTGCGAGAGCTACCCCTGCGAGAAATACGATAGCGGAATCTTCGCCGAGAGTTTCGTGAAGTGGATGAGGGAGAAATTGAAGGAAGCACGGTCGTCCTGAAACGCTAACTTTTTTAATCATCCCATAGAGGTCTATTCAGATGTCTGATTCTAGAGGATGAGAACTTGTTCTCAAAGGAGATAACCAAACTCGCGGACGACATAAAGACCATGCACATAAGGGGGGCAGCCGAGATAGGGCGCGTCGCCGTGGATGGCCTTACCATCTTCGCCTCGCAGTCCAAGGCAAGGAGCCCCCAGGCGTACAGGGATCAGTTCGAGGGCGCCTACCAGTTCCTACTCGCCACCCGACCCACCGCCGTGTCCCTGCCAAATGCCCTGCGCTACGTTAGGCACAGGGTGGACACGGCCTTCAAGAAGGGAATGGACGTGGACGAGCTTAGGGCACTGACGATAAGGGCGGCGGAGGACTTCAAGAGGTCGTCGCTGGAGGCTGTGAAGAAGATAAGCGAGATAGGCTCGAAGCGGATAAAGAATGGCGACCTGATAATGACCCACTGCAACAGCTCCGTGGCCATCGCCACGTTGCTGGAGGCAAAGAGAGCTGGCAAGGACTTCAGCGTAATAGTAACGGAGACCCGACCCAGGTTCCAGGGGAGGCTCACTGCGAAGGCGCTCGCGGAGAAGGGGATCCCGGTCACAATCATCATCGACTCCGCCGCCAGGTACTTCATGCCCAAAGTCGATAAGGTTCTGGTGGGCGCGGACGTCGTCACGGCGAACGGGGCTGTCGTCAACAAGATAGGCACCTCGCAGATAGCCCTCATAGCCAAGGAGGCCCGGGTGAGGGTATTCGTGGGCGCAGAGACCTACAAGTTCAGCCCCAGCACCGTCCTCGGGGAGCTGGTGGAGATTGAGGAGCGCCCCGCAGACGAGGTCGTCCCGAAGAGGGAACTGAAGAACCTCAAGGGTGTGAGAGTATTGAACCCATCCTTCGATGTCACTCCGCCCGACTTCATAGACGTCATAATCACTGAGAGGGGGGTCATTCCGCCGCAGGCGGCGATCCTCATACTGATGGAGGAGTTCGGCTGGACCATAGGCGAGGAGCAGGTGGGCAGGACGCTGGTCGAGGAGGGAGACTAGTGAAGGGTAAGGGAAGCACGAAGATGGGGATGTACGTCGATAAGCTCTTTACGGCGAGGCCCGAGGCGATCGACCCTGACAAGTACATCACCGCGAAGTACTACGTGGAGAGCCCGCTCGGGCTGAAGCCCTCCGGTATAGCCATCGCCACCGAGGAATCGATAGGCACCTGGACCGAGATAACCACAACTAACGAGTGGGTCAAGAGCAGGCTCCCAGCTAGGGTCTTTAAGACGGAGGGTAAGGGGGACTCTGGCATCGTGCACATCGCATTCCCCATGGACCTCTTCGACGTGGAGACCAGTGGCGTCGCCAACATATTAAGCATGGTCGCCGGGAACCTCTTCGGTCTCTCAGCCATAAAGAACGTCCGCCTACTCGACGTGGAGTTCCCCAGATCGGTCGTCGAGCAGTACCCTGGCCCTCGTTTTGGCATCGAGGGCGTGAGGAAACTTGTGGGGACAGACAAACACCCGAGGCCGCACCTCGGCACTATTGTGAAGCCAAAGGTCGGACTGAACCCTGAGCAGACCGCGAAGGTCGCCTACGAGGCGGCCATGGGGGGCGTGGACTTCATCAAGGACGACGAGACCCTCGTGAACCAGAAGTTCTGCCCGTTGGAGGATAGGGTTTCTAAGGTGATGAACTCGCTGGACAGGGCAAAGTCCGAGACCGGCAGGACGGTACTCTTCGCGGTGAACGTCACCGGCGCGCCCGACAAGATGGTCAAGCTAGCCGAGATCGCAATGGACAACGGCGCCAACACCCTCATGCTGGATATCTTGATACTGGGCCTGCCCACGGTGGAGTGGTTCTTAAAAGAGTACGACTTCAACGTGCCGATACACATGCACAGGGCGATGCACGCCGCCTTCACGAGGAACCCGAAGCACGGCATATCGTTCCTTCCGATAGCTAAAATCGCGAGGATGCTGGGCGGTGACCAATTGCATACGGGCTCCGGCGCTGGTAAGATGGGAAGCGAGGAGGAGCGTGCTCACGTCCTGGGTCAGATATTGTCATTTCTGAAGGCAGACTGGTTCGGCAAGAGGAAGACCTTCCCGGTCGCCTCTGGCGGGATACATCCTGGCTTCGTGCCCGCCAACTTCAGGGCGATGGGTGTGGACTGCGTGATAAACGCTGGCGGAGGCATACACGGCCACCCTCTAGGGACGAGGGCCGGCGCTACCGCCATGATGCAGGCGATAGAGGCGTGCGTCAAAGGCATCGAACTTGACGAGTACGCGAAGACCCACAAAGAGCTGGACCTGGCGCTGAGGCACTGGGGCGAGAAGAGGCTCTCCGAGGACTAAAGAACCAGCACTTCGGCTATCGGCGGGGAGATTTTTATTAGTCCCCGCCCCCTTATTTTATTGCGTGATATTATGCCGACTTACAAGGTCAAGATGATCGATATCGATACCGGCGAGAAGAGCGTGATCATGAACGAGCACGACGCCAAGGACCTCATGCTCAGGGTGCACGACCGCGTGATGCTAACAAAGGGCAGCAACAAGGTCGTTGCTATGGTGGACGTATCGGACACCGTGGTTAGGAGTGGCGAGGTGGGGATATACGCTGACCTGAAGCCCAACATTCCCGTGGTTGATGGTGAGAAGATAGAGCTCACGGTCTCCCCGACCCCGCCTTCCGTGGAATACATACACAAGAAGATGAGGGGCGAGAAGCTCACGAAGACCGAGATCTCCCGCATAGTCAAGGACACCATCTCCCACTCCCTCAGCGAGCTTGAGATAGCCGCGTTCTTGATGGCTGAGGAGTACCAAGGCATGGACATGGACGAGGTAGAGGACCTCACTCGCGCCATGGTCGAGTCTGGCAACGTGATCGACTTCGGGGAGAGCGTCGTGGACAAGCACTCCATCGGCGGAGTTCCCGGGAATAAGGTCACGCTGCTCATAGTGCCTATTGTGGCTGCGGCCGGGCTGAAGATCCCAAAGACGAGCAGCAGGGCGATAACCAGCCCCTCTGGCACCGCGGACACGATGGAGATCATTGCGCCGGTGGAGTTCTCGGTCGAGGAGCTGAAGCTACTGCTCCAGAAGGCGGGCGGGTACATCACCTGGGGCGGGGCACTGAACCTGGCGCCGGCTGACGACCTCTTCATAAGGATAGAGCACCCACTCTCTATTGATCCCAAGTCGCAGATGCTTGCCTCGATAATGGCAAAGAAGATGGCGGTGGGGGCGAGCACGCTCGTTCTGGACATACCCACGGGGAGGGGCGCGAAGGTAGAGAGCTTTGATGACGCCCGGAAGCTCGGGAACGAGTTCATCGAGCTCGGGAGTCGCCTCGGAATAAAGGTGCGCTGCGGGATAACCTACGGCGGGCAGCCTGTGGGGCACACCGTCGGACCCGCGCTGGAGGCAAAGGAGGCGTTGGAGACACTGATGGGCAAGGGACCGAACAGCCTTATAGAGAAGTCCACGTCTTTGGCGGGGATGCTCTTCGAGCTGAACGGCATTGCTGCTAAGGGGAACGGCCAGGCCATCGCCAAGGATATACTGAGGAGCGGGAGGGCGTACACAAAGATGCAGGAGATCATTGCCCACCAAGGCGGCGACCCAAAAATAAAGCCGGATGGCATACATCTGGGAGAGAAGCGGTACGTGATAACCGCCCCTGCCGACGGATACGTCAGCACAGTAAGCAACAGCGCGATAAACGGCATAGCGAAGGCGGCCGGTGCACCCGTTGACAAGGGGGCGGGGGTCAAGCTCTACGCCAAGATGGGGTACGCCGTGAAGAAGGGCGACCCGGTGATAGAGATCTTCGCCGAGAGGGAGCCGAGGCTGAGGGAGGCTCAGTCAGTGGCGTCTCTGAAACCGCCGTTCATGATAGAGGGGATGCTGCTGGAGGAGCTGCCCGGCTTCTGAGCGGTCTCAGGACGCGTCCTAGCCTTTTTGTACAGCTGCACGTTGCAGTGGGCGCTCCACACCTCTCTGAGGCACAAACGCCGATCTCCGCTCGCGACTAACCGCGAAGGAATAAATAACCTCTATGATTAAATGGGAAGCAGAAAGTGCAGTCATAATTACTAAGCACTTTAGGGGTTCTGTTGTTGGCCGATACTGCAACCGACGTGGGCAAGGCGGATCCGCAGGCAGGGGTGCCGGTGGCGAGGATGATGCCCGTAGTGAAGAGGGCGCGCAGGAGGCACCGCACTGGGATGGGCAAGCCTGCACCGGAGCCCACCACGGTCGCCGAGGCAGAAGCCAAGAAGATGCGTGCCGTGAACCCGGCGCAGTACTACCGGCAGAACCTCGGTCAGTTGGGTTTCGGGGACCCAGAACACGCACTGGTGCAGACCATAAAGGAGCTGACGGACAACTCCCTCGACGCCACAGAGGCAATGGGGGTCCTGCCCGAGATCGCTGTGAAATTAACTGCGACGGCGAAGCGGTACGAGGTGGTCACCAACAAGACGAAGGAGGGGAGCGTCCGCACCTTCCCCATCTTTAGGGTCTCGGTGGAGGATAACGGCTGCGGAGTAGTCAGGCGCAAGGTCGCGAAGGCCTTCGGCAAAGTCCTCTACGGATCGAAGTTCTTCTCCTTCAAGCAGTCGAGGGGGCAGCAGGGATTGGGGGTGCACGCCGCCATTATCTACGCCCAGCTGACCTCCCTCGAGCCCGCCACCATAGTAACGAAGACCGAGACTGACCCGGTGGGCTACAAGGTGGAACTAAAGATCGACACCGAGAAGAACGCTCCCGTCGTGATATCGAGCGGGGAGACCCCCTTTGACCGGCCCCACGGCACCCGCGTCGATCTCATGGTCGCCGGCGACTACACCGAGAAGGTCGAGTCCTTCATTAAAGAGATGTCGCTGGCAAACCCGCACGCCGACCTGAAGTTCAAGGTTAAAGCCGCCACAGGAGAGGAGCAGAAGGTCCTGCACTTCAAGAGGGCGACGGACTTATTGCCCCCGCAGCCGAAGGAGATCAAACCGCACCTGCTCTCCATGGAGCCTGGTGCGCTTTTAGAGATGAAGTCCAACGATGTATGCTGCAAGACCGCTAAGCAGTTTTTGGTGAAGCACTTCGTGAGAATATCTGATGGGAAGGCCGTCTACCTGCTGAAGAAGGCGAAGATCGCACCGCAGGCGCCACCCAAGGAGATCGATGTGGAGGTACTGCTGAAGGCCGCGAGGGAAGGGGACATAATGCGCCCGCCGCTCGACGTGTTGAGCCCCATAGGAGAGGAAGCGCTGAGGCATTCCCTTAAAAGAATTTATCCGGACGCAGAGTTCATCGCTTCCACATCGAGGGAGCCGTGGTCCTACAGGGGCGTACCGTTCCAGGTGGAGGTGGGAGCGGCCTACGGCGGTCAGTCCGTCTCAAATGAGTGCGCAACCTCCAAGGAAACGATCTTCAAGTCGAAGATTGTAAGGCTCGGAAATAAGTGCCCCCTGATATACGACTCGAAGGACTGTCTGCTGTACAAGGTTGTCAAGGAGATCAACTGGAGAAACTACAAGATCCCCCAGGACGAGGGCAACCCGCCGGCGGCACCCTTGGTCGTTGTGGTATCGTTAATATCCACGAAGGTTCCCTACATCGTGCCGGGGAAGTTCGCCGTCGCCTACCACGAGGAGATACGCGAGCAGTTGCGCCTCGCCCTGCAGACGCTGGGGAGGATGATCTACGGATACATTTCGCACAGGCAGAGGCAGGAGCACGAGCAGCACAGGCAGAACATATTCGCTATCTACGCCAAGGAGGTTGCCAAGGATCTGTCGGTGCTGGCGGAAAAGGATGAGCAGTTATTGTTGAACGGCCTTCTGGAGACCGTGAAGCACAATAAGCCGAAGAAGGTGGCGCCCCCTGAGCCAAAGCCACAGCCGAAGGTAGAGATAACGGCGACGGAGAATGTTAGGGTGAAGGTTGAACCAAAGGTGGAGGCTAAAGTGGAAACGAAGCCTGTGGTAGAGACTAAGTTGGTGGCAGCGCCCCCGCAAAAGAAGGTCGAGAAGGGGCAGCACACTCTTGACGCTTTCTTCAGGTGAGAACTCATGAGGAAGAACAATAACTCAAAAGCAAAGGCACGCTCGCTGGAGTCCTTCGACGACGCTGAGAAGAGGCTCAAGCAGATATTCGTAGGGCTGGCGGAGGACATAACCAAAGCGAAGCCCCCCGTGATGCGCATACCGGTGAGGACCGCGTCAAACACCGTATTCGACGAGAAGCGCGAGATACTGACGCTGGGGGACAGGGCGAGCGAGCGGAAGTTCAACGAGATTGGGGGAGTGAGGTCATTCATGCAGACCTGTTTACTTGCCCGGGCCATACACGAGGCGCTCAAGCACGACGACCACCCCACCATAAGGGACCTCTACTACTACACGTTGCACACCATAGAGGGGACCGAGGTGGAGACCTTCAACAGCCAGGACGAGTCCAACGCCATCTTCCAGGACATAGAGGTGATGACCGGGCTCCTGAGAGAGCAGATGGGTGTCGTGGCGGAGTCGAGGGGCGCCATAGTCGGGAACGCCATTTTGGAGAGTAAGGGGAACAGGATTGACTGCTCTCGATTTGGTATAGGCGCGTTCAACATACCCTCGCTGTGCGACCAGATACAGATACTGGACGTGGACGCCGAATATGTGCTGGTGGTGGAGAAGGATGCCATCTTCCAGAGGCTGAACGACTATGAGTTCTGGAGGAAGAACAAATGTTTGTTGATTACCGGGAAGGGGCAGGCTGACAGGGCGACCCGGAGGATGGTTCGGCGGCTGAGCGAGGACTGGGATCTGCCCATATACGTGCTGACGGACGCGGATCCGTTCGGGTGGTACATATACTCGACGTACCGCGCCGGGTCGATTTCGCTGTCGTACGAGTCCTTCAGGCTGGCGTGCCCGTCGGCGAAGTTCCTCGGGATGACCATGACCGACCTTGAGAGGTATGAGATACCCAAGGACCACCTGATCAAGGCGAACGACGTGGACATAAAGAGGGCGAAGGAGCTTCTCGTGAAGGACTCGGTTACGAAGCTGCCCCGGTACCCATGGTTCTACGAATCGAAGAGGTGGCGTCAGGAGATAAAGATCTTTTTAGAAAGGCGGGTGAAGGCGGAGATCGAGGCGAAGTCGTCGAAGGGCTTCCGGTTCCTGTCGGACGTGTACCTGCCAGAGAAGATAACTAGCAAGGACTGGATAAAGTAATATTGATGGCAAAACGGGAAGAACGCTTACCAACTCAGTTTCCTTGCAATAAGGAAAATATTATCGAAAATTATCCCTGCAAAGGGGAAAATTAGACGAATTAAGGCTACCCTATGACCCACATCCCACAAAAAGCTTAATTGTTTGCAACTGTACATATATGTAAACAGGAAGGTTAGAACCTTGCAGAGAACCGTTGCTACACGCATCCCGAAGGAACTGGAGGGCGAGATACGAAGGTTCATGGAAGAGGAGGGCTTGGACAGGTCTGCAGCCATCAGGAGGATCCTTGAGATAGGGGTCTCGGAGTGGAAGAGGAGGAGGGCAGTGGAGCTGTACCGGTCTGGGAGAGTCACGTTGTGGAGGTCGGCGCAAATTGCGGGGCTGTCTCTGAGGGAGATGATAGAAGAGCTTTACCGGCTAAAGGCTATCACGCACGTCTCGGTGGAGGACCTAGAGGAGGATCTTGAGGCTGCCAAGAGGGACGCCAAGACGGTGGGCTGATTGCGCCCGCTCGTACTCGACGCAACTCCCCTCATATACCTGTGCAAGATCGGCTATGCATCGATGTTCGCTGAGTTTCCGGAGAGGAAGGTTACAACTCCGAGGGTCGTGGGAGAGGTCGTGGGCAGGGGCAAAGAGCTGGGGGCTGCCGACGCCTTTGCCGTCGAGGAGCTGATCCAAAGGGGCATAATCGAGGTCACGACGTTAAAGGACAAAGGGCTGATGGAAAAACTGATGAAGATTTCGGATCTGCATCCAGCGGAGGCGGAGGTGCTCGCCTTAGCTAAAGAGATGGATGGAACGGCGATAACAGACGAGGGGATCGCCCGTCGGGTCGCTCGGGTGTACGTTATAAGGGCGCACGGAACGGCCTACCTACTGATGCGGCTGATATATCAGGGGAGGATATCGAGGAACGCCGCCAAGAGGGCGGTCGATAAAATGATCTCTGCCGGATGGTACTTAGCCGCAGAGGATTATGCCAAGCTGATGAAGATGCTGGAGATGGGGTGAGATTGCGTGACGGGACACTTCGCCGAGTACGGTGAAGGGAAGTACAGGGTATGGGCTGACGTGATACCGGCGGGGGAGGACCTGGTGGTGTTCATCGGGGGCGGCGAGAGGCCCCACATAGGCTCGGTATCGATCTCCGAGAAGGGGGGCGAGGCGTTCTCCTTTTCGGTGCCAGAGCATAAAGATTACATTGTTTCGAGTGAGGCTGTCCGGAGGATTGCCGAGGCCACGGGCCGGAGGTGCTTGGTGGTAGTCGGGATCCATGTCCAAGGCGCGTCGAAGCGGGATATTCAAAAGCTATTGGTTCACTCCAACAAGTGCATAGACACGCTTTTGGAGAAGATTAGTAAATTGCTAATTCATTCATGACGTTTATATATTTTTATAATACTATTATTGTTGACCAAGTGAAAAACATGTCACGGGGGACAAAGACAAAAGAGTTCGGGGTCTCAAAGAGAGAGAATCACGACTCTTCCACCTTCTATAGAAGGTCACTATATTCGAATACAGTTATCGGAAAGAATGAACTTGAGATAGAGGTCCCTGTCCCTCAGGATGTCCTTGACAATATTATTTGCGCAGATAGCAGGTCCCTGTCAATGATTCCCGATAACAGCGTCCATCTGACGGTCACCTCGCCACCATATAATGTTGGAAAGGAATATGATGAGGATCTTAACTTGGAAGAATACCTCGATCTCCTTAAGAAGGTCTTTGCGGAGACCTATCGGGTGTTGGTGCCAGGTGGACGCGCTTGTATCAATATAGCCAATGTGGGAAGGAAGCCCTACGTTCCATACCATAAGTTCGTAATAGACTGTATGCAGTCGGTTGGCTTCCTAATGCGAGGCGAGATCATATGGGACAAGGAGGCAGGTGCAGGGACTTCAACGGCATGGGGGGGCTGGCAATCCGCCTCCAACCCCACGCTAAGGGACACACATGAGTATATCCTCGTCTTCTCAAAGATGAAGTTCTCACGTATAAAGAAAAACAGGGTCGATACTATAACTCGTGATGAGTTTTTAGAATATACTAAGAGTGTATGGAAATTTCAACCGGAGTCGGCGGAGAGGGTAGGGCATCCGGCCCCGTTCCCTGCTGAGTTGCCTTACAGGTGTATTCAGCTTTATACTTTTAAGGACGAGGTTGTCTTAGATCCGTTCTGTGGCGTCGGAACCACTGCTGTAGCGGCCATAAAGGCTAATAGGCACTATATTTGTGTTGACAATAACGAAGAGTACATTAAGAAGGCAAAGAAACGTATATCAGACATTTTACAACAGACGAGGCTACAGGTATAATAAAGAGGAGAAAAAGGGTGCCTCGACTTCAAACCGAGCTAACCGAGCTTGGTGTTGCATTTGGTATACTTTCCGTACAACCATTCGACCTGAATCAGCAGCAGGTCATTGAGTTGTTCAATAACACGCTCGACTTCCAGAAGTATATGGCACTAATGAATGTAGTAAAGAGTGATAAGAATTCTGGCAATCTTTTCAACGACTTCTACAAGATAGGCCAGAGCTTGAGGCATAGCCTGAACAAACAGATCAACAAAATAAGTTGGTCTGGCCCACAAAACAACCAGTTACCGGCACAATGTCAAAAGATCTTTTCATCGACGAACTTCGTCTGGCCATAAGTGTAAAGCAGGACAGCAATGTTGTTTTGAACCCCTCTCCATCCAACCTTTTTGAGAACATTCCGCAGGGCAGCAGTATGTCAAAAGGGACTGCGAATTGGTACATGACCATCGATAAACATGGATTCGAAGACCTTTATCAAGCCGCCATTATTGGGACAAAGGGGCAGTTCCCATCGAAGGTGATCGCGTTCGAGACGAAGGCAGATAGAGCCGACAGGAAGCGATTACAAAAAACAATAGAGGCATTGAGCGGCAACAAACGGCTTAACTACGATACGAAGTATGTAGCAATGTGTAGAAAAGTAGCGCAGGAATCAGCTAACATTTTCAACAGTAACTTTGCTAATGGAATGAAGAGTAAAAGACAATCATCAATCGTGGAGATCATAATGAAGTACTTATTTAGGATAAATGCCGTGGGTTACATATTAACAGGCACGGACCTCGGCACGTCATTTGCTGTGAGGGTGCCCGCCTTAGGAGAGTGGAAGAGGAGATGGAGGCTCAACGGCATAACTGCTATGAACGATCCTGAGAGGTCACAGAGTGTTGTTGACTTCGTCGTTAGGGTAGAGAAGATCAAAACAAAGGCGGAGACTTCGTTAAGATTTCATTCAGAGAACCGTTGGTCGCATGGTAAGTTCTGCGGCAATCCTGAAGCGAAGCTCTACAAGGAATTTACGTGGAAAGAAGTGCCGTTTTTTGAAAAAATCTTTTGATTAGACATGAACTGATTAGCGAGAAAAAAATCCTTCCTTTTTAACGATCGTCTTCGCCCCACCGCCTGAATAGGTTGTGCTTTATCCCCAGCTGGTCCAGCACCTTCCCCACCACGTGATCCACCAGCCCCTCGATGGTCCTTGGCCTGTGGTAGAAGCCCGGGCAAGCCGGCAGTATGACCGCCCCAGCCTCCGTCGCCTTCACCATATTCTCAATGTGCACCAGGCTCAGCGGCGTCTCCCGCGTAACAAGGATCAGCTTCCTCCTCTCCTTCAGGGCGACATCAGCCGTTCGGGCGACAAGTGAAGAGGAGACGCCGTTCGCCACACACGCCAGCGTCTTCATGCTGCATGGCACCACCACCATCGCGTCAAAAATATAGCTACCGCTCGCCGTGGGCGCGTTCATGTCGCTGTTCCCGTACACCTTCCCGAATCGCGAGAGCACCTTCCCGTTAATCTCGGTCTCCCTCTTAAGGATCTCCAACGCCGTGTTTGAGGCAATAATAATAAGCTCGACCTTCGCCTCGTGAAGCTTCTCCAGAAGTCTGTACCCGTAAATTGCCCCAGAAGCTCCCGTAAGCGCAACAACTGCCTTCAAAACAATCCCCATGAACTATTCTCGCAACAAGTTGATATCAATTACTATATCACTAAGGCGGTAAAACTAAAAATCATAACTTTTTTAACCCGCCTTCCCCTCTAACCACTATAGGTGTCTCTAATGCCCAACGTAATCGCCCTAATGCTCCTCATCACCGAAACCGGCAAGGAGTACAACATAGTCAAAGAGGTCAAGAAACTGGCAGGCGTCTTGGAGTGCAGGGTCGTCTACGGCGAGTACGACGTCTTCATAAGGATGGAGGCCGCGGACCTGCCGCTGCTGGACGAGATAGTCACCCAGGTGAGGCGCATACCCGGCGTCGTGCAGACAACTACGCTCGTGGCGCCTCCTTAACCTCAATCTTCTACCCTTTGAGCAGGAACTCGTCAACCTTTTTCTTAGCCGCTTCCCTTCGTCTCTGGTGCTCCTTCAGGAAAGCAGCCACCTTGTCCGCCAGCTGGTTCTTGCACTCGCCGCACATCCTCTCGCCCGCCTTGCACGCCCTGTATGTTTCCTCCACGCTCTTGTCGTCCTCGTCGAACAAGCTGTACAAATAACTGTAGATCACGCAGACGTCCGTGTTGCCCCCCTTCTCCTTCTGCTCCCTTATCGTGGGCTGGCCCCCTGTGAAGGCGTTCCTGACCTTCTTGACCGCCTCCTCCGGCTTATCAGATAGGAATATGCAGGTCTCTGGCATGCTGGCGCTCATCTTACCGCCCGCTCCCAGACCAGGGATGAACTTGCTGTAAATTCCGGCGGGCTTCCTGTAGCCCAGCTTGGGCGCCACGTCCCTCGAGATCCTCCAGTAGGGCTCCTGGTCTATGGCACAGGGTATGAGCACGTGGGCGTCCCTCTTCTCCAGGATCTGCGGCAGGAAGCAGGGAGCCGCCTGCACAGCCGGGAAGAATATTATCCCTATGTTGGAGCTGTCCGTGAACCCGAAGGTTGCCTTCGCCGTCGAAAATGTAACGTGCTTCGCCACCCTCACTGCGATGTTGTACTGCTCCCTCGTGTAGTTCAGATCAGTAAATATCCTCGTCTTCTTCGGGTCGAAGCCCACCGCTATAATGTCCAGTATGTTGTCCTCGGTGTACCTGTGGACGTCTTCCATGGTGAGGTCTTGGTCCACGAGGAACTTCTCGTCGTCGGTGATCTGGAAGTAGAGGTCCGAGCCGAAGGCGTCCTGCAGGTACTTGGTTAAGATCCACGGGATAAGGTGCCCCAGGTGCGTATATCCGGATGGTCCCCTTCCTGTATAGAGGACAGCTTTGACCCCCTTCTCGTAGGAGTCCATCCAGTCGCCAAACTCCCGATGGGCGTAGAAAACCTTCCTCCTCAACAGCACGTGCAGGCTACCGGCGTGCCTCTTTAATTTCTCGAGCAACTCCTCGTTCAGGGGCTCGACCCCGAACTGCTTGAGGAGTTCCTCGTAGTCTACCTCCCCCTTTACCTCCCAGGGCGTTACCTTGAACTCGTTGTTCGACATCTTCAGACCTCATTAACCGAAATTCAAACCAAATACATATTTCAACTCTGTGGTCTGGATTTAAATATCTCGTTTAGGGGTGGGTGGTTTACATACCAACGACTGAGTTCTTCGACACCTTCACGGCCAAGACCACAATCGTGGTCTACCGAAGCATACTCAAACCCTTCGTGGCTGTCATCTACGGTCCCGGTGTTGATGGTGATGGCCTCCTGGCTCGGTATGTTGCGGAACTTCATTTGAGGGATGTTAAGGATGATGTCTTTAAGTATTTCGCCAGCATTAATGATCTCGCGCCCAAGACCGTCCACATGAGGTTGCCCTGCATCAAGTCCTTCCTCCAGCACTTCGATGTTGAACTGCCCTCTAAATTCTGGCGCGACTTGTAGACTTTGGAGCGCTCTTGCAGGTGGATGAAGACACCCATCGTGTAGAGGGGGGCGGTGTAGCCGGCCATCAGTCCTCAACCCCCTTGAAGATTAGCAGAGCGGGGAGGACGAAGCCCCACAGGAAGAGGAGGAGCGGTTCGAGCATCAGGAAGTCGCCTCCTCAAGTCTGCGCGGCGGGTGCGACCATAAGCCAAACGCGAGGAGGGCAACGCCGATGATGAATATCACTGACGCCAGGACAAACTCATTGCCGAGAAGCCACATGAATCCGCCACAGAGCAGTAGAACGGCGGCGACGGCAACGCTGACCCAGAAGTTAGCGTGGACTTGCGGAATCCACTCCTTCACGAGGTTGCTTATACCCTTGTAAAGCCCCTCGCGGATCAGCCGGCTGCGGACGCTCAAGAACCTCCCGAAGGAGTACGCCAGCAGCCAGGCGGATGCCACTGGCAGGAGCATCATCAGCGCACTCATTACCACAAGAAGTACCTTGAATTCCTCTGGCGTCAATCAGTTCGCCTCCGCTAGGATTCTTGATTCAGCAAAACCTTCCTGCTCGAGCTGAAGCAGCGCCAGGATGGTGGTGTTGATATCAGCGCCAATTGCCTTGGCTACCTCCTCTGTTTTATGTTCGCCAGGATTGGAATTTAGAAAGGAAAGGACAGCGGGCTTGATGGAGGAATCCATTCAGCACCACCTTCCCTCGGTGATCTTCTTGCCCACCGTTGCCTCGATGGTCTTCACCTGGGCCAGCAGCTCCTGCTCGGACATGGCGGTCGGCGGAACCTTGCGCTTCCACTTGACAATGTGCACGCCATCCCTCGAGGGGGCGCTGAGGACGAGGACATCGCAGCAGTCGTGGTTGTGGCTCTGCGGGAGGATCATAGTGGATGGGCGAGGCTACCCTGGACAGAAATTCCACCAAGTCGCCCAGGGCTTCCTTCGGCAGCTTGCCGACCTTAACGGCAGCGAGGCGCTCGTTGGCCGATGACGGTTGCGCCCTACTCACGGCTTCGGACTTTACCACAAACATACACCTATCTTCCCATTTCGGGAATATAGATATATAACGCTTCCTGTCTAGCTATCTTGGGAAGATATTAAGAAAACTAGATAATAAAGGAGGAAGATTGACATGCCAGGAATGACTATGCTCGAAGAGGTCGGCGAAACTGGGCTTAAAATATTGCTCTTCCTATACCAGAGGAGGGCAAAGTTTACGGATTTTAAGAAGGATCTGGGAGCGGGGAATGAGGCGGTCTACAGGGCCGTCCTGATACTGGAACGGCATGGCCTTATCATTGAACGCCGCGAGGGGAAGAAGAGGATGTTCGAGCTGAGCGAGAAGGGGAAAAAAGTAGCAGAGAAGATGAACGAGGCAGAGAAGATCCTCGCCGAGAAATAATAAAAGTCATCAATAACAGATTATAAATCAAATTATCATCAGAGAAAAAGAATCACCTTTACAAATGTCTTAGGCGAGAAAGCTCCCGATTTTAATCGTGGAGATGAATCGCCCTTAAACCTAAATATGCGTTTCCATACTCTTCTATAGGTGGCTATGGTCAGTAGCATACAACTCTCCGAGGAAACTAAAGATGTACTGAATAAGCTCAAAATACATTATAGAGAGACCTACGAGGATGTAATTAAAAGGTTAATAGAACTTTGGAGGGGGGCACATGGAAAGGACTAACGTCTTCATGCTCGCCCCAACGGAGGAAAAGGAGAGGCGCTTGTTCGAGACTGCTTTTGGCTGTGCCAAACTTTGGAACGAGGTTAACTACCGGCGCAGACAGGCATACTTCCATTACCAGCCCATAGAATGGTATCCTGAGGACCTGTACGGGAAGTATGCCCCGCTTGTAGGATCGGCCACGGCCCAGCAGATCATCAGAAAGAACAGCGAGGCCTGGAGGTCGTTCTTCGCCCTGCTCAAGCTCAAGAAGGAAGGAAGGCTCCCGCCTCACGTCCAGAAGGTCAAACCGCCACGCTACTGGAAGGGTCGTGAGAGCGGGAAGCGGAAGCTGCAGATCCCTGTACGTTGTGACTGCTACAGGCTCAAGGATAATACGATTAAGCTGCCCAGAGGGCTGGAGGTCCCCTTCAGGGGGGAGTTAAGGTGGGCTGGCAGGCAGGGTAGAGTGGAAATTGTTTATGATGATCTAGATGGAA
>Ga0315280_10006867_pt1 | contig 15534 bp, 15 predicted proteins | sample YL17G06_40_MG_FD_203697 | JGI IMG/M metagenome (GOLD analysis project Ga0315280, IMG submission 203697) | Sediment microbial communities from Yellowstone Lake, YNP, Wyoming, USA - YL17G06_40 | ecosystem: Environmental > Aquatic > Freshwater > Lake > Sediment | place: USA: Wyoming | collected... | reverse complement strand
CTATCGGGTTCTCTACCAGATAAGGGGAAGCGACATCATCCTGTTGGTCATAGGTCACCGTAAGCACATCTATGAGTGAAAAAAGAAAAAGGGGATTTGCGGGAGATATCCCCATCTGTCGCCGGTTCAAGTCCGGCCTCGGGCACCATTCGCATCTGCTTCTGATGAATCTTAATATGATTCGGTGGCTATTAGAGATATTATGGTGGATGAGAAGGGGATCTTCGCGACCTGCCCCAGGGACTGCTACGACACCTGCGCCATGTATGCATATATTAACAAAGAGGGCAAGATCACCAAGGTAGAGGGCAGGAAGGACCACGGGCTCACAAGGGGCGTCCTATGCCGCAAGGGGCAGTTGATCCTCGACTGGGTCTACTCGCCGGAGAGGCTCAAGTATCCGCTGAAGAGGGCAGGACCCAAGGGCAAAGGCACGTTCGAGAGGATCACGTGGGGCGAGGCTCTCGACATCATAGTTGCGAACCTGAAGAATGCCATTAAGGAGCATGGACCCACCGCCGTCCTCCCTTACGAGTACGCCGGGCACATGGGGGTCATAAGCCGCTACTATCCATACAGGTTCTTCAACAGGCTCGGTGCTTCGCAGCTCCACTACACCATATGCTCCGAGGCGGGGAAGAGGGGGCTCTACCTCCACTACGGCACCCCGGCAGGGATGGATCCTGAGGACATTATGAACTCCCGGTACGTTGTAGCGTGGGGTTTCAACCCCGCGTGGACGGGGCTGCACTTCTACACCATGATAAAGAACTCAAAGGCAAGATTCACGGTGGTGGATCCAGTCAGGAGCGAGACCGCCGAGCACGCCGACCGCCACATTCAGCTGAAGCCGGGTACCGACTCTGCCCTCGCGCTGGGCATCGCCAACTACGCCATAAACAACGGGCTGTACGACAGGGAGTTCGTCGAGGAGCACGCCTATGGCTTTGAGCAACTGAGGGAGGCGGTAAAGGCATACACGCCTGACAAGGTATGCAACATCTGCGGCATAGGAAAGGAGGAGTTCAGGGGATTCGCGGAGGAGTACTGCACGACGAAGCCGGCGGCGATTCTGATGGGTCTCGGGCTGCAGAGGAACTCCAACGGTGGGGAGATGGTCCGCGCGATAAGCCTGCTGCCCGCAATAACCGGCAACATCGGGAAGCGGGGAGGGGGTTTCTTCTACTCCAACGCGTCGTATTTCACAATAGATTGGGGGAGGATTAAGGGGCGCGGCAAAGAACGGAGGAAGATTAACATGATAAAGCTCGGCGAGGCCCTTCTCGACGATAGCCTGAAGCCACCAATCAAGTTTCTCTTCGTCTACAACTCCAACCCTGCCGCCGTGTGCCCGGATCAAAATAAGGTAAGAAAAGGGCTATCGAGGGAGGATCTCTTCACGGTGGTCCACGACCTCTTCCTGACGGATACGGCGGAGCTTGCGGACATCGTGCTGCCTGCGACGAGCTACTTCGAGACCTTTGACATCCAGTTCACCTACGGCGGGCTGTACGTGGCCCTGAACGAGAGGGCGGTCGAGCCTTTGGGCGAGTGCAAGTCCAACGCGGAGGTGTTCACGGAGCTCTCTAGGAGGATGGGGTTCGAGGAGATCGTGGAGGAGCCCGAGAAGATAGCGGAGGAGGTACTCAAGACCGGCACTGGGTACATGAAGGGGATTACGCTGGAGGAGTTGAGGAGGAAGGGATTCGTGAGGCTCAGGACACCCACGGTTCCCCACATTGCGTTCGGAGACCTCAAGTTCAGCACGCCAACCGGCAAGATAGAACTTTACTCAAAGCAGGCTGAGGCGGATGGTGTGCCGCCGATCCCTGCCTTCACCGAGAGCAAGGGAGACTACCCTATCAGGCTAATAACGCCCTTCCACCGAGACTTGATGAAGTCGCAGTACTTTAACATAAGGAGCATTTACGGTGCCGATGAGCAGGTGGTGGAGATTAACGTAGACGATGCCAAGGCTAGGGGGATAAGGAACGGGGATCGCGTCAAGATCTTCAACCAGCGGGGCGACTGCGTTATGAGAGCCAAGATCTCAGGAAAGGTCAAGAGGGGGGTCGCCCTGAGCTACGGGATAGCTTGGCCGAAGCTGGTGGAGAGTAAGAGGACATCCAATTTTACGACCAGCAGTCACACAGCAGACCTAGTCGGGGGTTCGGCATACCACACCAATTACGTGGATATCGAGGTCATTTGAATCAGTATCCCGGCTATATCAAGATCCTCCTTTGAGTTTATGTTGAAGAAGGAGGCAGGATGTACGCCGAGATCCTCTATTTTTACAAGCTTTGCTTTCATGAGTTCAAGAAGTTTGCGCATGTTGTTTACTTCGTTTTTAGGTAGGGAGCTCTTCCTGTAGAGCGCGGCGAGGGGTTCGACATAGCCGTTGGGCCAGACAGGAACTGCTGCCGAGTAGGGCCCCATTTGATCTTGGAGAAGGCGGGGGAGGCTCGGATTCAGCATAGGGGTGTCGCACCCCATCAGGAATATAAGGTCCTCGGAAACACCGGAGAGGCACCTCGTCAGAGAGGCGGGATAGGGCGGTCCCTTGGGGGGCTCAAGTATGATCTTGACGCCCCTCCCGCTCAGCTCGTCTTTTAGCAAAGACTCTTGCTCGGGATTTTTCAGTAGGAGGTATACGTGCGGGGATGCCGTAAATGCGATATCGAGGGCGTATGAGATTAGGGGGCTCCCCTTGAGGATCGCTAGGGGCTTAAACGTGCCCAGTCGGGTCGACTCCCCTCCGGCCACTACAACTACGGCGATCTGGTCAGCCAAATGGACTACCCTGCTTGAGAGGTTAGAGAATGCCACAAATAAAAGGTTTGATCCCTTGAGGGATGGGTCTTTCGGCAATATCTATAAATTCCTAAGGTGTATTTGTAATTGCAAACCACCCCGGAGATAGTTGAGTTGATCATAACTAAGCCTAAGGCACCCGAAAAGATCCTTGAGATGACGAACACGTACAAGAAGATTTTCATAGTCGGGTGCGGCACCTGTTCGACGGCGTGTCAGACCGGCGGGGAGGAGCAGGTCAAGGAGATGGCAGAGAGGCTCGGTGTGAAGGTCATCGGCAAGGCGGTCGTGGAGTCGCCCTGCGACCTGAGGTTGGTCAAGCGGGATCTGGGCGGTTCCAAGCAGCTTCTGGACGAGGCTGATGCTTTGCTTATATTGAGCTGCGGGGCTGGTGCGCAGGCCTTGGCGGAGCACACGGGCAAGATCATAATCCCAGGCTTGGACACCATCTTCATAGGAAAGATCGAGCGCATCGGTAGACTCTACGAGCGCTGCAGGGCCTGTGCGGACTGCATCATCTATGAAACAGGAGGGATATGCCCGATCGTCAGATGCTCCAAGGGTCTCCTGAACGGACCCTGTGGCGGCATGGCGAACGGGAAGTGTGAGGCCAGCGGGCACACGCGGGATTGTGCCTGGGTCCTCATATACAACGCACTGAAGAAGCAGGGGAAGCTTGACCTCTTCACCACGTTCAGACCACCCATGGACAGGTCCAAGAAGGCTCAGCCGCAGGAAGTCGTGAACAGGTAGGTGAATCGAGTTGCCCAGAGAAGCCTACAGCGAACTGATGAAAGCGATTGCTGCTGGAAAGTTTGTATTCACCGGAGAGATTCAGCCCAAGAAGACGGCGCATTTTGATGATGTGATTAGGGTTGCCAAGATCCTCAAGGGGCATGTGGTGGCGTGCAACGTGACGGACAACCCGAGAGCACATGCGTACCTGAGCAGTCTGTCGGCAGCCTACATCATACAGAGGGAAGTAGGAATGGAGGCGATCTGTCAGATGACTGTCAGAGACAGGAACCGACTGGCGCTCTTCTCGGAATTACTGGGAGCGGTAGCCCTTGGGATCAGAAATGTTCTAACAATGAGCGGGGACCACACCTCCCTCAGCGATAACCCTGCTGCCATGCCTGTCTATGACCTTGACACGGCTCAGTTTGTGTATATGGTCAGAAAGATGGTGGACGAGGGCGTTGATCTGGAGGGAAATAAGATAGAAGGGAAGGTAAAGTTGCATGTGGGTATAGTTGGTAACCCGAATGCAGATCCCTTGGAGGTGGAGTTTCTCAAGATCGAGAGGAAGCTGAAGGTTGGCGCAGACTTCATGCAGACGCAGGTCGTCTTCGATGTTGAGAAGGCGAAGAGCTTTCTAAGAGAGGTACAGGGTTACCCTGTTCCGGTCTTGGTGGGGATCTTCCCCTGCAAGTCGTACGGCGTGGCGGACTTCATAGCGAAGAATGTCCCGGGCATATCGGTGCCGAAGGAGTTCATGGAGGAGCTGAAGAAGGCGGAGGAGATTGAGGACAATTCACGGAGAAAAAGCAGGGTAGAGGATGTTAACGTTAGGTACTTTACTGATTTTATCAGGGAGGTTAAGAGGACGACTCACGCCTCTGGAATTCACATCATGGCCGTGGGATACGAGGGTGTAGTGAAGACCTTGGTAGAGAGCGTCCCATAGAGCACGAACCACCAGATGCGCATGCTTTGTATATAACCGTATAGCTGCAGAACTGTCCGTTGCCGTGGGTTAACCTACTCAGGGCCCTTCGGAATGAAGCCCATCCTCTTTACCGCCCACCATGCGGAGAAGGTGGCCAGCACCGTCGATATTACGAGTAGTGGGAGGTACCATATTATGTCGAGACGCGTGAAGCCGAACATTCCGCTGCTCACGACGGTGGCGATGGTGTTGGGCACGAGCAGCGCGGTTCCGATGATCGTCAGGTAGGCGACTGTGAAGGCGAGCCGGTTATTCAGTATCTGGAGCTGGTTGTTGTATATGGCCTGGAGGGCCTCGAGCCCGCTTGCGAGGACCTCGCTCATGTGCTCGGCGAGGCCTATCTGCGAGTGGACCTCGCCTACCAGACCGGTCAGCTTGTTCAACAGCCTGGGGTCGTCGGAGATCAGATCGGCGTCCCCATAGCGGAGGGAGTTGAGAGCGTCGACGGTGGCCCAGAGCCCGCCAAGGTAGATTATCAGCGCGTGCTTCATCTGGTGGATCTTTGGGCCCAGTACGTTGCGCGGCGTCTTCGGGTCGGCGAGCTCCTCGCTCATCTTGTCGCCGTGCTCCTCAATCTCTTGGAGGTGGTCGAAATTTCGCGCGTTGTTCTCGTCGATTATGCGGATCAGCATCATGGTGATCCTGTCCTTCCGGGACATCTCAGGCGGAAACCTTCGCATCAATGTCTCGGCGTAGCGCCGAATACGTGAGAACCTCTTTACCTCTGTGTGGTGCATGGTTACGATAACGTTTTCCCTGACGAGTATGACGAGCGGGGCGAGCTTTACATCAAAACCCTTCACCAATATAGCAGGAAGTAGTATGCCCATCTCATTTCCGAAGTCCTCATAACCGCTCCTCAAGTCCTTCAATAAATGCCTGATAAGCACATCACTAAAGCCCAGGGTCGTCGCCACCCTCGGCGCCTCGTTCTCGAGATCTTCAGTAATGTAATCGATCCATGCGAGCGAGGCGTCGCTCACCAGTTGGCAGAAGTCGCTAATATCGTGCGATTCTCTGTGGCGGGTCTCACCATTCTGCAGTGCGGCGCAGTAACCTCTCGCCTCGAGCACTAGCCCGTTATCTCGGTGATTCACCAAACTGTTGTTTCTGGTAGCTCCTGCCATAAAACACGATGGAACGCCAAAGGGATAAAAGGCTTTTGTTAGGCGATGGATGCGAAGATTTTGGTAGACGCCAAGACTCTATATTAACGGGTTTGGGTAGAGCACGCCTTTTTAAGGAATGGATTAAAAAGATTGAAAGGAACATAACTTTGGGGGAGAGATTATGGAATTTAACCCTGAGAAGTTCATAAATGAGAAGGTCAGCTGGCTGAATAGGGAGATAGGGATCGAGACGGCCTTTGCGGCCACCTCCGGGGGCGTAGATAGCACTGTCTCCGCCGTTCTGGCGCACAGGTCGGTAGGAAAGAAGGTCATCGTGGGGTTTCTTGACGACGGGCTGATGAGGGAGGGGGAGCCGGAGGACGTGGTGGGGAGGCTGAAGAGGATGGGCCTCCACGCAAAGTTGTACAGGGTGGCAGACCCGTTCTTCAAGGCCCTGAAGGGGCTCACCGATCCGGAGGAGAAGCGGAAGGCATTTCGTGAGACCTTCTACAGGACGCTTTCACGTCTGGCCAAGGAGGAGGGTGCCAAGTTTCTCGTACAGGGGACCATAGCCGCCGACGTCGTGGAGACTAAGGGAGGGGTGAAGACCCAGCACAATGTCCTCGACCAGATCGGGATATCCCCATTCAAGGAGTATGGCTTCAGGGTTCTCGAGCCCCTAGTGGACCTTTACAAGCCCGAGGTTAGGGCGGTGGGAGAGAAGCTGGGGTTGCCGAAAGAGGTGTTCCAGAGGATGCCCTTTCCTGGTCCGGCACTTTCGCTACGTGTTTTGGGCGAAGTCACGCCCGCGAGGGTAAGCACGGTTAGGAAGGCTACGAAGATTGTTGAGGAGGAGACTGCGGACCTGAGCTGCTTCCAAGCCTTTGCGGTGCTAATGAACGACATGGCAACAGGCGTCGAGGGTGGAAGGAGGAAGTTCGGCGAGATTGTAGTGGTCAGGGCAGTGGACTCGAAGGATGCCATGACCGCGACGGTGACGAAGATGCCGTGGGAGAGGCTTGAGAAGACCCGGAATAGGATACTGGAGGAAATTCCATCGGTCGTTAAGGTCCTTTACGACATAACTCCAAAGCCACCGAGCACAATCGAGTATATATGAGGACAGATCAGGGCATAGGAAGGCAACACGCAAAGATTTGAGCGCGGTAAGAGTTTTTATTTTTCCAACAATTTATCTGGAGTTATATAATCGCCGTATTTTTCCCAGCATTCTAAAAGACGTTTCTTCTGCGCTTCCAAAATCTCAAAGAGAATCTTCGGCGTGCCTTTTACCCTAGTCTTGTAAATATTTTCAATCCGTTTGATCTTTGCCAGATTCTCAGGGATCCTAACCATGAACTGCTCGTTGTAATCTTCTTTTTTGTAGTCTTTCCTCAAAACCTCTTTGAAGAGTCTTTTTAAGTCCTTATACTTGGGAATACGACCAATCGGTGTATCAATTGCCTCCACCTCTTTATGAACCCGTAGTTCCATCCACTTGTACCAGACCCGTTTATCGGTCTTCTCGTTCAGGAATTTGCCGTCTTTGTCTTTCAGAAAATAGTTGACGGAAAATATTAGTGGCGGGTCTTTGAGGTCTCTGGCAAAATCGACGTTAATCTGGATGTACTTGGCAACCGGAATGGAGAGGAAGTCGAGGTTGGACATTGGGCTGAACTCCCGGATGCCTTCCCTTCCCAGCGTTGCCGCGGTGGTTTCGGATTCTAATGATGCGCCCTTAGTTATTATTCCGTGAGCCCAATCGAAGGACTCCTCGACCGGGACCCAGGTATCAGAGTCCCTACCACCATAAACAATACCGCCTACGACCACGCCCTCGGGAACATTCCACCAGTGGTCGAGATTATCAAACATCCTCAGGTCAATGGCGAACCGAGCGTTGGGATGACTGCAGGGGATCTCTTGACCCTCTTTATCCCTCTTGCCGATATACCACCCGCCTGAATGGTTTTCTCCCTTGGGAGATACCTCACCATCCTTACCGATCCAGTGGACGTGTTTATCAGGTGTGACCAACACGTTCGAGAAGATGATCTCGCCCGGGCTGTGCAATGCCTTCCACTGGCTCGGGTCGTCTTTAGAATTTATATCCTGAATGATTCCAAACATCCCTTTCTCTGCATTGACTGCCCTAACCTCCCCATCCTTTTTTCTGAGGTAGGCAATATCATCGCCGACGATCGTCTCGCCTTCGAGCATTGCAGTGGAGGTTTTGCCGCACATCGATGGGAACGCGCTAGTGAAGTATGTAACCCGATTCTTGGGTCCATGCACGCCCATAATGAGCATATGCTCGTTCAGCCATTCTTCTTCTGAAGCCCGATTTATCGCAAGGCGCATTGCCAGCTTCTTGAGCCCTATAGAATTGCCGCCGTATTGGGTATTTGCGCTATAGACGATATCACCCTCAAGGTCGATAAAGATGCGCCGTTTGTCGAGGTTTTTGGAAGTATTCCGCTCATCCAATTCACCTTGGGAATGGACGAATTTGAAGAAGTGCGACCTCGGTCCCTGAGCCACGAATTCCTCATAACCAAGGCGAAAGAGGATCGTCTCGCAGTGGGCGACGAAACTCGAATCTGTAATCTGAACAGCGGGTATGGAAAATTCAGAACCGGCGGGACCCAAGCAGAAGAAGCAGACATACATCTCCTTGCCCTTCATAATGCCCTTGAGAATCTCGTGGATCTCATTTAATGCAGTGTCACGATCTTTGGTTTCGATTGCCTTGTCAAGCTCGACTCCCTTAGGAAGAAGAATTCCGGTATTCTTTCTATCCCGACTCTGGTCATAATAATTATCAAAGTGAATGGTGTGGCCCGCGATCGCAAGACTTCGTTCCTCACCATTCTTTATCGCCGCTTCCCTGAGATATTGAATCTCGTCCAGTTTACCGGTGCAGACAAAGACTCGATCTGGATCACATAATTCAATATATTTGGCAATGAATTGGCGAAGGGCGTGGTTGTCAATCTTCATCAGTTTATTAAAACCTTCTTCACCAATCCTTTGCTCCAGTATTTTGGCGATATCATCAACCATGTCTTGCGCTCCTATCAGAAGGTTGGTGGGCCCGTCCGGACTCGAACCGGAGACCTTCGCCGTGTGAGGGCGATCTTAGGCTCAATGGTGTCCTAACCAGACTAGACTACGGGCCCTACGGTAATCAAATATAAATTAATAGAAAAACCTTCCTATTCTGCTGCTTTAACGCTTGAGCTCGCGCCTCTTGGCTCGGAGTTCCTTGCTCCGGCACCTTCGGCACTTCTCGGCAGCCATGGGATTCCTCGCACCGCAGCGCCTGCAGATCTTGAGGTAAAGCAAGTGCTTCTGTACTATTTGGAGCTTGTCAGGGTCTTGTACCGGCATGGGAATGCACCTGATTTTTCATTCATACACGGGGAGCCTTATTATAAATTTTTCCTTTGCACTCACTTTATTATGGAGATGACGACGTGCGATGACGTGGAGATCACGCCATCGATCCCCGATACAGACTCGAGGAAGGAGTCGAGTTGCGCCTGGGGAACCACCGCAACAAGATCGATCTCCCCCGTAACCCTGAAGGTCTTTGAGGAGGGGAGCTTTCTTACCTTCTCGTAGACGTGCTCCCTCTGCGACGGCTGTATCTTCAGGAATACGAACGCCTCGGAGGTTCCGACACCGAGCGTCTGAAGGGCCTTCTCGGTAAGGTCGATGAAGCCCCTGCCGGTTCTTATCAGGCTCTCCTCCCTAAGGCGCCGCAGGTGTATGTTCAGCGCCTGGCGGGTGAGGTTCAGCTCCCTGGCGAGCTCCCCCTGAGTCTTCTTCACCGTGAAGACGTTGGTGCTGTTGCTGATCTTGTAGAGCATCCTCAGGATCTGGATCTGCCTGTCGGTTAACGATGGGTGATCAATCATTGCCAAATTAATCCCCTTGTTTTACTTTTGTAAAGTTTTATTTAATAAGTTTTAGCCCAGAATTACCAAAATATATTTATCCGAGAGTTCGGTTAAGTCGTTAGTCCTTTTAGTTGTGTGGGAGGGCTCAAATTGTCGCATGAGACTGCAATACTGGTCGGAAAAAAGCCTCCAATGAACTATGTCTTGGCGTGCCTGACCGCATTCCATGAGGGAGCCGACGATGTCGTCATAAAGGCGCGCGGGCAGTCCATAAGCAAGGCGGTGGACATTGCGGAGATCGTGAGGAACAAGTTCATGCGAAATGCCATCATAAAGGAGGTAAGCATAGGAACCGAGGAGGTTCCGCTGAGGGAGGGCGGAGGAACTAAGAGGGCGAGTTCGATAATGATAAGGCTGAGCAAAACTAAATGAGGCGTGATATTTGAAGACCCCCATCTGCTTCTTTTGCGCGAAAAGCGGCGTCCTCTGCCCGAGGTGCCAAGAGAAGCTCGACAAGGGAGAGGTGACCGAGGCGGATGTGGAGGTCTCCAAGTGGTTTATAGACTATGAGGCCAAGAACCCGCAGCTGAGGGACTACGTCATACACAGGACGGTCAAGGTCCCTAAGATGATGATCATAATGGTCAGCGGCGGGGGCGTGGCTAATAGGACTCTCCTGACCAAGCTGAGCAGGCAGCTCAGCGACGAGAAGAGGACGAACGTAAGGATCGTGGAGAAGACCTCCAGCATCAAGAGGCTCCTCGAGCAGATCGTCACCCCTGCCAGGGTGATGGGGGCGAATACGGTCTGGCTGCCGGACGGAAGCTGGGAGAGCACCATAAGGATGCCAAGGAGCGACCTGAGGAAGATGCCGCTGGACCTGAAGTCGGCTGAAGAGGCGATAAAGATACTGGCCGGCGAGGTAATCCACATAGTTTTCGAGTGAGCGTTCTCGTTGGGGACGCTGAGATAAGCTTTTTAGCGGTGACACACGCCCACGCCTAAAGGGTGAGAGCTTCTTGCTTCATTGACGGCATATCGCGCGAGGCCGTCTCCGCAAGCGTTACTTCCCGCATGCCCTGCGGTAGATACACCTCGTTTTAGAATGTTGATCGACGCGTTAAGGTCGCGATCAATCACCAAACCACACACGGGGCAGCAGTGAGTTCTGTCCCGAATTGACTTTTTCACAATGGCACCACACCTGCTACACTCTTTAGTGGTGTTTGCGGGATCAACGAATACAACCTTGCAACCGGCACTCTCAGCCTTGTCGCAGAGCATATTCGTAAATAGACCCCACCCAGCGTCGTTTATCTGTTTACCGTAATCCTCTTGAACCATATCCCTGACATCCAAACATTCGAGTGTGATAAATGAGTAATTACGAACAAGCCACGACGATAGTTTATGCAGGAAATCCGTTCTGGTGTTGGCCACCTTTTCGTGGGTTATCGCAAGTCTTAATTTGGCCTTGTAACGGTTCCTGCTCCCCCTCTTCTTTCTCGATAGCTGTCTCTGTAGACGCTTCAGCTTCTCCTCACTCTTTTGAAGGTGACGTGGGTTCCAGATATGGGTTCCATCGGATAACACGGCTAGACACCTCAAGCCGAGGTCGATGCCGACGGGAGGGCCGCGGTTTGTTTTTGGTTGTTTGGCCGGTTCTTCAACCACAAAGATGGCGAACCACTTGCCGGACGGCTTCCGCTTCAGTACAAGGTTCTTTATTTTACCATCTATCGATTGGTGTTGCTTCATTAGAATGTAGCCGAATGGTGTAACCTTAAGCTTTTTGCCCTCTATTCTGAATCCGCTCTGCGGGTAGTGCAACGACCTTATCCTGCTGAATGACTTGAACCGGGGGAAACCGCAGTGGATGCCCTGGCGCCTTAGTTCGAGAAACCTGCCGACAGCATTGAAGACGCGATGGGCAATTTCTTGCTGTGTCTGCGAGTATAGACCTGCGCCTTTCACCATCAGCTGAAGACTGTATTTGGTTGCGAAATGGCCATAATCACGATACATCCGTTTCGTATGGGCGAGTAGCTCGTTCCATAGTTCCTTAGATAGCCAAAGATGATGGTTGAGCAACTCAACCTGTTCCCTCGATGGGTAAATACGAAAGCGATAGGCTTTAATTATTCCCATTTTCACTATTATGCTACAGTATATAAAGAAGCGAGCTTTCATCCCGCCCCTAAAAGGTGTGGGGTTTCACACTCGCTGACACCAAGGTGTGCTAGATGATCATAAGGACGCATTACACCTCACAGATTACAAAAGACGATGCCGAGAAGGAGGTAACTGTTGCAGGATGGGTCCACAAGTTGAGGGACCTTGGCAACCTCAAGTTCATCGTTCTGAGGGACAGGGAGGGGCAGATACAGATCACGCTGAAGAAGGGGGTTACGGGACCAGAACTCATCGAGCTGACCAACACCCTGAGGGAGGAGGACGTGATCGCGGTCAAGGGGGTTGTCAAACCCACAAAGATCGCCCCGAAGGGGAGGGAGATAGTCCCCACGAAGATCGACATCCTGAGCAAGATACTATCGAGCGTGCCCGTTTCGGTCTCTGGTAACATTGAATCGAACCTGGATACACGGCTTGACTTCAGAGTTCTCGACCTGAGGAGGCCGGAGGTCCTTGCCATATTCAAGATTCAGTCGAAGCTCGTGGAGGGGATGCAGGAGTACCTGAAGAAGGACGGGTTCCAGCAGATCTTCACGCCGTGCCTCATGGGGGCGGCGTCTGAGAGCGGATCCGAGGTATTTCCGGTGGTATACTTCAACAAGAGCGCCTTTCTGAGGCAGGATCCCCAGCTCCACAGGCAACTGGCCGTGATCAGCGGCATGGACAGGATCTACGACCTCGGCCCAAGCTGGAGGGCGGAGCCGAGCCACACGCCGAGGCACCTCTGCGAGCATAGGGGGTGCGCGGTCGAGCTCGGGTTCATCACCGACGAGTATGACGTCATGAGGGTCGAGGAGAGACTCGTTCAGGGCGGCGTGAGGAAAGTGAAGGAGGAGTGCAAGGAGGAGCTTGAGCTCATCGGCAAAGAGATCGAAGTGCCAAAGGCACCCTTCCCAGAGATAAGGTTCCCCGAGGTGTACGGCATACTAGAGGAGTTCGGGAAGAAGATCCCGTTCGGAGAGGACTATGACAGGGAGTCCGAGGCCATAATCGCCAAGTACGTGAGGGAGAAGCACAAGTCGGACTTCTTCTTCGTCAACAGGTTCCCGTTCAAGGCAAAGCCTTTCTACGTGATGAGGGTCGACGAGGATCCGCAGTGGGCGAGGAGCGTCGACTTGGTATGCAAGGGGCTCGAGCTCAGCTCCGGCGGTCAGAGGGAGCACAGGTACGAGAAGATAATGAAGCAGGTGAAGGAGAAGGGGATGAGCCCTGTGAGCTTGCAGTGGTTCACGGAGCCCTTCAAGTACGGAGCACCGCCCCACGGCGGCTTCAACATCGGGGTGGAGAGGCTGACCATGCAGCTGCTTGACATTGACAACATAAGGGAGACAACGCTCTTCCCTAGGACGCCAGACAGGCTGCTGCCCTGAACCGTCAGTATCCTGCCGCCGAGGGGTCTGCGGACCGCATAAGCTCCCTGAGAAGGACGGTAGCATAGCAGCCCTTAGGCAGGGAGAACCTGATCACGGCCTTCATTCTGCCCTGGTTTAGTTCATCTGATCCGTGCTCCACCACCTCGTAATTGATGGGCCTGAACGTGGCAAACCGCAGTGTCCCCATGAAGGGCATCCCCAAAACCTGGGCGAAGTCTTCCAAGGAGAGGTTCTCGACCTTCAAGATCTCGTTGTAGATATCCCGGTCGGCACCATCTAAGAGGGTCTCCCTCCCCAAGACGCGCATCATCAGAACGGCTCTTCGGGCGGAGATCATACGCCGTAATTTCTCGATGTTTGACCTGCCAGTTTTTATGGGTCTAGACGGTGACCCCCAGCTGTCCAGTGGGGCAACGTAGTCGCCCTCCCTCGTCTCAAAGAGGCCATAAAGCGCCCACCGTTTTGAGAGAGCCAAGTTGAAGAGGTAGGACTGGTATGAGTTCACGAAGAAGCGCAGAAGGGTCTTGGGGAGCGCCCCGAACGCGCCCTCGTAGTCGCCAGGCGACATCAACATCCTCTTGATCACGTTCCGTTCGTAGGTTAGAGAGGCAGGGAAATCTTGGTATGCTTTCTTCATATCCCATGTCTCCTTTAGTGAGGACCTCGCCTGATACGCGGATCTCGGTTCGCCCTCGTATGGCTCTGCCAAGAACTCGCGGAGGGCACCCTCATAATCCCTCTTGACGAGCAACCGCCCCACCTTATGGGTGTTTGGCCGGGTGGTTCCGAATCGCTGATGACCGAAGAAACCAGGGAGCCAGTCCATTGGCAACAACGCCTGTGGATCGAAGGCGTCCGGGTCGATGGACCTTATCGTTATAGTGAACCTATTTCCCCTTAGTTCTCCGGGCATAAGCCCCCAACGGGATCTGCCGGCCAGTTTGAGCTCGATGTTTTTTATGTTGAGTGAAATCTCCTCTTCGCTGACAGGTCTGTCGACGGAGATCAGCTGGTATGTGACGGCCCTTCTGTCCTTTATTCCAGCAAAGGAGACCTTCGCGCCCAGTCTCTTGCTTAGCAGTGAGATCGTTGGCATCAGATCCCGGGAGGTCTTCTTCAGAACCGCCAGAGTGTATTTTCCTTTTCCCCTGTCAAGTCTCTGGAGGCCGAGGTTTGCGATGAGCCCCTCCTTGGTTATCTCCTCGACCACGAAGTCTTCAGGAAGCTGCCTGAGAACACCACCTATTCCCCTCCGTCCGGTGGAGTAGTAGATTATTCCCAGCTCCTCTTCGAGAGGAGAACTGGTTCTGAGGAGCGCCATACCGATCACGTTACGTCAGACGAGTTTGAGGCCGCCTGTGACCTTATCGATCAGAGCATTCGGGGCAGGCCCCATGCCCAGGCAGGTAACGGTCCCGGGCTCCAATTCGGTCAGGCCAGCGTCTGAGATTATCGCGTTGGGGATGTGCTCAACGTCGACCTTCTTTTTTATCTCAAGAAGATCTTCCAAGGACCTCACCTTCAATACGACCTTCTTCTGCCCCTCTTTGAGCCACGTCGCCCCCCACTCGGGTCTTTTATCGGCCACGACTATGAATGAGGACACGGCAGCGTGGGCTACTTGGGCGGCTGTCTTTCCCTTGCTCATCTTGAGGTCCTGCCGGACGACTACCGCCTGCTTGTAATGGAAGATCATAGCACAACACGAGTTTTTTAAGAACGAGGATGATAAAAAAGGTATCGAGGAACGAAGACTTGCACGATGTCTTAATCGTGGGCGGCGGGCCTGCGGGGTTGATAGCAGCTACAGAGGCCGTGCATGCCGGGGCAAAGGCTCTTGTGGTGGAGGAGGACCCAGAGATAGGTAGTCCAGACCACTGCGCGGGGTTAGTAAGCAAGGAGGGGCTTGAGAAGATCATAGAGCCGACCCCTGCGTTCGTATTAAGCCGGATCAATAGGGCGAGGATCTATGCGCCTTCAGGCAAGATGTATGAGGGAAAGACGGAGGGCGTTAAGGCACTCGTAATAGACAGGACGAGGTTCGATAAGGAGCTGCTAAGGAGGGCGGAGGCGAACGGCGTGGAGGTGGTCACCAACCAGCCATACAAGCCGGAGCTCAGATGCAAGGTCTTGATAAACGCAGAGGGTACAAAGGGCAGGCTGGCCAAGAGGCTGAATCTCAGTATCCCGAGATCAATACCCGCAGCGCAGCTCGACATCGAGGTGAAGGACTTCGAGAAGGATGTCGTGGAACTGCATACGGGGGGGTGGGCGCCCGGCTTCTTTGCGTGGGTGGTCCCGAGGGGGGATCACGTCAGGGTTGGGCTGGCCTCCTACGAGGGAGTTCCGCTGGAGCTTTTGAAGAGGATGCTGGAGAAGAACAGGAACTTCGAGAGGATGAAGGGCGCAATGGT
>Ga0315280_10006866_pt1 | contig 15535 bp, 13 predicted proteins | sample YL17G06_40_MG_FD_203697 | JGI IMG/M metagenome (GOLD analysis project Ga0315280, IMG submission 203697) | Sediment microbial communities from Yellowstone Lake, YNP, Wyoming, USA - YL17G06_40 | ecosystem: Environmental > Aquatic > Freshwater > Lake > Sediment | place: USA: Wyoming | collected... | reverse complement strand
TCGCAACTTGCCACGCTGAAGCCCAGACCGCTCGGCCCGAGCATCCAGGAGGTGTAGATCGCCACCTTTGCCTGACGGATCGGGCGTCCGGCCGCATCCACACAGACGCCGCGGATGGCGAAGACCTTTTCGGGCGAGACCACCAGCCGCACCGGGCCCTTGGCGTCCGCAGGGCGGATTTGCGCCACGTCGCTGACCGCGGTCTCCGTCCGGGCGCGGAGGGCGAGAAACTCCTTGGAACTCAAGGCTCCAATGGAGCACCGGGCGCTGCTGTCGGTTTTCTCGATACTCAACTCATGTCCGTCGCGAGGCACCAGGAACTGCACCTCGGCGTCGGGCACCGGCTTGCCGGATTGGTCTACCACGATCGCCTCCAAGCGGGCGGCCCGCTCCAGCTTGATCACGGGCCAGGTGACGTCCTTGGTAGCTTCCAGCTTGAAGGATTCGCCTCGGCGGCTGGGGACGACGTAGCCCTCCGGCGCGTCGGCGGCGTAGACCATGATCTTGCCCGGCTCCGTGTAAGCCAGAAAACGGCCTTCGGCGTCCGTGACGGTTCTCCGCCATGACGTCACATAGCCTTGGTCCGTGACTCAGTTGACCGAGATGGCAACCCCGCCGATCCCTTTCCCGCTCACCGCATCGACCACCTGGCCGCGCACGGCGACGGCCGGCAAGAGTTTCACCTCGAGCGGCGTTGTCTCGCCGGGCTTCACGACAATCGGGATCGATTCCTTGGTGTAGTAGGGCAGGTTCGACTCATAGAGGCTCACACCGATACGGCCCGAGCCGGGCGAAACGCCGTCGACCTGGAACCGCCCGTCCTTGCCGGGCCGTGTGTTGGCGGAGTCGAATACGCGGAATCCGGCGTCCTTCGCCTTCTCCGGATCGGTGCCCACGTACAGGGAGAGCTTCAGGGTATCGAGCCCCGCGGCGCCGCTCGGTGCGGCCAGGGCGCCGCGGATGCCGCCGACGCGATCAAGTCGCAGCGTGACCGCGGCTTTCAGGTTCCACGCGACCCGAGGTGTGCCAAAACCCGGAGCCGTTACACGGCTGACGATCGAACCGCCCACCGGGACCCGCCGCAACGTGAACGTTCCGTCGGCGCCGGTCTCGGTCCCCAGGTCCGCGGCCAGCTCGGGCGAGAGTTCGACGCCGCGATGGGCGGGGTCGTCGAGAGGGTCGGGGGCGACGGATTGCGGGCGGATGGCCGCCTTGGCGATCGGTTTGCCCGCCGCGTCCACCAAACGTCCGCGGTAATCCTGGGCTTCAGCGAGCTTGATCCGCAGGTCGTGTCGGGGCATATACCGCATCGAGATCCACGCCCACGGCATCGGCTCGCCGCCCAGCCGGCCTCGCACGTCCCGCGCGGCCAGATGGGGTCGCCGCGCCTGGCGCTCGACCCACTTCGACCTCGCCTGGGAGAAGACGAAGTGGCCCTTGGCGTCGGCCACCGTCTTGTCCAGGGTCTTGGCGTCTTCGTCGTAGGGCCCGCCGATCAGCCAGACCGTCGCCCCGGCCACAGGCTTTCCCGCCGGATCGACGACCTGCCCGGCCATGGCCTCCGGCGGCAATTTGCCCGCCGATTCCGCGGCCAAAAGGCCGGGCGCCCCGGAGAAGAGAAGACCGATGAGCAGGACGACAACGCCATACCCAGCTACCGCCCGGTACCGCATGGCATGGACCTCCTCTTCTGCCCGGTCAGCAGGATACCACAGCAAGAAACTAATGTCTATGGTCGGTCATTCTGCCTATCTCTTAAACCTCGGTCGTGTCCTGCCGTGGCTCTTGTACAGGCTCTTCCGACGGCGAACCGCTGTGAGCCTGGGAGCCTACCCCTCGGCCGGCGTGCCTTTGATGATGGCGAGCAGGTCGTTTGCCAGAAGGAAGACCTGGGCGTCGATGGGCAACATGGCCTTCGTGGCCGGGTGCCGGCTCAGCCGGAGTCGGCCGGTACCGCTATACCTACTGAGCACTCAGCAAGTGCGCCAGGGAAAGCCTGACCTACGCGCTTGCCATCGGGCGTCCCCGGCGCCCTACTCCTGCGTCTGCGTGGACAGATACATCGGCAGCCCCATCTGCGCGATCTGGTCGAGCTGCTCCTCCAACCAGTCGACGTGCTCATCCTCTTCCTTGAGGACTGCTTCGAGGAGCGTGCGGGTGGCGGCGTCGCCGACTTCGTCCGCCAGGTGGATCGCCGCGTTGTACGCGCTGACGGCCTGCATCTCCGCCGCCAGATCGCGCTGGAGCTGCTGGGACGCGTCCTGGCCGATCTGCACCACGTTGAGCCGGCTCACCGTGGGGGAGCCCTCCAGGAAGATGATTCGCGCGATCAGCTTCTCGGCGTGCTGCATTTCCTGGATGGAGCGTTTCTCTACCTTCTCGTGGAGGCGGTCGTAGCCCCAGTTGGCGCACATCTCCGCGTGCACCGTGTACTGCATGATCGCCGTCAATTCCTCGGCAAGCAGCTCGTCGAGCTTCTGAAGAAGCTTCTCGTTACCTTTCATCGCGTGTCTCCCTGAAGGGAAAAATGGTAGCCGACAAAGGATCGCAGTCTATCCGCCCGACTCGGCCATCAGCCGCGAGCGGACGAAATCCTCGTTGATCGAGACGCCGAGTCCGGGCCGGTCGGGGACTTCGATCCAGCCGCCCTGCGCCCGGATCTTCTCCTGCGTCAGCTCGTGGCGCAGGGGGCTCTGCTCGACGCAGTCCTCGAACAGAAACGCTTCGCGGCAGGTGCTCAGCCAGTGGAGGCTGGCGGCGGCGGTCACGGCGCTGGTGTAGAAGTGGTTGCAGAGCCGGGCCCCGATCTCTTCGACGCGGCGGCGGATGTAGGCCGCCTCGGTGAAGCCGTTGCGGGCCAGATCGACCTGGTAGACGTCCAAAGCGTGGCGGTCGATCAAGGGGCGGAAGGCCTCGCGGCCGCACTCCCCCTCGCCCGCCGCGATCGGCACCGGCGAGCGGTCGCGGAGCCACACGTAGCCGTCGACGTTCGCCTGCCGCAGCGGCTCCTCCAGCCAGCCGAGGTTGTATTGCGAGAAGAGCTGGGCCCGGCGCAGCGCCGTCCGCGTGTCCCAGACGCAGCCGGCGTCGACCAGCAGCGTGGGCTCGTCGCCCAGTCCCTCGCGGGCCCCGCGGACCAGCTCCAGGTCGAGGGCCTCGCTTTGGCCCATCGGCTCCCAGCCGAATTTCACCGCGTGGTAGCCCGCTTCGACCCAGCGGCGGGCGATGTCGCCGGTCTCCGCTCCGTCGCGGCCGAAGAGGATCGAGGCGTAGGCCGGGATGCGGTCGTGGTGCTTCCCGCCCAAGAGGCGGTGGATCGGCTCGCCGAAATGCTTCCCTTTGAGGTCCCAGAGGGCCATGTCCACGGCGGCCATCGCCGAAATCGTGACCGAAGTGCGGCCAAAGTACTGCGTCCCGCGGTACATCTTCTCCCAGAGCCGGTCGGTCTCCAGGGGATTCTCGCCCAGCAAGAGCTCGCGGAGCCCGCAGGCAACGTTGTGGCTGTACGGGGCATCGACGATCGCCTTGACCACCTCGGGTGAGGAGTCGGCCTCGCCGATTCCTTCCAGCCCGGTATCGGTCCGCACGCGGACCAAGACCGCGTCCTGGCAGGCCGAGGTCTTCTTCTCGACCCGCTCGATCCGCAGCACCTGGCAGACAATTTGGGTGATCTTCATGGTTCCCGCCAACAACTTATCCGGAGCCGCGGCGGGATGCAATGGGCACGCGGTCGTCGGCCGTCAACACCTTCTCAGCAGCCGCAGCCGTGGTGCCGGCACAACAGCCCGCGAATGCGGACCTCACAGCACGGCGCCGGCGGGCAGACCGGCACCTTGACCGTCTTGGGGACCATCTTGCACACCTGCACCTTGACGGTCTTCTGCACCTGGTGCGGAACCATCACGGTGCACTGCCGGGTCTCCTGGACCGGCACGCGGCGGCAGCAGGTCACGTTCTCGGTCCAGGTCTTCGTCTGGGGAACACACACGCTGTAGCAGACGGTCCGCGTGGCCGGGACTTGCTCGTAGTGGCAGACCCGGACCTTGCAGGTCCGCGTCTCGGGCCGGCAAACGGTGACCCGGTACGTGCACGGCTCCTCGACGATCTCGCGCCGCATGCAGGTGACCTCGACCGGCTTCTGCACGATCTTCGGGACCCAGCAGCGGCAGGTCCGCACCGGGCGGCAGGGCTCGCAGGGCCCGGGCGCGGCGTCGCGGGCCCGCTCTTCCCAGTGCCCCTGATCCTCGCAGACCATCCGCGTTTCTTTCACCGGGACCATCCGGCAGACCCTCCGCGTCCCCTGCCGCGTCTCCATGTGGGGAACCATCACGGTGTACTGGCGGGTCTCCTCCTTCCAGACCGGGCGGCAGGCCGTGTACTGCTCGGTCCGCGTGCGGACTTCCGGCACCATGACGGTGCACTTCCGCTGGACCTGCTTGGTCTCTGGGACCGTCTTGTAGACCGTGCAGGCGTAGGTTCGCGTTTCCGCGCGGCACTCGGTAACCGTCACCACGCGGTCCTCCGTCACGAGGGTGGGACAAAGGATCGTCTTCTCCACGTACTGCGGAGCCGGCGCGCACGCCTGTGCCGCCGGGGCACAGGGATCCACGGCAGGCTCGGCCCTCAAAGACGGAACCGTCGCCACGAGGATCCCCAACCACATCAACAGTGCTCGGTGGGTCAGCATGGAAACCTCCTTTGAGCAGCAGTCCGCGATGGTGAACACGCGGGCATTATAGGAGGCAATGGGCAAGAGGCAAGGGATAGGCAAATCGTTTCACGATACCGGCGGAGAACCCGTCGATGCCACTTGAGAGGGGCATCTGAGGCTTCGGGTCAGCCCGTGCGGAAACCAATTGGATACTCCGATTGGAGCCGGAGGTGTCAGGCACGGCGTGCCTGACCTACAACTTGCGAACCCCCAAGTCCACGCCTACGATAGAGGGTGTGGCAGAGGTTCCCGCTCGGAGACCGGTATGACGACGGCCGTACGACAACTTCTTGAATCCTTCAAGGCCTTGACGGAAGCGGAGAAGCACGAGGCGACCGTGGAACTGTTGCGTCACGTGCAGCAAGAAGCCCGGGGAGCACTCCCGGACGAGGCGTTGGTCGAGGTGGCCGACGAGTTGTTCCGCGACCTTGACGCACGCGAGGCGGCGGATGCCCGAGGCAAAGCGAGGTGAAGTCTGGTTGGTGGACTGAACCCGAATCCGTACCGATCGCCGGAGTCTTCCGTGCCAAGGGAGATGGGCCCATTGGAGGCACGACGGAAGGTGACTGGACCAGCGATCGGAATGACAATCTGTTCAATACTTGGGTTGCTCTACTGCTGCGCTTGGGGACTTTGGGCCTCCGTGTTGAACCGCGATTACGTGCGTGCCGAATTTCCTACGCGCGGCGTCTATTACACCGAGGTGTTCGCAGCGCCGGGTCTAGCGGCAGTCGTGTACGCCGCGATGCTTTTCGGCTAGGTCCAGATGCTCCGGCGCAGGAGTTACGCGTGGGCCATGGCAGCGTCGATTTTGGCCTTGGTCCCCTGCAATGTGTTCACCGTTCTTAGCATCGGGTTCGGCATTTGGGGAATCCTGGTGCTTCGCAACAAGCACGTGAAAGCGGTCTTCAGATAAAGACGGAGATACGCGGCGGCGGAATCGGTCCTGAATATCACGTCGGCCGCGCCGCACATCCCGATGGGTGGCGCCTGGCGTCACTCCACGGTCACGCTCTTGGCGAGGTTCCGCGGCTTGTCGACGTCGCAGCCGCGGGCGACGGCGATGTGATAGGCCAAGAGTTGCAGGGGGATAATCGACAAGATCGGCTGTAAAAAATCCTCGACGGCGGGGACCTCGATGACGTCGTCCGCCAGTTCGGCCGCGGCGGTGTCCCCCTCGCAGACCACGGCAATCACCGGCCCGCCGCGGGCCTTGATCTCCTGGACGTTCGCCATCACCTTGTCGTACACCGGCCCGTGGGGCATGAGGAACACGCTCGGCGTGTGACGATCCACCAGGGCGATCGGCCCATGCTTCATCTCCGCTGCGGGATAACCTTCGGCGTGGATGTAGCTGATTTCCTTGAGCTTCAACGCGCCCTCCAGGGCGGTGGGGAAATCGAATTGCCGGCCGAGGTAGAGGAAGTTGTCGCACTCGGCGTACCGAAGCGCGACCTGGCGGACCCGATCGCTTGTCTCCAGCGCCCGGCGGACTTGGTCGGGGATCTTCTGGAGTTCGGCGATGATCCGCATCCCCACCTCGAAGCTGAGATGGCGGAGCCGGCCGAAGTAGAGCGCCAAGAGGGCCAAGACGGTGCACTGCGACGTGAAGGCCTTGGTCGAGGCGACGCCCACTTCCGGCCCGGCGTGCAGGTAGATCCCGCCGTCGGCCTCCTGGGCGATGGTGCTGCCGACGACGTTGCAGATGGCCAGGGTGGGATGCCCCTTGCGCTTCATCTCCCGCAGTGAGGCCAGGGTGTCGGCAGTCTCGCCGCTCTGGGTGATGGCGAACACCAGCGTGCCGTGCTCGATCGGCGGATTGCGGTAGCGGAGCTCGCTGGCGTACTCGACCTCGACGGGGATCCGGGCGAGGGTCTCGATCTGGTACTCGCCCACCAGGCCCGCGTGCCAGCTCGTCCCGCAGGCAGTCATCAGCATCCGGTTCACGCCGCGGAGCTGCTGCGGCGTGAGGTTCAGGCCGCCGAACTTGGCCGTCGCGGCGTCCAGATCCAGCCGGCCGCGCATCGTGTTCCGCAGCGACTCGGGCTGCTCGAAGATTTCCTTGAGCATGTAGTGGGCGTAGCCGCCCAGCTCGATGTCGCCGGGCTCCATCTGAAGCACGTGGACGTCGTGGTCGATCGTGCCGTGGTCCCGGTGCGTCACGCGCAACGATCGGGCCGTCAGCACCGCCACCTCGTGATCGGCCAGGTAGACGATCTTGTCGGTGTAGCCGGCCAAGGGCGAGGCGTCACTGGCCAGGAAATGCTCGCCGTCCCCCACGCCGACGATCAACGGGCTGCCGAGCCGGGCGCCCAGAATGACGTCGGGGTAGTCCCGGAAGAGAATCGCCAAGCCATACGTGCCGTGGAGCTGGGCCAAGGCCGCCTGCACGGCCAAGACCAGCGGCTCGTAGTCCTCGGCAGCCACGTCCTTCACCGACGGGAGCCGCTTCAGGTGGCTTTCGATCAGGTGGGCAATCACCTCGCTGTCGGTCGCCGAGCGAAACACGTACCCTTCGTTCTGGAGGCGCTGTTTGAGAGGCTGGAAATTCTCGATGACACCGTTATGGACGATGGCGACCGCCCCGTTTCCCCCTATATGAGGGTGCGCGTTCTGGTCTGTGGCGGCACCATGCGTGGCCCATCGCGTGTGCCCAATCCCGATCCGGCCCAAGAGCGGAGCATCGGCCAAGCGATCCTTCAGGCGATCCAGCCGACCGGCCGTCTTGGTCACCGCTATATCGCCCATCGGATCGATCACGGCCACCCCTGCACTGTCGTAGCCTCGGTATTCGAGCCGTCGCAGGCCGGCCAACAGGAAATCTACCGCCTCCAGGGAACCGACATACCCGACAATGCCGCACATCACTAAGTCTTGCTGACCGAGAGATCGGTTGACTAGCCATCCCGTGGGGTGAGCGCTCTCACCCACCCAAGTCTAGCAGACGCGTTGCGCGAGGGTAGGCGAATCTCGCCGGGCTCACATCCCCAAAGCGGGTGGGATTCGCATGGGAAGAGCGGCACGTCCGCTGGCATTGCTCTGGCCCTGAACACCGGAATAGGTTAGATAGGATGCCCATCGAGGAGACTTTCGGGCTCGATCAGGGAGGATCCTAGGGATGTCATCGCCCGCCCCCCGTCTGAAGGTCTTCAGCACCAGTTTCGTTGTGATCCCGGCGCGGCTTGCCTCCACGCGTCTGCCGCGGAAATTGCTGTTGCGCGAGACCGGCAAGACGCTCCTCCAGCACACCTATGAGTCGGCCCGCCGGGCAACGCGGCCGGTGGGAATCATGGTGGCCTGCGACCACCGCGAAATCTACGAGGAAGTCCGCTCCTTTGGGGGCCGGGTGGAGATGACCGATCCTCGCGCCGCCTCCGGGACGGACCGAGTGGCGGAGGTCGCCCAGCGAATGCCCGAGATAGACATCTTCATCAACGTCCAGGGGGACGAGCCGGAGATCGCCGGGCCATCGATCGATCTTGCCATCGAGTTGCTAGAAGCAAACGAAGACGCGGTGATGTCCACCCTGGCCACGCCGATCCGCAGCCGCCGGCAGCTTGAGGACCCGGCCTGTGTCAAAGTGGTGTTTGACCGGCGGGGAAGGGCGCTCTATTTCAGTCGAAGCCCTATTCCGTACCCACGCGAGTGGGACGACCGGTTGCTGGCGGCCAAGCCCCCCCATTTCTTCCAGCACGTTGGTCTGTACGCTTACCGGCGGGACCTCCTCCTGCGGCTCGCCGAGTTGCCGCAGGCCGACATCGAGAAGATAGAGAAATTGGAACAGTTAAGGTTCCTTTTCGCGGGGCATTCCATTGTCGTCGGGGTCGTCAACGAACCTACGTTCGGGATCGACACGCCGGAGGATTACCGGGCGTTCGTGGAGAAGTACAGGCGGTCGCAGGGGCGGCAAGAGCAGGACTGAGTACTGGGTACTGGATACTCAGTGCTCAGAGGCTGTCCGGAAAGCTCCCCTCTCCTTTTGGGAGAGGGGCCGGGGGTGAGGGCACGGCGACCGTGGGCAAGTGAGGAAGTCATCCTGCTACCGAATCGCCCTCACCCTAACCCTCTCCCAGAGGGAGAGGGGACCGATGAAACGCGCCTTTCGACCACATACGGCGGGCTCGTTGCCCTCCAGCGTGTACCACAGGAAGGGCATATGCAGGCCCGCTGAATGGACCGGCCAATTGAGTCCGCCGGGACAAGGTCCTAGAATGATGGGTTTGGTGCCGGCACGATGCCGGACCTCCTGCGACCACGGCGGATGCTCTCATGACTAAGCACATCTTCGTGACCGGCGGGGTGGTCAGCTCTCTCGGGAAGGGGTTAACCAGCGCCTCGATCGGCATGCTGCTGGAGCGGCGGGGGCTGCGGGTCCGGATGCAGAAAATGGACCCCTACATCAACGTCGATCCGGGCACGATGAGCCCCTACCAGCACGGCGAGGTCTTCGTCCTGGACGACGGCAGCGAGACGGACCTCGACCTGGGCCACTACGAGCGGTTCACCACCAGCCCCCTTTCCCGCGACAGCAACTACACCACCGGCCAGATCTACCTGTCGGTGATCAACAAGGAGCGGCAGGGCGAGTTTCTCGGCCAGACGGTCCAGGTGATCCCCCACATCACCAACGAGATCAAGGCGGCGATCGCTAAGCTCGACGGCGACGAGGTAGACGTCGTGATCACCGAGATCGGCGGCACGGCGGGCGACATCGAGAGTCTCCCCTTCCTCGAGGCGATCCGCCAAGTCGCCCTCGACATCGGCAAGGAGAACTGCCTCTACATCCACCTCACACTGGTCCCGTATCTCAAGGCCGCGGCGGAACTGAAGACCAAGCCCACGCAGCACTCCGTCGGCATCCTCCGCCAGATCGGCATCCAGCCCGACATCCTCATCTGCCGCACCGAGCGTTCGCTGGGCCGGGACGAGCGGGCCAAGATCGCCCTGTTCTGCAACGTCCCGGTCGACGCCGTCATCGAGGAGAAGGACAAGGAGTTCTCCGTCTACGAGGTCCCCTTGAGCCTGGTCGACCACGGCCTGGACGAGCTGATCGTCCGCAAGCTGGGGCTGAAGGCGGGCAAGCTGGAGCTGAGCGAGTGGCGCGACCTGGTGCACCGCCTCCTCAATCCCCAGCACGAGATCAGCGTCGCCGTGGTGGGGAAATACTCCGATCACCGCGACGCCTACAAGTCGATCTACGAGGCCCTGGACCACGGCGGCGTGGCCCACAATGCCCAGGTCCTGATCCAGCGGGTCCACAGCGAGGCGGTGGAGCGTGACGGGCCGGAGCGGCTGTTGTCGGGGGTGGACGGGGTGCTCGTGCCGGGCGGGTTCGGCGAGCGCGGCATCTCGGGAAAGCTCGACGCGATCCGCTTCGCCCGCCAGCGCGGCATCCCCTTCCTGGGAATCTGCCTGGGGATGCAGTGCGCGGTGATCGAGTTCGCCCGCAACGTCCTCGGACTGGAAGGCGCCCAGTCCACCGAGTTCGACAAGAACACGCCCCACCCGGTGATCTGCCTGCTGGACGAGCAGAGGTCGGTCACCAACCTCGGCGGGACGATGCGCCTGGGGGCGCACCCGGCGAAGCTCGCCCCGGGCAGCCGCGCGGCGCAGTGCTACGGCCGGGAAGCGATTTCCGAGCGCCATCGCCACCGCTACGAGTTCAACAACGCCTACCGGCAGCAGTTCACGGCCCGCGGGCTGCAGATGGTGGGCACGAGTCCCGACGGAAGCCTGGTGGAGATCATCGAGATTCCCGAGCACCCGTGGTTCGTGGCGGTCCAGTTTCACCCGGAGTTCAAGTCGCAGCCGATCCGGCCGCATCCGCTTTTTGCCGGGTTCATTGGGGCGGCCCTCCGCCGGCACACGGCGCGGGTCGAGCGGCTGCCGGCGGCGGGAGCCCCGCCCGAGGAGCTCCAGCCGGCCGGACTTGAGGGAGAAGGAGGCCAGCCGAGATGAGCCGCGGCCCCAGCGACCCCGAGGCCAAGAAGATCATCATCGACGAGGACTGGAAGGCCCAAGTCGAGGCGGAGAAGGAGGTGGCCGAGCGATTGCGGCGGGCCGAGGCGGGACCCGCTGCGGCCGGCGCGGCCTCCGCCGCGTCCGCCGCTCCAGGTCCGCTGCCCCCCCCCACCCAGGACGCCCTGGCCACGACCCTGGCCATGCAAGCCATGGTCGGCCTGGGCCTGGTCCCCAACCCGGCGACCGGCAAGATGGAGGCCCAGTTGCAGACGGCCAAGTATCTGATCGACACGATCCAGATGCTCCAGGAGAAGACCGAAGGGAACCGCACGGCCGGGGAATCGGCTGCCCTGGAGCATTTGCTCCACGAGCTTCGGCTGGGCTACGTCGCCGTGGCGGAAAAGGCCAAAACCGAAGCGCCCACTCCCCAGTAGGACCGGCGTCTCGCCGGTCCGGCATGCCGCGGCGGGGACGGGGCCGCGTCTCACCTCTTTCCATGTCTATTGCGAGAAATCATCGGTAAAGTGCCGCAAAGTGAGGCCCGACCCCATTTCCTTCGCAACGCCACAGGCTTAGACATCCAAAACCAATCCCCGTCAGCGAGCGCGTTACGATCATGCGAACGAGGTACGATCTCTCGGTCACACGCTTTATTTGTGATCGCCCCACATGCCACACGGTCATCGACGTCCCGTCGGAAACGCTTTACGAGGGAGAGGTGTGGTGCCCCCGCTGCGACTCCGAAGCGTGGGCCAAGTACGTCGGCACCGCAGCCACGCAACTTCCCGACAAACTACAACTTCCAAAACAGTTCCATCTCCTACCTGTTCCAAGACTGGAACCCTCCGACGATCTGCGTTCGGCAAACCTACTCTTCCGCCCATACTCCCAACGCTCCTTCCTTCGACAGTACATTGAGTGGTTGAAGCTCGGGCGTCTTGAACACATCTGCGACTTCCAGCCTTCCGCTACATGCTTCAAGAGATACGACACAGAGCGTCAATGCTACACCGATGAAATAGACTACGAACTCGTTGATGAGTGCAACGGTCGTGCTTGCCAGTTTCTCCGCACAGAAACAGTCAAACCGATACGTGACGACGAGTTGTGGTGTGTCGCCCTAAAGAACCTGTGCAGCGTGGGCAAGCCAGAGAGTTTCTGCGATACCAACGATGAGGCACAACTGCTGCGCAACTTCCTTCTGTTGACCGGCGGCGACCATTTCCCAATGCTCATTCCGCAGGCATCGATACTCTCCGGGCAAAAACGGCCAGACTTTCTCTGTTTCGTTCCAATCACTGCCTTTCAGTACCAGCCGACGGCAATTCTTGTCGATCGCCCAGCAAAGCCGTCCACAGCACTTGACAACGAAACGAAAGAATACGAAAACCTCGGCTACACGGTGAAGCGAATCCTCGTAGAACGGGATCACGGCTTCAGCTACTTCAAGGCCGCTCGCGAATTGAAGAACTGGCTCGCGTCACCGTAGCCAGATGAGACGGAATGTAGTGCAAAAAGGGGCCAGAACCTGTGCCGTTGCGCTTTCTTCGTCCAGACGTGGCTTTCAGCGTTGTCATCTCGGGGAAAACGTGCGCTTCGGAAACGTGGATATGGGGGAAATGGAGGGAAGCGGGGTCGGGTCTCATTTTCGAAAGGTGAGACCCGACCCCTTTCCACTTCCCCATTTCCAAACCTCACTCCCCCAGCGTCGACCGCCGCCTGAGGATGTGATGGTAGTGTTGGGCGAAGCGGTGGGCCTCGTCGCGGACGTATTGCAGGAGCCGCAGGGCGAACGAGTGCCGCGAGAGCCTTAGCGGCTCCTGGCCCTCCATCGTAAACAGCTCCTCTTCCTGCTTGGCCAGCGCGACGACCATCGGCGGCTTGATTTCCAGGGCGGCAAACGCGGCCAGGGCCGCGCCGAGCTGCCCCTTGCCGCCATCGATCAACAGGAGGTCGGGAAACATCTCCCCCTCGTCCGCCAGCCGCCGGAACCGCCGGGCCACCGCCTCGCGGATGCTGGCCGTGTCGTCGGCCCCCTCCACGCCGCGGATCCGGTAGTGCCGGTATCCCGGCTTGAAAGGCAGCCCGTCAATGAACTGCACCACGGCGGCGACCGTCTCGACGCCATGGAGGTGGGCGATGTCCACCCCTTCGATCACCCGGGGCTGGGCCTCCAGGTGCAGCACCTTCTGGAGCCCGGCCAGCCCCTTGGCGGGGTCGATCGGGAAGACCTCGGGCTGGACGTGGGTATCCAGCTCGCCGCGCTGGTCGAGGTTCTCCAACAGGTCGATCTCGTCGCGCAGCCGCGCCGCCTCTTCATAGCGGCGCTCGTCGGCCGCCTCCAGCATCTCCCCGCGCATCTCCTCCAGCAGCGACTGCTTCTTGCCCTCGAGGAATTGCTGGAGCCGCCGGATGTCCTTGCGGTACTCTTCCTTGGTGATCCGCAGGTTGCACGGCGCGGTGCACTGGCCGATCGAGGCCAGCAGGCAGGGGCGGAACCACCGCCAGCGGGGGTCCTCCTCGTGGATGTCGAGCGAGCATGTGCGGAACTTGAAGATCGTCTGCAAGACCTGGATCGCGCCCCGCAGCCCGGCCGCGCTGGCAAACGGCCCATAGAGCTTGGTGCCCCGCGGGCTTGGCTCCCGGGTGAACTCGACCCGGGGGAAGTCCTCGTCCGTGTGGATCTCCAAATAGGGAAAGGTCTTATCGTCCTTCAGGTCCTGGTTGAACTTGGGCTGGATGTCCTTGATCAGCCGGGCCTCGACCAGCAGGGCATCGACCTCGCTTTCCGTTTCGAGGTAGTCGCAGTCGCGGATTTCCTGGACCAAGCGGGCGGTGCGAGGGTCGTCGGCCGCGGCCTTGAGGAAATAGCTCCCGGCGCGGTTGCGGAGGTCCTTGGCCTTGCCCACGTAGATCACGCGGCCGGCGCGATCCTTCATCAGATACACCCCCGGATTGTGGGGGAAGGATCGTACCTTCTCCGCGGCGAGCGAGTTGTCTGGGGGCAGGTCGGTTTCGGCCATAAGGGACTCCAAGTCCAATATCATTATAAGGCCGATTTCCCAGAGTGCCCAAACCCAACACGCATTAAGCCCAGGGGTTGCAACCCCTGGGCTTAGCGCGATTTGTTGGATTGCGTGCAACTGCTGTGTCGGACCTCTAGCACGCGGCCATTTCGTTGACCACGTGTTCGGCCAGGGCGGCCATGGTGCGGTCGGCGAAGCCGGTCAGCCCGCTTCCCGGCACGAGCGGCTGCACGGCCAGGGTCGTGACCTTCGCAGCGACCTCTCCGGCCACGGCGACGAACTCCCCCTTGGTGTCGCGGACCAGGTTGCCGGGCAAGCGGCCGGTGTCTCTGGGGAGGAGGATGAGGAGGCGATCGCACATGCTGGCGGCCAGCAGCAGCTTGACCTGGGTCATGCGGCCGATGCCGGAAGCGGTCTTCATGGGGTAGAGCCGATCGAGGAGCTTGAGGCGGACGTGCCAGCCCAGCCCCTCGTCGTGAGAGAGCAATCCGCCCGCCACGAGCAGGCCCACCCGCGTGCCGCGGCGGTTGGTGATGAAGATGCTGCTGACCGACTCCGCGGCGGCACTGCGCCGCTCGCCCGGCGGGAAGGGCTGCTGGCGAGGCCGGAACGCGGCGTCGAGGATCTCGATGATCTCGTTGTCGGCAAAGGGCTCGACGGCGTAGTAGAAGATGCGGTGCTTTCGATAGGCCGTTTCCCATTGCGACGAGGCGGAAGCCACGACCACCGTCCGCAGCGAGGGTGCCGCGGCATGGGCCCGGCCCACCAGGTCAGGGCCCTGCTCCGCCATCGAATCGGCGTCGACCAACAGCACGTCCACCTCTTCGGCTGGTCCGGCGGCCGCCAGCTCGTCCCAGCCCGACGCGATCCGCACCAGACAGCCCAGCGCGGTCAACTGCTCGCGCTGCCGGGCAGCCGAAGCCGGATCGGCATTAAGCAGGAGCACGCGCCTGGGCCAGCAGCGGGCAGCCTCTTCTTCCAGCCGGGTCGGCGAAACGGAGGCGATCCAACCCGCTGCGAGCGGGTCTTCCCAGAGGAGCGCGGGCCGCTGGTGCAAGCGGGGGTTGACCTCAGCCACCACTCCGGAAATCGGCGAAGGGAGGGTCTGACCCGGTTGCCCGGCCGCGCTCAGGCCCGCCAGCGGCAAGCCCTGGTACACGACTTCCCCGACGCGCGGGAGGGTGAGCGACTCGATCGCCGTTCCTTGCGCAGGCGTCAGCGCAGCCCCCACCCGGACCAACCCTTCCCCCTCCGGCCGCATCCAAGACTGGTCCCAGAAGCGGAGGCCTTCCTCCGTCTCCGCCCACGGCTCGGGCTTGGGCGGCGGTGCCGCGGGTTCCTTCTCTTCCCGCGGCTCCTCGACCGGGGCCGCGGCCTCGCCCACGAGTCGTTGCACCGACCGGGTAATGTCTTCGGGAGTGAACGGCTTGGTGACGTAGTCCGAAGCCCCCAGGCGAATGGCGGAGGCCGCGTCGGGAATGCTCGGATAGCCGGTAATGAGAATCACCGGGAGCTTGGGTTTCGTCTCCCGAAGCTGCGTGAGAAATTGAATTCCGTCCATGACCGGCATTTTCACGTCCACCAGCACGGCGGTGTAATTCCGCTCGCTGGCCAGGCGGAGCCCTTCGCAAGGGTCCTTGCTGGTGTCCACCTGGAACCCCTGCGGAGAGAAGATCCGGCGGCAGCCCTGGCAAACCACGTCCTCGTCATCAACCACGAGCAGTCTCGATTTCTCTAGCATGGCTTTTCTCCTTGCTTAGGGCGGCCGGTGCGGCCGTCTGAGAGACGCTTTAGAGCAACAATCGTGCCAACCGCCGGAGGACCTTGCCTTGGTCTC
>Ga0315280_10006865_pt1 | contig 15536 bp, 8 predicted proteins | sample YL17G06_40_MG_FD_203697 | JGI IMG/M metagenome (GOLD analysis project Ga0315280, IMG submission 203697) | Sediment microbial communities from Yellowstone Lake, YNP, Wyoming, USA - YL17G06_40 | ecosystem: Environmental > Aquatic > Freshwater > Lake > Sediment | place: USA: Wyoming | collected... | reverse complement strand
TGGGAATATGTCTATAACTACATCAGACCACATCAGGCTCTTGATTACCTAACCCCTTATCAGTATTATCAGCAATGGAAAAGAAATCAGAAAACCAAAGTGTCACTAATGTCCTGAACCTATACAAATTCTTGACTTTTTAATTTTTAATGCCTTATATTACTTAATGTAAGAAATGAGGTTATCAACCTTAATCAATCGATTATGATTATTAAAAGCTTATGTTCTCTGATTGAGTTAAATAGCCAGATTGATTTATGCCTCCCTTATTATATAGTTTTTTTAGGCCAGAAATGCGTTGGTAGTGGTTTCAGGAGGAACCGATGGATAGACGCGATTTTTTGAAATCTCTGGGGCTGGGTGCGTCTGCCCTGGCCTTCCCTCTCGTAAAAAACGTGAAGGGAGATCAGGTACCGCGGGGAAAGCTGCCTAATATCGTCATCATCATGGCCGACGACATGGGACTCGGGGATCCCGGATGCTATAACCCTGAATCTCTCATCCCGACGCCCCATATGGATAGGATTGCGGCCGAAGGCACGAAGTTCACAGATGCGCACGCGCCCGCAGCGATGTGCACGCCGACGCGCTACAGCCTTCTCACGGGGCGTTATCCCTGGAGGACCTGGCTTAAAAAGGGTGTCCTGATGCCATACTGGCCTCCTTTAATCGAGCCCTCGCGTATGACGCTTGCCTCTCTCCTTCGGAGTCGTGCCTACGAGACGGTCTACATCGGGAAATGGCATCTCGGGCTCAAATGGAAGACAAAAGACGGAAGCAAGGCCGGAGAAATCTATAGCCAGGAGAATACTTTCCAAGTGGATGGCAAGCTTCAATGGAAAATTGATTTCAGCCAACCGGTCGGCGGCGGGCCCACTGAGCTTGGGTTCGATTATTTCTATGGCACCGCCGGCTGCCCTAGCAACGATCCGCCGTACGTTTTCATTGAGAACGATCGACTGGTTGCGGTGCCGACCAAGATGAGCAAGGAGGAATGGCGCGGACTCCCAGGATTCGTGCCGGGACCGATGGCCGACGATTGGTCGGAGGAGAACATCGATATCATCCTTGCCGACAAGGGCAAGGCGGCCATTGACCGTCATCTTCGGCAAAGACCGAACAATCCTTTCTTCCTCATCGTTTCGCCCAATTCCCCCCATATCCCCTGGCTCGTGCCGGAATTCATGAAAGGCAAGAGCAAAGAAGGCCCGCGCGGGGACCTGGTCGCCTTGTTCGATTGGGTGGTCGGGGAGGTTGATGCCCACCTGAAGAAACGTGGGATCTCCAATAATACGCTCCTCATCGTCACGAGCGACAACGGAGCCCAGGAAGGGGCGAACGGACATAAATCCGAGATGGACTTCCGCGGATATAAGAGAGATATTTGGGAAGGAGGTCTCCTGGTGCCGTTTATCGTCCGCTGGCCGGGAAAGGTCAAGGCGGGAGCGGTCTCCGGCGAACTCATTAGCCTGGTTGATATGTTTGCGACATTTGCTGAGCTGGTCGGTGTGCCCCTTCCGGACAATGCTGCTGAGGACAGCTGGAGCGTCCTCCCAGCGCTCCTGGGAAAGTCTTCGGGCAAGCCCCTTCATGAGGCTCTCGTTTTCCAGGCTGGCAATGGCGACCTGGCGATCCGCCAGGGTCGTTGGAAATTAATTGCCCCCAAACAAGAAGGGGAGAGAGGCCAGCTCTATGATTTAGAGGCAGACCCAGGAGAAAGGCGAGATGTTGCAGCCGATAATCTCCCAATCGTGGCGGCGCTTTCGGCCTTGTTGGAAAAATACAAACAACAGGGCTTTAGCCGGCCAATGATAAATAGAACTGGCAAAAAGAATGAAAAAAGGTATTAATTTTCTTGTTAATTTCTCACATATTTATATTGAGATTTTTGCCAGGAAAGGAGGAAACAATGCGAAGAATCCTATTGGTGTTGGGAGTGATTATTTTTTGTAGTTCTCTTTTTGCCCAACAGACTAAAGGCAGGATTATTGGCACCGTTGTTGACAACGAAGGAGATCCTTTGCCCGGTGTCGTCGTTAATGCCACATCGCCTAGATTGGTCGGCACCGCAGCCACATCCACAGATCGGCACGGCGACTACCGACTTCTATCTCTCGAGCCCGGAGAATACAAACTGGTTTTTTCTCTCCCCGGATTTCAAACCTTGACGATGGAGAAAGTCGCCGTCGCCCTCGAACAGACGATCAGCTTGAACGTGACCATGCAACTTAGCAAGATCGAGACCGCGATCGAAGTAGTCGGCCAGGCACCGCTCATTGATATCAAGAGTACGGCCAAGAGCATGACTTTGACGAAGGAAATTATTCTAAGCTTGCCTAAAGGGCGGAACGCCGACTCTCTGATCACGACCATCCCAGGAGTCTCCGGCGAACGTTATTTGGGCGGCACTTCAGTGGACGGGGCTTCCGGGCTGGAAAACATGTATTACGTCGATGGGATGAATGTCACCAATCTCACCCTGGGCAACTTCGGCCAGACCATCAATTTCGATTTTGTCGATGAAATCCAGGTCAAGGCTTCGGGTTACCAGGCCGAGTTTGGAGGCTCTCTCGGTGGTGTCGTCAGCATCATCACGCCTTCTGGGGGAAACAAGTTCCAAGGGAGTCTCGTCGGATATTACCAAGGATGGAATACGAGAGGGAAAAGACGAGATATTCTTAGTTTGGACTTGCAGGATTCCACGAAATGCGTCTATTATCCTTATACGGTACTTAATGGTGTAGATAGAGACCATCGTTTCGAAATCGGCGGCAGCCTGGGGGGATTCATCCTTCGTGATAAAGTATGGTTTTTCGCCTCTTTTATCCCCGTTCTATATGACAACACGCGAACGGTCACCTACTTGGACGGTACCGTCACCCCTTTGAAGAGAACTGAAAATTATTATAATTTTTCGGGCAAGCTGACGTCCCAGCCTATAAAAAATCTAAGGTTAACTGCTTCGGTCGTCAACAATTTCTATAAATACAAGGGCGACCTTTCGACAGCCCAAGGCAATTCCCACCCCGCGACTTCCTACAACGATTATGGATTTAGCTATCCCAATGTTTCAGGAAATTTCGCGGCCGATCTGATCGTGAGCAACAACTTGTTGATAGGAATCAGGGCCGGTTATTTTATGTATGACCAGAAGAACCAGCTGGTGAAGCCGCCGGCCTATCCCTGCTATGAGTTCAGGGCCGCCCTCAGCGGCAATCAAACGACGAATATCGGCCTTCTGGATGTTCCTCCTGCTTATCAGCACTCTTTGGGTTGGTCCAATTTCAGTCCGAATAACGTCTTCGCGGTGAAGAAAAACCTCTCTGAAAGATACAGCCTCGAGTTCGATGTAAATTACTTTTTTAAACTGGCCGGAGATCACTCGGTCAAGGTCGGCGGACAATTCGTCCGTCAGGGCGAGGACCGCGATCAGACCGCCAATTATCCGCTTATTCAGCTGGGCTGGGACAAAGATTTTATCGCCTATGGGAAGAATTATGGCCGCGGCGAGTACGGTTACTACGGCGTCACCGGCAGTGAGCTCACCGGTCCCTACGGATACTATTATAAGGCATACAGCAATCGCTGGGCTTTCTACATCCAGGACTCCTGGACGATCATGAAGAAGCTGACGCTCAATCTCGGTCTGCGCACAGAATCGGAGTATATTCCCTCCTACGCAACGGGGAACCCCGAGTTTGAAAACTTGAGGCCTATCCGATTCGATTTCGGCGACAAGATGGCCCCTCGGTTCGGTTTCATTTACGACGTCTTTGGAGATTCGAGCTTTAAGGTCTTCGGCTCGCTGGGGTGGTTTTATGACGTCATGAAGCTCAACTTGGCTGCGGACATCTTCGGCGGATACAAGACGCAGACGGCGTTCTATTCTCTTGACACTTACGAGTTCGATCAAATCGGCATCAACGGCTACTTCCCGGGAAGGCTTCTCTATACAGACACTCCATCAGGTGTCCTGAACATGCGCATCCCCGATTTCAGCGTCATCGGCTCCGGCTTGAAGCCGATGAGCCAGCGCGAAATAAGTTTTGGCGCGGAAAAGAAGTTCGCGGGCGACCTATTTGGTTCTCTCCGGGTAGTTAACAAGCACCTCCTGTGGGCCATCGAGGACATGGGCATCAAGCAACCCGAGGGCATGCGTTGGTATGTCGGGAATCCCGGCGGGGACTTCATCAAAGCGAAATACCAGCTCGCTCGGGAAGAAGGCTTGGTTCCCGCGGACGCATGGGATTGTCCGAAGGCCAAGCGCGAGTACTGGGCCGTAAACCTCTCGTTGGAAAAGCGTTTTTCCAACAATTGGGTAGGCGGCTTCTCCTACACCTGGAGCCGTTTGACCGGAAACTACAACGGCCTCGCGTCCGGCGATGAATGGGGCCGGCAAAATCCGAATTCGGATCATTGCTTCGACCAGTGGTATCTCATGTACGACATCTACGGTAAGCCTCTCGATGGCCCTCTGATGGGAGACCGTCTTCACTACATCAAGCTCTACGGCTCATACAATTTTCCGTTTGGGTTGACCGTCGGAACGGTCTTCAACGCCATGAGCGGCGTGCCCGTAACGACCGTATGGAACGCCCCTGTTGCAGGCTTACGGCCGTTCAACCGCATGGATCTGGGTCGGACTCCGTTCCTGTGGTTCATGAACCTCTATGCCGAATTCGGCATCAAGATCGGTGGTTCTCGGAGGCTCAGCGTCAACATCAACATCGAGAACCTATTCAATACCGATACGGCCCAACGGATCTACGAAATTTACAACCAGGGAAATGTCGCCGTTCCTCTGGACATCCTCACCAAGGGTCCCTGGAATATCGACGACTACCACCCCAAGCTGGATCCCCGCTATAAAAAGCCCATGGACTTCTATGATCCGATTAGAGCCTGGGTCGGATTCAGGCTTAACTTCTGATTCGTCCTCGAGGAGGATAACCGTTTTTTAGGGTGCTCGCTCGCAGGCGCGAACCTGGAAAAGAATCCGGGCTTCTGATTTTGGAAGGCGAAGCACGTTAAGGTTGGATTTCAACACACAGGACGTTGATGTACTGGTTCGGTGCGGTTTCGGGTAAAGTGACGCTAAGCGCACCGTTTTCTTCAGTAAAAGTAAAGTTCAGGGGTTGGCGCCGCGGGTCGGCCAGCAGATACACCTTGGCGGGTTTGCTTTTCATGCCGGTCAGCTCGAACTTCCCGGTCGGCCATTTCAACAGATGGATATAGAGCTTGCCGGGCTTGGTCGTGCAGCGCCAGTCGAGCGCCCCCTCCGCCATGACGAGGCCCCGCTCGTCTTTCTTGCCGGGCTTGCCCAGCTCATAACCGAACGCTGTCGGACCAGCCCCGTAGATGGCCTCGCCGTTGACCTTCAGCCAACGACCGACCTCTTGCAGGATGGCTACGGCCGGCGCTGGGATCACTCCTTCGGCGGTCGGACCCACATTGAGCAGGTAGTTGCCTCCCTTGCTGACGACCTCGACCAACTGTCCGATGACCACCGCAGGTGATTTCCAGTTGTTATCACTCGCGATGTACCCCCATGAATCATTCAACGTCATGCACGTTTCCCAATCACGCCATTGCGGTTTGTAGGGAATCTCCTTGTCGGCATACGAGAGGTAATCGATTCCGATGGATCGCAACTCGGCAAGTTGCTCGGGAGTATAATTGGCAAGCGTAATGCTGCGGGCAAGTAAGCGGCTGTTGATGTATGTTGCCGGTTGCAGGGTGTGTACGAGCTTCGCAATTTCCTCGGCGCTTTGCGGGGTCATCTGGAAGGGAGTGTCGAACCAGAGCAAAAACACCGGGCCATAACCGGTAAGCAGTTCCTTGATTTGGGGGATAGAGATCTCATGGAGATACCGGTCGAAATCGCCCTCTTGCGCCGGGTCCCATCTCTTCTGTTGCGGAACGGCACCGCCGGGGTGATGCCAGTCTTGAGCCTGCGAATAGTAAAAACCGAGACGGATGCCTTCTTTCTGGCAGGCGTCGGCGAGTTCCTTGAGCGGGTCACGCTTAAACGGCGTCGCATCCACGATGTTATACGGGCTGACCCGGGAGTGGTACATGGCAAAACCATCGTGATGTTTGGCAGTGATGACCATGTACTTCATCCCGGCATCCTTGGCGATGCCCACCCATTCCGCGGCATTGAATTTAACCGGATTAAACTGCTGCGCCAACTGGGCGTATTTGGCTACCGGTATCTTTTCACTGTTCATCACCCACGCGTCGCGTGCTGGGATGGCGTAAAGGCCCCAGTGGATGAACATCCCAAACTTTGCCTCGCGAAACGCTTCCATCCGGTCATTAGCTGCGGCGAGGGCCGAAGTATTTTCGGCAGCATTCACAGGATTGGATAACGCCAGCAATCCAAGAATGACAACAAGAATCGACAACTGTTTCATATGGGTTCCTCCTTTCTTTCACCTCCAGATTAGCGTGCGTTTAGAAGCGGTACAGAATTGAGAATCTGAATTCCCGGTAGCCCGAGAACCCCTTTAATCCGAGCGAACCAGGAGTAAAAGTCCCTGTAGTCCCGCCTTCTCCTGCTGGCTGCCAGGTTCCTCCCGGATCTTTAGTAATTATAAGATTATAGGCACCCAGCAAATTGAAGACATCAACATAGAATCCGAGGCGTCCGGGACCGATATTAAAGTCTTTCTGAAGTCTGATATCGAGATTATCGGAGGCTTCGTTTCGACGGGTACCCGGCGGCTCAACATAAATTGTGTAGCCAATAGTTTTAGCATTATTTGCTTGTGCCCATGCCGCTGGCGGCAGAACTCTAACTGTTCTTCCCCAGGGAGAACCATCAATGTGCTGGAAGATAAAGGAAAACATAATCTGGTAAGGCAGATGAAAGGTTCCATATAGCTTGATGAGAATGGGGCGGCTATAAGGTAATTCACCATATGCATTAACAAAACTGTTAGCGCCGGAAAGGTACCTCAAAATATCAAAATTCGCAAGGTCTATCGGAAAATTTCCCCGACCCTTAGAAAAATTCACCGAGCCGCCAAGCTGCCAGCCATTTGACATCCTCTTGTTAAAAGCAATTTCCAGTGTCCTGTGTTTCCAGATTGCTTCTGGAATATTGGTTAATCGGAAAAACTGGGCTGGGGCATCATTTGACAGGAAATACATGGTAACTTCCCTTGCGGGGAAAATACCGTAAGCGGGCACTGTGGTCTTAAAGGGGATCCACCACTTAGGAGCCTTCTCGTAAGTGTACCAGTAACTCCCGGACTCCTCATCCCATAACACGCTGCCAACAATGTTCCCTCTCTTCCTTATAATGTAATGAACGCTCAGCTGAAAATCTCTAATCAACTCATGTTCTATTCCAAAATTGAATTCATCCATATAAGGAGGCTTCACATTGGGATCAATTGCCTTTAGATAAGTATTAGAAACCAATTCCAGAGGAGTCTTTCCTAAAGCCTCTCGATATCCGTCAATATGAGGCGGGTCTGGCTGGCCATTCTCATTAAGATCCCACCAGTTGAAGGTATAGGATCTGTAGGCCAATGGATACATATCGGCATAATAGGATAAACCAAACGGTAGTGCTTGGTGGGCAAAGGAAGCTTTCAGAGCAGTCTTGTGGTTGCCAAACAAATCATAGGTGAGGCCAATTCTGGGAGAAATAAATACACCGTACGGGAAAGGATTATCCCATGTGGGATAAGCAATTTCATCGTAAGGATTTACCCCGTAAACAGGCTTAAAATAATACTCTCCAATAGCCAGAGCCACAGGATCTGCCGTCGCTCCCTTCACTCTTCCAGGGACCCGGGTTTTTATATAATCCAAACGAACACCCACATTAGCAGTCAGCCGCTTGATCTTATATGAATCCTGAATGAACCCCCCCACCCTTGAGTTAATTCCCACCGAAGCGGTAGACTTCGCCTTAGTCGCACCAACGGCGGGATATTCCAGTTGTCCATCGCCGTAAACGGGATCTCTAATGCCATTATTCTGAGCTCTCCAGTAATATGGGCTCCCATTGTAGTAGTACCAGATCAAGGGAGAAGAGTACCAGCCAGGTTCATTTTTCCCCCATTCACATTCAATGCCCGCTTCGAACTCGTGATCTCCTCCTAATAAATTGTCCACAAATTTCGTGAGAGAAAGGTATATATTTAACGACCTCTGATTGGAATATCTTTGGCCATTCGGGTAAGTACCCCACTTATATTGTGTGTATCTATCTATAAAGGCAGGCGAACCGGGGATGGCTTCCTTAGAAGGATGTTGAAACCACCAATCTGTCACCCCGCCAGCTTTTAAACTCAAAACGGTATTGCTATTTATAAACCAGAAAATGTTACTCGACAACTGGAGCTGCCTGCGCCCATTCTCGGGATTAGCTTCGTTTGTTTCATACCAGTATGAATCATTGTATGGCAAAAAATAATCGCTATAATGAGCCATAAAATTACCTCGGAGATTATGTGCTAATTGGAAAGTCAGTTTGAGATAGCCAATATAATCCTCTGTAAATCGGTCATAGTTATTATATTGCTTTCCGTTAATGACGGTAGGTCTAAAACTGCCATTATATTTAATATTTAATAAACGGAAATTAGCCATGTACCAGAGACGATCCTTAATGATCGCCCCACCCACTTCCGCCGATGCATCATAATAATAGGCAGGCGTTTGCGGCTTGGCCATGTTCAACGTCGCAAGGTCTGGCTCAGGAAGATGAACCTGAACCATATTCTTATTAGTGTAATAAAGAGAAAATTCTCCGGTTAACTTGTTTCCGCCCGATTTCATAACTATTATGGCCTGCCCGGAGGCTGAGCCGTAATATTCAGCAGAAGCTCCAGACGCAATAATTTCGACTTCCTCCACCATTTGCCAGGCCCAATGAGGGGGGAGGTTGACATTCCCATTTCCAGCACCATTATCCGGAATTCCATCAATAACCGCAGTTACTTCTCTACCTTCACTGCCTTCAACACTCTGGCCTATGGCTGCGGGTACGATGGCCATTAAGTTAGCAAAGTTACGGCTCAAAGGCAAATAAGCCAACTCTTCCTTGCTAACCACAGTCGATTTAGTCGATCTAACCACATCAACCGTAGGTGAAGAAGCGGTAACAACAACTTCTTCTTTTACCTCAGATGGCTTAATCTGAAGATCAATCGTAACTGTACTCCCAACTCTGACAATTATCCCCTTCCGAATAACAGTTTCAAAACCAGGCAATTCTGCTCTCACTTCATAATCTGTCCCAGGAGGCAAACCAACAACCCTATAGATACCTTCCGAATTAGTCACAGCACTCATTTTCCCCTGCAATGCCGGCCCGCTAACGGTAATCAAAACACCGGGAAGTGGTTCGTTCTTATCGTCCACCACCTTTCCTATAATCCTGCCCGTCTGCGTTTCCTGGGAGAATACAGGCTGGGAAATAAATAAACTAAGACACAAGGCGAGAAAAAAAGCCAGATAAAGAACGGTTTTATTTTTCATTTTTTCCTCCTTAAAATCTTTGTTTCTTAATAAACGAAAATAAAATTCTTTTAAATGTCAAGTAATTTTTTCTTTCATGTTCCGTAAAAATCAAAATTAAACGTTAGGGGTAAAAATCAGATTGGAAAATCGGCTACTTTCTGTCCATCTTTAGCCTGACGTCAGATATAATCTAACTCCTGATGAAACCAGCGCTGTTATCTCTCAGGTAACTGATGAAAACAACTATTCTGCCGCTCATATAGAGAGAAATATTTATTGCCTACCAAGCTTTCCAGCCATCGCTGCCGAAGCCGGTATAGCCTGGCTCGCTTGACTCCAAGTAGCTCACAGGCCTTCTCCTCGCTTATACGATGAGAGTTAAAAGCCTCAAGAATCTCTTCCACAAAATCCTGTGATAATCGTTTGTGTAGTTGAGTCTTCATGATGGTAGAGCCTCCTTTTGGTTAACGGTTCTACCACATCCACCTCCCCTAACCTCTACTTTTTGTCTACTTTTCGTCTACTTATGTTTTTTACATTACGTCTACTTTTGATTATTGCGGAACAGAACTTTTCCACATTATGTTATTTAAAAATTGAAAGTGGACTAGCGAGGCAAAATTAAGTTAAAACCTCACTTGGTAAATGAGGTCTGAATTATTGCCAAAAAGCTCCACAGTTCTTTACGTAGCTAACAGGTCCCGACCCTGTTTCAGAGACGAAGAGGCCGAACTGCGGTATACCATCGATGTATCCGAGTCCGGCCGAAATCTATTTTCTTTGTTCTGCTGAAAGGCTACAACAGAATCGGTTCCATTTTCGGTCGTTTATAGGAGCGCACATAAAATGCGAACCTCTGCCCTGAAAGCGAGGAAAATATCCTTTGCAGCTGCGGTCGGAGAAAAGACTGATTGAAAACCCGGATATCCCTATCCAATCCTATAACCGCAGCTATATTTGGAGCTGAAGCACCGTCAGAAAGTCTCTGCCCCGAAGATTATCAAAAGGAAGCACCATCTAAGATTAATGCCGGTCCATGATCAGAACAAGCAGTACTCTTTGGGAAACGTAGCCGCCAAGCGGCGTAGACAGAGCGACTATTCTGTCTCGCCCCAGGTGCTATCTTTCTGCTGAGAGTCATCAGAAAAAACGACTTACTGTCGGATGATGAATGGAAATGAGCCGCAAGTCGTTTAGCTCCTTGGAATAATCAAGCTTTATGCGATAGGCACCGAAAGGATCATGCTACAAAGGTCAAGCGAGTATAGGGCGGGCCAGAATGTCAGAAGGCGCGGCCGTCCGGCGTTGTCAATGATCCATATTTTTTCGGCCGGCAAACTCCCACCCAGCCCACAAAATCGTCAGGAACCCTCGCAGCCAGAGCCGAGGACTTAAAAAGTATGCAGATTACGGCAGTCAGGCTGCACAAATTGTTTAAATCGGTCTTAAGATTCAGATTCTTTAGCCCCTCGTTTACTTGATTCACCGCTCTGCCGATTTTTCTTGGAAATAACAAAAGAGCTCATGAGACATTTACCAGTATTTCTCCCTTTGCGCCATTAGTTCGGGAAAACGTTCGTCCGTGTCCCCGATAGCCTCTTTTTTTTCAAGAAGTCTCCGCTTCAGGTTGGCAAAGACGATGGCGTATTCGGGATCGGAAACCCGATTGTGCATCTCCCGAGAGTCTTTTTCCAGGTCGAAAAGCTCCCATTCCGGCTCGGTCGGTTTGATCCGGGGTGACCCTTTAATCCAGCTTCTGATAAATTCGGTGTCCGGCTGACCGAGAGGCTCCCCATAGTAGTAAATCAGCTTATGGCTTTTCGTGCGGATTCCGTAGTGGGCCGGGATTGCGAAATGGGACATGTGCATCCAATAGCGGTAGTAGACTTCTTGCCTCCAGTCTGAGGGCGTCCGATCGCGCAAGACGGGAAGGAAGTTCCTCCCCTGCATGTAGGCGGGCGTCTCGATTCCGGCACAGTCAAGGAGAAAAGGGGCAAAATCGACGTTTTCCACTAAAGCATCGGGCGCTGTGCCCGCAGGAATCTTGCCTGGCCAACGGACGAGAAAGGGCATGCGGATACTTTCCTCATACATCAGCCTCTTGTCAAAATAACCATGTTCACCCAGAAAAACTCCCTGATCGCTGGTGTAAACGACAATCGTGTCCTCGGTTAGGCTAGTTCTGTCGAGATAATCGAGAAGCCGGCCGACGTTGTCATCAATAGCCTGGGCGCAGCGCAGGTACTGTGGTAAAAAGCCCTGGTAGACAATGTGCCGGATCTGGTCACGGTCGAGTCCTGCTAAGTCCTCTAGCCGAAGGAACGGAAAATATCCATCGGGGACCATCCTCTCCAGTGTAGACCATACCCGGCTTGCTCCGCTGAAACGGTTACAGTAGTCGTCATATAGGTTGGACGGCTCGGGGACAGATTTACCCCGATAGAGCTTGTCAAAACGGTCGGCATGAAACCATTGGTCATGCGCCGCCTTGAAGTGGCACATCAGCACGAAGGGCTTGTGGATGTCGCGGCTTTCCAACCAGTCGATGCAGAGTCCAGTGATTACGTCATCCACATATCCCTTGTGCACCCGGTAGCCCGTACCCGGTCCTTTGAGCTCAGGATCATAGTAACGTCCCTGATTGTTGAGGATTCGCCAGTCGTGGAAACCGGCCGGATCATCTTTGAGGTGCCATTTTCCAAAAAGGGCCGTCTGGTAGCCGTGTTTTTGGAATTCCTTGGCCACGTTGGGATAGTTCCGGTTTAGGGACCCGTCGAGGGTAGTTAAGCCGTTTTGGTGGCTGTACTGGCCAGTAAGGATGGAGGCCCGGCTTGGAACGCAAATAGAGTTTGTGCAGAAGCAGTTTTTTAGGCGGGCTCCCTCCTCTGCCAACCGGTCCAAATTGGGAGTGTCCACAAACTCGGCTAAGTGACTCCCGTAGCACCCGATTGCGTTTGCTGCATGGTCGTCAGACATAATGAATAGAATGTTCAGTCTTCTCGATTTCCGGCGGAACATCCTACAGTTCCAACTCGTCAGTGACGAGGCGCCAGCCGCGGCGATTTTTAGAAAATCCCTGCGAGAAATACCAGTTTCTTCATTTGTTTTAGTCAATTCGTCCTCCTTTGATTTCATAGGTCTCCCACAGAGCACAAAAATAATTAATTAATTTAAGAAAATAACTTATATATGTCAAGAATTTTTTGGCTCCTCCTTAAAAGGTGTGGTAAATATTTAGTATCGGGGCGAGGGTGATGGGGATAAAAGCCAGTAGGACTTTTTTGATCAGGTACCAGTTCTCAGCCTTAACTCCCCACGAACAATATCTCTTCACCTTCCACCTCTATCCCTTTTATCTTGTACCCTTGTAATGAAAAAAATTTCAGGATAAAATTTCTGATGCTCATTGTGGTAGGTCAACTCCTTTCCTAACTTATTTATCATCAAGGAGTTCCTACTACATCTGCATATCTTTTTCACCACAATTTTGACGAATGAGCCGCATAATTTAACCGTATTAGGCATTTTAAAATAAAAGTTACCCGCACCAGTAATATAAGGGTCATCACGGTGATAGGGAATATATTCCCTCGAATAACGCCCAATTACGGAGCCACGGACATTCTTCGTTAATAGGAATGAAAGCTTAAGGTAGCTTATGTCGTTGGGATAAATCTTATCATAATTGTTATATTGCTTGCCCTCAATAACCGTCGGAATGAAATTACCCGCTTGTTTGGAATCCTGGAAACGGAATTCGCTCATAAACACTATCTTGTCCTTGATAATCGGCTCGCTTAAGGAAACACCAGTGTCGACCTGATAAATCGGGAAAGGAGACTGCATTAGCCCTAGCGCAACAGCTTCCTCATCTGAAATCCGGACATCTGATAAATGTTTGTTTGTAGAATAAAAATTAACCACTCCATGAAATTTATTACTTCCTGACTTCATTAGGATATTCACAAGATCTTCAGGAGCTTGAAAGAATTGAGCAGAAGACCCGGATGTTAGAAGCTCTGCCTCTTCAACAATATCCCAAGCTATGCCACCATAGAAACCCAAACTTAGCCGACCCTCATCTGTTTCAACAGCCTGAATTCCATCCACTAATGAAATGAATTCAGCCTCACCACCTCCATAAACCCTATTTCCTTGTGTCCCAGGAGCAAGATATATCACTTCACCAATATATCGCACATTAGGTAAGGAAAATATAACATCGCTTGGGATTACAGATGATTTAATAGATTTAACCACATCAATTATAGGAGATGCTGCTGTGACTTCAACTTCCTCTTTTACTGTTGCTGGTTTCATTTGCAGGTCAATAGTAATCGTTTTCTCCAGGTTAACTATGATTTCTTTTCTGATTATTGTTTCGAACCCTTGAATTTCAGCTCTAAGTTCGTAATCCTGGCCAGGCGGCACTAAAGGTACTTTGAAAACACCTTCAGAATTTGTCACAGCTGCTAATTTTCCAAGCAAGGCTGGACCTGTAACCGTAATAGAGATACCGCGAAGAGGTTGCCCGGTTTCATCGACCACCTTCCCTCTTATTGCGCCTTTCTGGGATCCCCATGCCCCTTACCTCAGGCCCGGATCCCACCTAAAGATGTACCTGGGGATGGATATCCCTCCCTGGCCCAACTGGGACTGTGACCTGTCGGACAAGCCGGGGGTGATCACTCGCTACGAGGAACACTGGCGGACGGGTTGGTTTAATGCCCGGAGCCTGGGGGAGATGATCTGAGAGTACTACGGCTACATCACCTTGGTAGACGAGGCCAGGGGGCGCATCTAGAAATTTCTCGTTGAGACGGGCACGCTGGGGGAAACACTAATCATCTTCACGGGGCCGACCACGGCTCCTCTGTGGGATCCTACCGTTTCTGGGACAAGGGCTTCGGCATGTACGACCGTATTAACCGCATCCCCCTGGTCATCTCCCATCCCTCGGTCAGGCCCGGCGTGTGCGATGCTTTCGTAACCCTCAACGACCTAGCCCCCACCTTTCTTGAGATCGCCGGATGTTCGACGTCGCATATGGACGGCTAATCGTTCCTTCCCAACCTGACCGGAAATACAGGCGGTCATGGAAAACCACATCGTCACGGAACATCACGGTCACCAGCAGGTCTTCTGGCAGCGGATGGGGCGCACCCCGACCTTCAAGTACGTATTCAACCCGACCTCCCACGACGAATTCTATGACCTGGAGAAGGACCCCTCGGAGACGACCAACATCCTGGAAAAGGCCCCGCAGGACAAGCTCGCTTTGGCGAGACAAACCCTCTTGGCTTGGATGGGGAAAACTGGCGACGAGCCCTTGCTGCGGTCGGTCTATCCGATCTTGGCCCGAAAGCCGGTCTTGAATTAATTAGGGTCATCAGGGAAGAGATGCAGCTGTTCTGTAACTTGGCCTTCCTAATTAACGCCTTAAGGCCTGCACCACACCCTTCAGTCCGGAGAGGGATGGCCTCGAGGCCGGGAGAAGCCGGGTCCGCCTTTTTTCACCCGGGAAAGCGGCGAGGCTCTGGAGAGCCATAGAACCAAACCGGGCATAATCCCTCGCTCCAGGCCGAGGGTCCGGGGCCATCAGGCCAGGCTTTCCCTCACCGGCGGCGTGCCGGGGCGCTCCGGCCACTGGCCGCAAAGGCCTCCAATTTCTCCTTCAACTCGGCCACAATTTCCGGCTCTTTATAATATAGGTTCTTTGTCTCCCCGGGGTCTTCATCCAGGTTGTACAACTGCCCGGGCGCATCGGGGGCCTCTTCCGGAATTATGTAGCCCTCGAGGATTTCGCTCCGCTCGTACTGGTTTCCGCCCGATCCCGGGTGATTCAGGTATTTCCAGGGGCCTCGACGTATGGACAGACAACCCTTCTGGCTAGACTGCTGGATGAGGTAGGCCCTCACGGGATTCCCTTCTTCCTGATCTCCGGTAAGGACGGGCAGCATGTTGTGGCTGTCTTCGGCCGCATTCTCCGGAAGTTCTGCATCCACCAAAGCGGCGAGAGTCGCCATCACGTCGGTGAAACTGGTCAATTGATGCGT
>Ga0315280_10006864_pt1 | contig 15541 bp, 12 predicted proteins | sample YL17G06_40_MG_FD_203697 | JGI IMG/M metagenome (GOLD analysis project Ga0315280, IMG submission 203697) | Sediment microbial communities from Yellowstone Lake, YNP, Wyoming, USA - YL17G06_40 | ecosystem: Environmental > Aquatic > Freshwater > Lake > Sediment | place: USA: Wyoming | collected... | reverse complement strand
CGCTTCGTCGACTCCCTCCCGCCCGTCGGCCGGCAGCACTACGCCCTCATGGTCACCTCGGGGAGCCGGCGGAGCAGACCGGTGTGGACGTCGCTCGATGTGCCGCAGCCCAAGCCGCCGGAGCCGCCGAGGAATCTTGCCGCCCGCCCCCTCCCCGGGGAGATCGCACTGAGCTGGGAGGGACCCGAGTCGGCGGGACTCCGCTACGACGTCTATCGTGCCCCGGCCGGCTCCGCCGCTCCGGCGAAACTCACCTGGGAGCCCTTGCGGCGGCTGAGCTACGCGGACGTCGTGGTCGAGGGGGGCAGGAAGTACGTCTACGTGGTCCGCGCCGTCGATCGCCGGGGACAGCAGAGCCCGCCGTCGCCATCGGTCGAGGCGGCCCCGTTGCCGGAAATCAAGGAACCGGTGTTCATCGCCGATTTCTCCCGGAAGGCCGAGGCCCGGCTGGCCGACGGCAAGACCGTCGCGGGCACGCTTCATGCCGGCGCCCTGGTCGACACTGGCGCGCTGGTGCCCGGCTCGACCGGCTTCGCGACCTTCGATCACCAGCCAGAATTCGCGCTAAGCAAGGCCCTTTCCGTGGAATGCTGGGTGCGGATCGAGAAGGAAGCGGCCATGCCGGTGGTCCTTTCCGGCGGGACGTTCATGGGCGAGGGGTGGTTTCTCCAGCGCTACGGCGGCGGCTGGCGGTGGCACCTGGCCCCCGTCACCTGCGACGGCGGCCGCCCGGCGGTGGGCCGCTGGACGCACCTGGTGGGCACGTTTCACGGGAGCCGGGCTTGCCTCTATCAGGACGGCGTGCTGGTGGCCCAGGCCGAGGGCGAACCGAACCCCGCCCCCTGGACAGGCCCGCTGGTCGTCGGCCAGTACGCCTCCCAAGCTCCCGCCTACCAGGTCCACGGCCGGATCGCCGGGGTAAAGCTTTTCCACCGCGCCTTGCGGCCGGCGGAAGTTGCTGAGCACTTCCAGGCCGGGCTGCCGATGCCGCCCCCCGGGGAGCATTGACGCGAGGAACCCACACGGCCACAATAGGGAAGGTGGCTTGGCGACGGAGTCGGTCGATGAGCAGGGAGTTCAGCGTAATCATTGAGCGCGACGCCGAAGGCTACTACGTTGCTTCGGTTCCTGCGCTGCGTGGTTGTCACACCCAAGCGCGATCGCTCGATGACCTGATGCAGAGAATCCGCGAGGCGGTCGAGTTGTGCCTCGAGGTCCAGGGTGAGAACGTGCAGACCATCGATTTTGTTGGCGTCCAGAGAATAAGCATTCCGTGATGACTCGGCTGCCGAGACTCACCGGGAAAGAGGTAACGGCGACGGATCGCTCATGAGGGCACGTATCAAGCAACGCACGGTTGACTTGCTTCGCAAGCTCCGCCTGCTCCCGCTGGCCGATCGCCTGATGTTCCTGGGCAGCGTCCTCAGCAGTCACCGCGCGAACCGGCGGTTCCTTCGGGTCCACCAGGGGTTTGCCGTGCCGCCGGCGCCGTTGGCCTTCGACGCCTACAACCACACCAACTGGCAGCGCTACTACGAGATGGGGATTGCCCACGCGCGGCTGGTAGCCACGCTGGTCCGCGAGCACCTGGCCGCCCGGCCGCTGCGGATCTGCGAGTGGGGCTGCGGCCCGGCCCGCGTGATCCGGCACCTCCGCGCGATGCTCCCCGACCGGCCCGTCGAACTGGTGGGGACCGACTCCAATCCCCGCTCGATCCGCTGGTGCCGGGAGAACATCGCGGGGATCGATTTTCGGGAGAACCGCCCCGAGCCGCCGCTGGGGTTCCCCGCGGAGTCCTTCGACGCCCTGTACGCCCTTTCCGTTCTTACCCACCTCGCCGAAGAGGCCCATTTCCGCTGGATGCGGGAGCTACTGCGCGTGGTGAAGGACCCCGGGATCGTGATCTTTTCCACCCACGGCGACGCGTGTGCCGGGAACCTGCTGGCGGACGAGCGGCGGCGGTACGAGGCGGGCGAGCTGGTGGTCCGCGGCGGAGTGGCCGAAGGCAAGAAGTGCTTCGTCGCCTATCATCCCCCGCAGTTCGTCCGCACCCGGCTGCTGGCCGATGCCGAGGTGCTCACTTTTCTCCCCAGCCCGCAACTGCACGGCATGATCCAGGACGTCTGGGTCGTGCGGAAGAAGGGCTGATCGCGCCGGGAAATGGCGGGGAGAAATCGTAGGGTGGCATGCCCTGACGACGCGCAGCGTCGGCTGGGCATGCTCGGTTTCCGCATGCCGACCCACGGCTCCGCCGTGGGTCGGCATCCCAACGGGCAGATTCGGCGGGCACAGCCCGCCCTACGGCGTCCTCTGCGCGCTCTGCGTCTCCGCGGTGAACAACGATAGCTACCCGCCGGCGGCGATTTCCTCGACCACCTTGGCCGCCTCCGCGCACAGCGCGCGGGCCTCCGCCCCGCTGCCGGCCTCGGCGATCGCCCGCACGATCGGCTCGGTGTTGCTGGGGCGGACCAAGAGCCAGCGGTCGCGCCAGTCCAGCCGCAGGCCGTCGAGGCGATCGGCGCGGGCCTCGGGGAAGCGGCCGGCCAGCGACTCCAGCGCAGCCGCGACCTTCTCCGCCGCGAGCGTCATTTTCGTTTTCACGATGTGATAACGGGGAAGCTCGTCGGCCAGGCGGCTGATCGGCCGGCCGCGGGAGGCCATTGCGCCCAGCAGCCGGGCCATGCCCACGAAGCTGTCGCGGACCATGCCCACGGCCGGGTCGATCGGCCCGCCGTTCCCTTCGCCGCCGAAAATCGCGTCGTGGGCGAGCATCGCGTCCACCACGTTCGCCTCGCCCACCGCGGCCCGGACAAACGGCACCCCGTAGCGGTCGGCCAGGTCCTCCGACATCCGGCTCGTGGCACAGTTGGTCACGATCGACCCGCGGCGCTCGCGGAGCACCTCGTCGACGCACATCGCCACGGTATACTCCTCGCCGAGGTAGCGACCGGTCTCGTCGATCACGGCCAGGCGGTCGGCGTCCGGGTCCTGGCAGAAGCCGACGTCGGAGCCGGTCTGGGGCACCGCCGCCAGCACGCCGGCGAGGTTCTCGGCGGTGGGCTCGGGGGGATGCTCGAACTGTCCGTCGGGCACTCCGCCCAGCAGCGTCACCCGGCAGCCCAACTCCTCCAGAAGCCGCCTTCCCAGGAGGCTCCCCGCCCCGTGGTTCGAGTCCAGGACCACGCGGAATTGCTGCTGCCGGATGGTGCGGACGTCCGCCAGCGAGAGCACCAGCTCGAGGTGGGCGGCCAGCGGATCGGGGCGGTCCCGGAAGCGGCCCAGGCGATCGTGCGGCGCCCAGGCCGGCGCGGCGGAGCGGTAGCGGTCGAGCACTTTCCGGCCGGGCCCGGCGGGAATCACGCGGCCTTCTGCGGAGAAAAGCTTCAGGCCGTTGTAGGGGGAGGGGTTGTGGCTGGCCGAGACCTGGATCCCGCCGGCGGTCTTGCACTCCCGGACCAGGACCCCGGTGGTGGGCGTGGCCGCCACGCCGACGTCGATCGTGTCGCGGCCCACCGCGTGCAGCCCGGCGTGGACGGCCTGGGTCAGCACTGCCCCGGAAAAGCGCCCATCTTGGGTGACCACGAACGGCCCCGGCGGGCACTCTGCGGAAAAGGCGGCCACGTAGCGGATGGCTACCTCCGGCGTGAGCGTCTCGCCCACCACTCCCCGCAACCCCGAAACACTGATGATCGGCTCGCCCATTCCGTCCCTCCCTGAAATCGAACCGAGGGTCTGTAGGACAGTCGTCCCGGGCTGTCCTTCCTTATCCGTCCGAATTCTCCTGACCGGCGAGCCGCCGGTCCCGCTGAATTGCCCGCCTCAGTATAGACACCGATCGCCCGGGGGAGAAGTATCCGCTCGTTCCCCTTTCGCGGTTTGCCCCGGTGAGGCAAAATGGTTGCCGGCCCGGCCTGTTCTTTCCACGGATCGCGATAGGAGGGGATACGCAGCATGGTCGATGTCCGAACCGCACTGGGCCAGCTCGAGCGAGCGGCCGCCGAAGCGAAGCTCTCCGAAGGGGCGACGCGGAACGTCCGCGCCTGGCTCTCTGAGCCGCGGTATGCCGAGTACGCCCCCCAAGTCGCCGGGCACGTGGCCGCCGGAAAGTGGAAGGAGCTGGACGACGCCTTCTGGACGGTGATCCCCTTCGGCACGGGCGGCCGCCGCGGCAAGATGTACCCGATCGGCACCAACACGATCAACGACCGCACGATGGGCGAAAGTGCCCAGGGGCTGGCCGACTACGTCAAGGAGCACGTCACCGACAGGCCCCCGGCCTGCGCGATCGCCTACGACACCCGCCACAACTCGCGGCACTACGCCGAGCTGGCGGCCGAGATCATGGCTGCCGCCGGGTTTTCCGTCTGGTTCCTCGACGGCTACCGCAGCACGCCGGAGCTCTCGTTCGCCGTGCGCTACAAGCACTGCTCCTGCGGGATCATCATCACCGCCAGCCACAATCCCCCCAGCGACAACGCGATCAAGGCCTACTGGTCGACCGGCGGGCAGTTGCTCCCGCCGCACGACCGGGGCGTGATCGACCGCGTGATGGCCGTGGCCGACATCCGGCGGATCCCGTTCCGGGAAGGACTGGCCGCGGGGAAGATCGTCTATTGTCAGGAAGAGGTCGACGCCGCCTTTCTCAAGGCGGTCGTCGTCCAGAGCCGCCCCGGGCCGCGGGACTTGAAGATCCTCTACTCGCCGCTGCACGGGGTGGGGGCCTCGGCCGTCTGCCCGGCCCTGGCGGCGGCCGGCTTTGGCGACGTCGAGGTCTTCGGCCCCCACGCCGCACCCGACCCCGATTTCCCCAACGTCCCCAACCATGTCGCCAACCCCGAGCGGCCCGCCGTGTTCGAGGCGATCATCCAGCGGGCCCGCCAGAGCGGCGCCGAGCTGATCCTGGCCACCGATCCCGATTGCGACCGCGTCGGCTGCGCAGCCCCAAAATCGACCCACCCCGATGCCCCCTGGGCCACGCTCACCGGCAACCAGATCGCCGCCCTGTTGGCCGACTACCTGCTGGAGTCCGGCCGGAAGGCGGGCAGCTTGACCCCGGACCATTACCTCGTCAAGACGCTGGTCACCACGGAGCTGGTCCGCCGCATCGGCGATGCCCACGGGGTGCGGACGATCGGCGACCTGCTGGTCGGCTTCAAGTACATCGGCGGGGTGATCGAGGATCGCGGGCCCGAGGGGTTCCTCCTCGGCGCGGAAGAGTCGTACGGGTTTCTCGTGGGGGCCCACTGCCGCGACAAGGACGCCGCCGTGGCCTCGATGCTCCTGGCCGAGTTGACGGCCCGGGCGAAGGCCGCCGGGCTCTCGCTGCACGAGAAGCTCGACGAACTGTTGCGCCGCTACGGCTGCCACGCGGAGCGGACGTTTTCCGTGACGATGCCGGGGGCGGAAGGGATGAAGCGGATGAAGGCCCTCATGGCCCAGTTCCGCCGCCGCCCGCCGGAAAGCCTGGCCGGCCTGGCGGTCGTGCGGATGCGGGACTACCTGAACAACGAGGTCGTTGAAGCTGGCAGGCCGAGCAAGCCGCTGGCCGGGCCCACCGGCGACCTGGTGATGCTCGACCTGGCCGCGGAAGGGAACTACGTGGCGGTCCGCCCCTCCGGCACGGAGCCCCTGGTGAAGTTCTACATGTTCACCTATCAGGCCCCCGGCGAGATGACTTCCGTCGACACCAGCCGCGTCCAATTGGCCGCGCGCTTGGAATCGCTTGAAAAAGACCTTCGCGCGTTCGCTGGGACCGTTTAGCGGGCGGGCTTGCCCGCCGTTGGCTTTCTATCGAGCCCTCCGGTCAGGGTGAGCGGGCCGACGGTTCGCCCTCGCTCGGCTCCGCGTCGCGATGGACAACCTTCGACTCGTGCCGACCGGTCTCGACCCGCACCTCCGGCAAGGGGTCAATCCGGCGGAGAATCACGCAGAACAAGATTCCCATCGGCCAAGTCACCGGCAGCGTGATCGTGGCCATATACACCCCGCCCGCAAAAGCTACGATTAAACCTACGACTACGAAAAAAACACCCTCAACTGCCCCGGGCGGGGGCGTTTGGCCGCCCAACCATGCGATCGCCGCAGCAAACAGGGCGAAAGCGGCAAAGAACAGAGGGAAGATGCTGGCCGTCAGATAAACGCCCGCAAGAGCGGCCCGCACGGGCTTGTTTCGCAATCGGCGAACGCACATGGCCGCCGCCGCGGTCGACACCGACATCCCGAGGACAGCCCAGGGACTGAACCAGACTTCCTCCAAAAACCCGGTGGGAAATGCGAAAAACACTCCGGCGAGCACCAAGTGTGCGATCACGCCCAGGGCGCTTGCCGCCAGGCAGTAGGCCAGCTTGCGGTAGCCCGCCCGCCGCGCGGCCGCCGACCAGCCGCCGCCGACCAGGACGATTGCCGCCATCAGCCCGAAGGTCAAATGGCACAGCACCAGCGAAAGGGCCACGCAGACGCCGGTGACCACCACCAGCGCCGTCGCCAGGCTGAACTGGAACGGTGACGCGCGGGGGCGACGTTCAACTCTTGGGCCCGTGTTCACATGGGTCGCCTGCGGTTGCAGGTGGCAGCGCTGCGAGGGATTACACCAATAGGGCACACTTCAGGCTTGCGTTTGGCAACGCCCCTCGGACCCGTCAGCCGGCAGACGTGCCCGCCGGGCGGGTGATCGGAGCGTTCCACGGCCTCCGGCGGCTGAGCCCCTCGTTGTTAGACACAAGTCCTTGTCCGCCCATTGTCCCGTAGGGACGTTCGACAATTGCCCAGCAGTTCACTGCTGGGTAAACGGGCAGTCCAGGTGACCCATCCGTCCCGTAGGGACGGCTGAACTGGGCGAGATTCGGCCGTCCCTACGGGACTTGTCGGCCGATCTTTTGCGATCCATTCTCCCAGCAGTGAACTGCTGGGCTATTCTCAAATGTCCCTACGGGGCAGGACCGCGCCAGCCCGTTGGCACTTGTGGGCAACGACAAGGGGCGAGTGCCGTGGCCAAGCGGCTCAAGAATGACTCATTTCGCCGTTTCTTTTGCGGATCCGAGGGCATCGCGACACAGATCGGCACGTCCCGCGGGGCGTATGAGCTCACTCGCTCTCGCCGGGCCGCCGGGCAACCGCGGGCGAGCGGCCGGGACGGTCCGCGGCCAGCGCCAGCCCCAGCCAGCCGTCCTCCAGGACCAACTGCGTCACCACCAGGCCGGACATCCGCGGGTCGGTCACGACCCGCTCGGGAATCAGCGGGATCGGCCGATCCTTGGCGAAGACCCGGCCGAAAATCCCCCGCAGCGTGATCTGGGAGCGGGGGCTGATCCGCTCGGCCACCAGGTGCACCACGTCGTCGCGCACGAGCATCGCGTTCCGCCCCGTCACTTCCGGCCGGTAGAACGCCCGGGCCTGGAAATTCTCCCAGTCCTGTCCGTCCTTGGTGAGCCGGGCGATGGAAAGCGTCACCTCCAGCCGCCCCTCCCGGCAGCGGACCTGAATCGCGTCGGCCGCCGCGAAGGCGATCCAGAGATCCTCGGCGTCTTCCGGGACGGGGAGCAGCTCGGGGCGATTCAAACGGCTGGCGACGCGGCGCCGCAATTGCGCCACGTCGAAGGTCGCCCCGTCCAATTGCAGTTGCTCGGCGAGATTGTTGAGGGCCGACTCGTGGACCTGGAGGCTGGCCAGGCTGTCCGAAGGGGCACGGGGGCGGGGCGTGTGCCCGCCCAACTGCTCCTCGGAGGCCAGCCGCAGCCGCATCGTCACCCGCTGGTCCGTGGTCTCGGCGGCGACGATCGTCGGCCTGAGCGCGAGGTCCAAGAGCGGATCGATCAGGCAGGTCCGCACGCGGTCGGCAAGGGCCGTGAGCCGGGCATCGGCCTCGCCGTCGATCTGCTCCCGTGCCCGCCGATAGACTTTCTCTTCGACCTCGGAATTCATCTCGTCCAGCCGCTGCTCGTGCTGCGACCGGGCAACCCCTTGCACCAGCGCGCCCAAGAGCGGGAAGCCGTCGAAATCGGTCTCCAGGGAGTGCAGCCGCAAGTCGCTGGCCACGGCCACCTGGGCGGGCCTGAGCCGCATCCCGTCCGGCCCCAGCTCGATCTCCTTCCACGCCCGGTACGAGGACTGGCTGTCGTTAAAGAAGGTAGCCGGGCCGGAAGTCGAGTGCGTCAGCGACGAGACGAGGCCGTTAATCACCAGGGCCAGCCGCAGCCGCCGCCGGTCGGGAATCAGCCGCACGCCCACCCGCGTCGACGTCACGCTCCGGCCGTGCACCGGGTTGCCCAGGACGACGTCGCTCACGCAGCCCTGCTCCGGGGGGCGGTCGGGAATCAGCCGACTGAAGAGTTCCTTGGTCACTGCCAGCCGCAGGTTGGCGTTGCGGTAGTAGGTCTCCAACTGGCGGCCCAGCTCCTGCTTCGCCGCCGCCGGCGCCAGGGCGAGCTGGCGGCAGTCGTCGGCCAGTTGCCGCGCGTGCTCGCTTGTGCCCGTTTGCTCGTACTGCTCGAGGTGGCGGAGGACTTCGGCCAGCTCGAGCGAGTCCACCGCCCAGCGCTCGAGCTCGGCCCGCAGCGAAGCCAGCGGCCTGGAGGAGACGAATTCCCGCTGCCGCCGGTTCATCGGGGCGCTGTTGAGGCGGCGCAGCACGATCTTGGCAATCTCGCGGCCTTGGTCCTCTGCGGAAGTCTCGCCGCCGGTCAATGGGCGAAGCTCGTCCAGGGCGAGATACTTCGCCCACGCCCGGCCCTCCGCGCCCTTTCCGTCAAGATTGCCGATCTCCTCCAGACACGCCGCCAGCCGCCGCGGGTCCCGCGGGATTTCATCGGAGAGTCGCGCCACCAGCCCGCCGGCCACGAGGACCTGCCGCCAGACGGCCAGCCGCCGGTCCAGCGCGAAGCCGGCGCGGCGGAGTTTCGCCGCCAGCGCCGCGTCGCCCAGCTCGCCCGCAAGCCGGTCCGCCTCCTCGCGGAGCCCGGCCAGTTCCGACAGCAATCCGGCGGCTTCCTCCCCGCCCACCTCCATCGCCGTGCCAAGCTCGCCGAGCAGGCGGTCGGCGTACAGGGCCCACGCGCGGGTCTCGCACTCGTGGGCCAGCTCGTCGATTTGCTCCAGCAGGGCCGCCGGCAGCGGCCACCGCGTGAACCGCGGCGGGGACTGCGGACCGGCTGGATCGGCGGGCATAGCTTCTTCAACGGGCTCCCTGCCTGGCGACTCCGCAGGCGCTTCGGCCGCGGGCGATGGCGACGGCAAGATCACGGCGGGTTCTACCGGGGGCGGCCCCGCCCCCCGAAGCAGCTCACGCGGCAACAGCAGCTCTTCCATCGCCTTGAAGTCGTCCAGCGGAATGGTCGCCGAAACGGAGAACGGGTTGGCGGTCGCGTCAGACGAACTGGCCGGCTCGGGCACCGCGCCCGACTCGAGGGTCACGAGGCTCGCAGGCAGTTTCCGGTCGGGCAGCGTCTTCTTCTCGGACAGGGTCGGCTTGTGGCCGGCGTTCGACGCTGCCGGCTGCTGGGATGCCGCCCGCTGGTACGTTGCCCCAACAGCGGGGATGGGATGTCGCCGTGGAGCCGTTGCCGCGGGGGTCGGAATGGCGGCGACCGGGGGGACCATCGACACCCCCGGGGCCTCCAGCGGCGGGGCAGACGTCGTTGAGTTTTCAGGCGACGTCATCGGGCCGGGGAGGTTCTCCGGTGCGGGCGAGGTCTGCCGGCCGCCCCCGTTCCTCCACGCCCGATCCCAAAGGCTGGGTGACAAAGCGCTTAGGATGAAGAGGCAGATCAACACGCAGAGCAAAGGCCAAGTTGGCTCATAACGCTTTCCGTTCATCACTCGTTCCCACCGTCCCTGCTTTTCCGCCGGCCTCGCCCGCGCGACGCCATCGGGAATATGAGCGCCCGCGCCCACCGGCTTGAGTAGGATCGGTTATCTGGGTCGAGTCAGTAGAAGTTAACTTCCTACAAGCATGGAAAAGAACGATAGAGATGAGCAGGCCGTTCGTGACGGGAGAGGTAAATGCGACGATTGAGATGACTGGGGTGTATACGAAGAATCTGCAGCGCCAGGACGTCGGGTGCCATGCCCACAGGACGTTGGATGCCATGCCCACGCTCGCCGTGGGCATGCTGTCGAGAGCGCAGCATGGCGACCCGCCGCTTCGCCGCGTGACGCCAAGCCACCTAACGGACTACTACTCGGCCAGAACCGTGTCCTCGTGCTCGTATCCCGGCGCACAGCAGCAGAGAAACTTGAGCACCTGGCGACCAGTGTTGGTGATCTGGTGGACCGAGCCGGGGGGAATCGCGATGGCGTCGCCGGCCGCAACCGCACGGACCTCGCTGCCGACCTGCATCCGCCCCTCGCCCTCCAGGATGTAGTAAATCTCCTCGGCCTTGACGTGGTGATGGGGGGTGGTGCTTGCGCCGGGAGGGAGCCGGGCCTCGGCCAGGCTCTGGTTGCGGATCGCTGAGTTGCGATGTGCCAAAAGCTCGCGGATCTCGGACCCGTCTTTGGTGGTGAAGGGGACGGCGCGGTGGATGTTTTGTATGTCCATGGTGATTGGATAGATCGCTCGCTAAGCCGCAAGCGGCTTTCGCCAGGCCGCAAGTTGCTCGGTTAGTCTCCGGGGGTTTTCTCGTAAATGCCGATGACCGCCGGGGGATACGCGCGGACGTCCCACGCCGTGGGATCGGGCAGTCGCTGGAAGTCGAAGCGCTCGTCGGCCTCGACCACCAACACGCTCTCAAGAGGGGCGGTCGCCAACAGTCCCACGAGCAATTCCAGCATCGCGCCGGCCCGCTCGATGTAGAACGCGTACGGGGGCGAACAAAACACTAGCCACGGGGTGTCGCCCAACCGATCCTCCCATCGCGCGCGCAAAAGCGCGTTGGCCACAATCACCTCGGCGATCGATTCCACGCCCAGCGCGGCGACGTTTTCGCGGAGGACCCGCGCGGTCGGATGGTGTTGGTCGATGAGCGTGGCCCGGGCGGCGCCGCGGCTGAGGGCCTCCAGCCCCAAGGCGCCCGTGCCGGCAAACAGGTCGACGGCGTGTTTTCCGCGGACGCAGGGCCCCAAGAGATTGAAGACCGCCTCGCGGACGCGGTCTTTCATGGGGCGGACGCGGGGATCGCCGCGATAGCGGAGTCTGCGGCCGCGGAAACGTCCCCCGATGATCCGCACCCCGACCGGCTGCGCGAGCTGCCTCCTCGCCTTGGGGGATCGCCCCGGCGGGTGCTCCGACGGGCTGTGCTTGCGCCGCGCCACGGTCCGCTCCGTCTGGGGCCTGCTCGACCGACAGAGTTCGCCTCACCCAGCCACGATTCCCTTTTCCGCCGCCCCCCCCCGGACAAACACCGCACCGTATGGTACCGTGGAAAAAAGGGACGGGAAAGCCCAGCGGGTGGATCGTTGGACTTCGCAGCCGCGCTGCGACAGGTCCCGTCCGTGGTCGATCAAGCCGGACAGGAACCCAATCATGACGAAACGCCTCCGTGGGGTGGTGATCGTGGCGGCCTTGGCCCTGGCCGCGGCGGCTGCGTCGGCGGCCGAGCCGCCGGCCCAGACGTCCGGTCCCAAGACCGCCGCATTCAACGAACTCTTAACCCAGTGGAAGAAGGTCCTCGCCGAGATGCACAAGCTGTACGAGGAGTACTCCAAGGCCCTGCCGGAGCAGCAACCGCCGTTGGAAGCCCGCTACGCCGAGCTCGCCAAGCAAGGCGAGGCGATGCTGCCGAAGCTCATCTCCGCCGCCGAGGCCGCTTACCCGGAGGCCCCGCAGTCCAACAAGCCCGTGGCCCTCTTCCTCCAGGAAGTCGTCAACATGGACTGCCAGAACGACAACTACGAGCGGGCCGTGCGGCTGGGCAAGCTGCTGGCCGAGCAGGGTCACCGGAACGCACTGGTGGAAGGCCTGGTCGGCTGGGCGGCTTTTTGTGCCGGCGATTTCGACCTGGCAGCCAAGAACCTGGCCGCGGCCGAGGAGAACAACGTCTTCGCCCAGGTTGGCAAGGGCATGGCCGACCTGGCCGCCCAGTTCCAGTCCGAGATCCCGTTCTACCGGGAAGCGTGGGCCAAAGAGCGGAAGATCCGCGAGGCCGAGGCCAAGGCCGACGACTTGCCGCGCGTCCTGCTCAAGACCAGCAAGGGGGAGATCGAGCTGGAGCTGTTCGAGAACGAGGCCCCGCTGACGGTCGCCAATTTCGTCGCCTTGGTCGAGAAAAAGTACTATGACGGGACGCCGTTCCACCGGGTGCTGCCCCAATTCATGGCCCAGGGGGGAGACCCGACGGGCACCGGCCTCGGCGGGCCCGGCTACACCATCCCCGACGAGTGCCGCCAGGCCAACGCCCGCGTCCACTTCCGCGGCAGCATCAGCATGGCCAACACGGGGCGGCCGAACACGGGGGGGTCGCAGTTTTTCCTCACCTTCCGCCCCACCCACCACCTCGACGGCCGGCACACCGTCTTCGGCCGCGTCGTCAAGGGGATGGAGGTCCTCGCCAAGCTCCAGCGGATCGATCCCGACAAGAAGAACCCCAACGTCCAGCCGGACAAGATCGTTGAGGCCAAGGTCCTCCGCAAGCGGAGCCACACTTACGAGCCGAAGAAGATCCCCGAGCGGACCGGCGAGCCGAGGTAGGCAAGCTCAGTTTTCCATGACCTCTTTCTCGCGGGCCTTGGCCAGCTCGTTGACCTTGGCCTCGTAGGTCTTGGTGAGCTCCTGGATCTCGTCCTTGGCGTGGTCCCGCTCGTCCTCGGAGAGGTCCTTCTCCTTTTCCGCCTGGTCGGCGGCCTTGTTGCCGTCGCGGCGGATGTTGCGGATCGAGACCTTGGCCTCTTCGGCCAGCTCGCGGATCCGCCCGACCAGCTTGCGGCGGACCTCCAGCGAGAGCGGCGGGACGTTGAGCCGGATCACGCGGCCGTCGCTCTGGGGGGTGAACCCCAGGTCGCTGGCGAGGATCGCCTTTTCGATCTCCTTGATCGTACCGGGGTCGAAGGGGCGGATCACGATCTGCGTCGGCTCGGGGGCGCCCACGGTGGCCAACTGCTTCATCGGCACGCTCGACCCGTAGACCTCGACCCGCAGCGAATCGACCAGGCCCGGGTTGGCCCGGCCGGTGCGGATCCCGGCCAGCGCGGCCTTGAGCACGCCGATCGCCTTTTCCATCCGCTCTTCGGCATCCAGCAGGATTTCGTCATCCGTCATCGTACCGCACTCCCCATGAGCCAGGTCCACGACATGCCCACGACCAGCGTGGGCATGGCACCCAACGCCACCCTCTCGCGTGAGCCGCGGCGGCCCCTTAGCTTTTCTGGTTTGCGTCCCGCGTGATCAAGGTGCCCACGCGCTCGCCACGGATGGCCCGCTCGATGTTGTCCGGCCGCTGGTAGTTGAACACCCGGATCGGCAGGCGGTAGGCCGCGCACTTGGTGATCGCCTCGTGGTCCATCACGCGGAGGTTCTGGCGGCGGACGTCGTCGTAGCTCAGCTCGCTGTAGAGGACGGCGTGGGGGTTCTTTTCCGGGTCGTCGCTGAAGACGCCGTCCACGCGGGTCGCCTTCAGCAGGATGTCGGCCTCGAGCTCCAGGGCCCGCTGGGCCGCGGCGGTGTCGGTGGTCACAAACGGGCTGCCGGTCCCGCCGGCCAAGAGCACGATCCGCCCTTTTTCCAGGTGCCGGCGTGCGCGGCGGCGGATGTAGGGCTCGGCGACGCCCTCCATGCGGACCGCGGTCAAAAGCCGCGTCTCGCACCCCAGCGATTCCAGCGCGTCCTGGAGGGCCAGGCCGTTCATCACCGTGGCGAGCATGCCCATGTAGTGGGCGGTGGCCTCGAGGATCGCGGCGTTTCCGGCGGTGAACTGGGCGCCGCGGAGGATGTTCCCCCCGCCCAAGACGACGGCGATCTGCGCCCCGTAGCGGGAAGCGCCCACGGTCTGCCGGGCGAGGTGGACCACGGCGTCCATGGCGATCCCCCGCTCGCCGCAGTGCGTGAAGCCGTCGCCGGAAATCTTCAGCACCACCCGCTTGTACGGCGATACAACGCCCGGCGCCTGCGGCTCGGACATGGACTACTCCTTCCCGAGCTCCCAGTGGACGAAGCGGACGAGCTTCATTCCCGCGGCCTGGGCAACCTTGCCCACCGTCTTCGTGCTGTCCTTGACGAACGGCTGCTCGGTGAGGCACTGCTGGGCGTAGAAATCCCGCAGCCGGCCCTCGACCATCTTCTCGATGATCTTCTCCGGCTTGCCTTCCTTGCGGGCGGCCTCCTTGAGGATCTCCCGCTCCTTGTCGACGGCGGCGGGGTCGAGGTCCGCCGGCGAGACGACGCGGGGCCGCATCGCCGCCACGTGCATGCAAAAGTCCCGGGCCAAACCGAGATCGGCGCTGCCGGCCACCTCCAGCAGCACGCCGACGCCGCCGGTGTGGTGCGCGTAGCCCGCGCACATCCCTGAAAGCCGCACGATCCGCTGCACGCGAAACACCTCGCGGACCTGGTTGAACAAGGCGTCCAACTGGTCGCGGAGCGACTGGCCGGGATTACTCGGCGAAGGCTGGGCCAACAGCTCGTCGGGCGTCGCCGCCCCGGGCCCCTCGGCCAATTGCCGCGCCAAGTCGTTGGCCAGGCGGACGAAGCCCTCGTTGGCCGCCACCGGGGCGCTCTCGCAGCGGAGCTCGACCATCGCGGCGACGGCGGGCGCGGCGCGAACGCAGACCGCGATCCGGCCGGTCGAAGTCTCCCGCCCGGCCCGGGTCTCGTACGTCTTCTTCCCCTTTTTCCGCAAGACCTCGATCGCCTTGTCGGCGTCGCCCCCGGCTTCTTCCAGGGCCCTTTTGCAGTCCATCATCGGCAGGTTGGTGCGCTCGCGCAGGGCCTTGACGGCCGCCGCGGTAATCTCAGGCATGGAAACACCTCGCGGTCTCGGAGTGAGTGTGGTCGGTGGACTGGGGCCTCGGCGGTCTCAGGCCTTGAGCGGCTCGGGCTCGGCCGGGGGGGGCAGCTCCGCCCCTTCCGCCTGCTCCTGCTTCATCGCACCCGCCGACGCCCGGCCCGCCAGCACCGCGTCGGCCAACTGGCTGACCACCAGCTCGATCGAGCGGATGCTGTCGTCGTTGCCGGGGATAGGCAGGTCGACCTCGTCCGGGTCGGAGTCCGTGTCGATCAGCGCCACGGTGGTGATCCCCAGCTTCCGCGCCTCGCGGATCGCGTTCCTCTCTTTTTTCGGATCGATCACCACCAGGACCTCGGGCAGCCGGCTCATCGTCCGCATGCCGTTGAGGTTGCGGTACATCTTGCGGTACTCGCGGTTCAAGGCCGATTGCATCTTCTTGGAGTACGTGGCCAGCTCCTCGCTGGTCCGCAGCGCTTCGAGCTCCTCGAGCCGGCCGAGCCGGCTGCGGATGGTGCGGAAATTCGTGAGCGTGCCGCCGAGCCAGCGGTCGCTCACAAACGGCATCCCGCAGCGCTTGGCCTGTTCCTCGACCGTCTCGGCGGCCTGGCGCTTGGTGCCCACGAAGAGCACCAGGCTCCCGGCCGAGGACACCTGCTGGAGGTACTTCT
>Ga0315280_10006863_pt1 | contig 15541 bp, 14 predicted proteins | sample YL17G06_40_MG_FD_203697 | JGI IMG/M metagenome (GOLD analysis project Ga0315280, IMG submission 203697) | Sediment microbial communities from Yellowstone Lake, YNP, Wyoming, USA - YL17G06_40 | ecosystem: Environmental > Aquatic > Freshwater > Lake > Sediment | place: USA: Wyoming | collected... | reverse complement strand
ATTTCTCGGCAGAACCCTAGATCTCGTTCTGAACCCATCAAAACGATAACCCTGCCCTTCATGCCTATTCCACATCGATGACTGTCATTCGTACAACACCTAATGTAGTAATTAAATCTTTAAGCCGAGATCTTTCCGTTGTCTCTGTGACGTGTTCAAGATCTAGCGCGAGATTATTCCACCAGCAGGAAAGCGTATCTGTTCATAGGCTCCGTATAGTCGCGCAGAACCTTAATGGGATAGCCAAGCTGCCTCACAGTTGAGAAAACATCAATGGCCATTGCCTCAGGAGTCGGACGTGCAGATCTCTTGTTCATGCATCTGACCCTTTCTGCTGCACAGTTCTTGCACACATTACAGGAATCCATGTAAAGCAAGAAAGCCTTTGGATTGCCTCTCAAAAACACCTCACGCTCGAGACTCAGAAGCCTTTCATTAATACCCTTTGTCCACTCATGCCGCTGCTCTGGCTTCTCAAGTTTCTTTTCAAAATGAAAGACAACACCTTCACTGTATTCCCAGAAGAAGCTTCTGCACTCACTGACGGAAGGTGTGTTCGGAGGACAGCAGGCGTTTTTCCCATATTCCTTACAACCAAACATACATTTCATTCTTACCCATTCGGAAACAACAAAACTCCTCGGGTTAACCCATTTGAAATCCCTAAACTTGTGCTTGACAAAAAGCTTGTCCAGCTGTTCTCGTTTGCTCATCTCGATCAGCTCTTGGGCCACAAGTACTGCAACTATACTTGCGATGCTCAAATAACTTTGCGTGTGCCAGTCATGCGGTTTTCAGCCATTGTGACGCCCGCTAGCCTGTTTCGGTATGCTAAGCCTAAACTAGCTGAGAAGTGTTAGGAATGGCAACACATGCACAGGGCAACCAGCTGCATGGATATGAGAGATTTCGGTTCATCTTGCGGAGTGATCGGCATATGCCAGAAAACACGACGAACATGGATGATTTCCAAAACACACCGGAATTAGAGAAGAAAATGTTGGTCATTTTGTCTGTATTTGAAACCAATCGTAAATCAGAGAATTCGGATGAATATGTCTTCCCTGATGGCAGACGAGTTAGACCCACGATCGAAGGGATAAAATCGTTCATGGAGGATGGCCCGACAATAGAGATGGAGAAAATGCGCGCATCACTAGAGCATTTAATGGAAAAAGGACTAATCACCGAAAAATCAGACTGTTACTTCTTGTCTAGTGTCGGGAAGATAGCTGGTAAGAAATTCAAGGTCGAAAGGATGAGCAAAAGGTATGACGCCCTTTTATCGCGGACTGGAACTAGTAAAGCATATTCGATGTTCTGCGAACGCGTTTTTGGCAAGGATCTGTCTCAGTTCAATGTATTGGATATGGAGCAATTAGACACTCTGATAGAGAAATTGGATTTGAAAACGGAGGAAAATGCTCTAGATCTGGGCTGCGGAAACGGAAGAATAGCTGAGTACATTTCCGACGTTACTGGCGCAAAAATGACCGGACTAGATTTCGCCAGTGAGTTGATCAAAAAATCCCAACAGCGAACCAGCGACAGGAAAAGCCGCCTAACCTACGTCGTAGGCAACATGGATGAATTGTCATTTGAAGAGGGCAGTTTCGATGCCGTTATTGCGATAGACACATTATATTTCGTTGAAAGTATTGATGCGACGATTAGAGAGCTGAAAAAGCTCTTGAAAATGCCCACGGGCAGATTAGCGATTTTCAACGATCAAGATTGCAGCCCTGACGAATCTCGAGATATTCTGCTTCCGGAGAACACCGGCGTTGGTAAGGCTCTAAGAAACAACAATATGATTTTTCAAACAATCGATTTTACAGCTAATAGTAGAGAGATCTGGATTCGTGAAATAAAAGCTGCTGAAGAACTAAAAGAGCTATTTGTCAAAGAGGGAAATGCAGACATCTATGAAGACAGAATGCAAGATGCTAAGCGAACGTTGGAATCAATAGAAAGTGGAAGACATGTTCGGTATTTCTATCTAGCTAGACTTCGGAAGTAAGCAATGTCTGAAGCTTTGATACAGCGCGGGCTCAATCCATATCATATATTGCTTGTCCTTATGTGGACTGGGAAAACAGCTCATGCTGGAAATCGGGATAGCCAAATAGAATTTGAATGATGGTGAGTTATTCCACGTGCAGGTGCGATGAGGTGGAAGACTCCCGTGGCATCGGAGACGCGTCCGGCTTCGGCCCTTTCGAGTTTTGATGCGTTATGTGTCACCGTGATGGCTGCCTGATCGACGGAACAGGGTTGATGCTGTTGTCTCTCGTTCCTTGTTCCGACGGCATCTACGTAGAAGAGAGTTCTATAGGAAGATTACCTAAAACGATAATAGGTCGCTCGAATGAATCATCAGGTGATGAGAATTATGCAGAAGATTATCCGTTTTTCGTGTATATTAGCGCTGATAGTTTTGTTATTGGTACCGACACAGCTTGCGTTCGCTCAGCAGATGCGGGCTAGTTCTGAGCCGATTCCTCCTCCTAGAACCGGATCGAATCTGAGAGAACTCGTGGAGGAACTGAACAACGCGACTGCACTGGAAAATCGAACCGATGCAGATGGAGACGGGTTATATGATCCTGTGGAAACTGTCATCGGCACTGATCTCAACAACAATGACACTGACTTCGATGGGGTGAATGATTATTCCGAGGTGTTTGGCGACACAGACCCGTTGGAGCCTGACTCAAACAGTGACGGGCTGCCAGACGGTTACGAAGTTCAGAATGTAGTCTCCTTGGACGCCGACTACGACGGGCTCGCCAATGCTTGGGATCCTGACAATGACGGCGACGGAGTAAATGACGGCATGGATTTGTCTCCATTCTGGACGTGTGAAGCACACAGTGGTTATCATTTCGATATCACCACAGATGGATACCCCGTTTACGTCACTTTCCAGCTGAAACCAAGGGAAGTCGAACGTCTGAAGCTGTTCTATCAGATGTGGGACTGGCCGTATGATACTGAAGGTTCGATGAGGGACTTTGACAACTCAAGAGAAGATGTAAAGATTGTTCCACAACTCAATCTCACCGTGAATATCCCGCCTGACCCAGCGAAGGTGAGGGATTACGGCATTCTCGTGGCATCTTCTAGCATGTATGTTCCGCTGAATCCAGTGTGGGAATACGGGAATATCGTTGCTTTTACGGGTAAGATGTTCTACCCAGCATCTTTTCCGATGAACCTTACTGTAGATGTTGAACTCATTTGGAGGGTTATCGGCATGACAGATGTAGCGGCCAAGGCTTTGAATTCAACCAATGGGAAATGCGTTTCAATTGGAAACGAGGGCATAATGATCGCAAATGCGAGCGAAATCACAGATTTAGAAACATTCCAGTGGATTGAACGGACGAACAACATCGTAATCCTCAAGGCCATGAACGGCCCCTACCTGTCTGTAGCAGATGATGGAACGATCATTGCGAACGGCACTGGCATTGGCGATAGAGAATCTTTCGAGCTAATCGCAAATGACAGTGATTCAATCGTGCTGAAGGCTTTCAATGGACAGTATGTTTCCGTTGCCGCTGATGGAACGTTAGCTGCTAATGCAAGCGAAGTCACTGACTTGGAAAGGTTCGGGTTGGTTGATAGGGGCTATTGGCCAGACTCCACTGTCCTCGTAACATACAAAGAGGATTTCATGCTTACCGGTTTCAGCGTTGAAGAAAGTTACGCGTCAGATCTTTGCGTGTTCTACAGCCCAGACGTGAATCAGACCGTAGCAGCTGACTTACTGCTGACCTACGCCTTTGCGAGGAATTCCACAACACGCTTGTCAGACATGCCGTCCACGCTTGCCAGCTACAACATTAGTGTAGCAAATCTGACGGGTTCATTCTCGCACAAGGATGAGGCCTTCACTGCGATGGGCAACTTGTTGGTGCCGGCCGCCCTCCTCTCACTACCTGAAAGTCAACTTCTTCCCATCATAATCGCCTTTGAAGACAAACTCAAGAGTTTTGAAATGTCCGACCTTGTTTCGGACCCATACAGTACGGAAAACTCGTATGCTGTAGACTTGGGAAACGTGCCAATCTTGACCACGAAGACAATGAAGACGAACTGGTATAACACGTCGAGCTGCAAAGCCGCTGGTATCGATGACATCATGACTGAAATACAAGGATGGCGACTGAGCGAGAATGTCACCTCTAACTTGATGACCATGATGATCAGGTGGAACACTGGCGAGCAAATGGTAACAGGGATAGGCGGCAACGTGATTCCTTCTACTCCTCCTGAGAACAGTGTCCTAGAGGGCATACAACAATGCCTGCAGTCTGGAATGCAGGGCTTGGATCTGGGCATGGATCTCGGCCAACGGGGAGCGATAGGCCTGAAAGCTTTCGAAGATCTGAGCGTGTTATGGTCCAAAGGCTGGAGCGTCTCTTTCAAAGGTAAGATCTCTGGGTTCAAAGCATGGCTGGGGAGGTATTCGGAGCTAGCCAAAGACTTAAGCAAAGTCAAAACCGGATGGTTTTCAAAGCTAAACAAGTTTATGGGCCATTTCGAGGTTCTGGGAATCCTCGTAGACATCGGCTTTTCCATCTTGTCAGGAATATTCATCGCGCAGAGCGTCGGAGGTCGCCTCGGCAAGGAGATGGGAGCTCAATATGGCGTTCTTGCTGCGGTATATGCCGTGGTGATGGGCATAATCCTCTATGGCATTGGGCAAATTCCTTACGTTGGCTGGCTTATCTCTCTTGCGATAACGTTGGCAGATGTTTTCGGAGGTTTTGGACAGAAACTCATAGAATGGCTGGTGAGCCTTTTTTACGGGAAACCAAAAGACTTGGCGAAAGTCGAACCCACCATGGAGGTCGTAGGCGAACCGCAGATAAAGACCTACGACTGGGACGACAACGGCATGGACGTGGGAGACCGAATCGAGGTTATATGCCGATTGCTCAACAACATAACTGGTGTAGCAGGAAGAGAAGCAGCAACGTGGGCTCAGCTTAGCTGGTACAGACCGTACATAAGCATAGAAGCACCGCAGGGCTCCTACTCGGTCACAAACATGACCGGGGTACCGCCGAGTTCGACATGGAATGTCTCATCAAACGGGCTGTGGAAGGCAGAAGAATACGATTCCGGAGCATGGATAGAACTAGGAATAGGAATGCCAAACTTCCCTGTTAAGATCCAACTGAATACTAACTATGGGCTGTGGCACGTTTGGGAACACTTCGAGTTTTATTTCGTCTATTGGGAATGGTGTCGTCATGAAGACCTCAACGCAGGCAGCTCGTCATCCCATTTCACCACGGTATACTTCGACATCCTTCCAGCCAACATCAGCAACTTTGCGAGTTGGCGAAGTATCGTTCCGCTTGATCATGATGGCGACGGACTCAAGGACAGCGAGGAAACCAACAAAACCGGCACCAACCCGTGGAGATATGACACTGACGCGGATGGTTTGAACGACAAATTCGAAGTTGACATGGGAACAAACCCCAACAGTTACGACACAGACAAAGACGGCTTGATAGATTATTACGAGTTTGTTTATGGCACGAATGCTACTAACGAAGATACTGACGGAGACAGGTTGCCGGATTATCTAGAGGTTGCTGGTTGGCTCATCAATTTCAGCTACTGCGGACAACCGTTCACGATGCGGGTCTATTCTGATCCAAGGCTCAAGAATTCTGATGGTGATGGAGTCGACGATTACATGGAGTACTGGAGCGACCTGAACCCGAGGTCGGCAGACACGGACGGCGATACAATAAAGGATGAAGCCCAGCCGAAATTCCTGTCAACGTACGTGGAATTTGCGGCGAGCTGGAACGTATCACAAGCATCTGCAATGTTACATACGGAGAGCCTTCAGAATATTCGAGGAATCGCGGTTGATGTAGAGGGGTATACCTGGGTTCTGAGAGAGCCTCTTGTGATCAACTGGACTACGGGAGAATGCGGCAGCAACGTCCTAAAGTTCGACTCTGACGGAGAGCTACTCGATGAGTGGACGACTATTCAAACCGGGCCTTGGTTCCAGGGCAGGTACTACGAGATAGCGACTGACAGCAAAAACGGCTATGTCCACTTCGCAGATGCTTATGATGATGGCTTGTATGGTGTTGACACTTACTATCCTAATGGGACACTGGTTGCTCGTTGGTGTAACCATACTTGGCCTGATTTCTACATCACCGCGTTGACTGTTGATTCGGATGGATACGTCTACGTAGGTGGTGGATCCAGTAATTATTACGGTCCGTCTAGACGCTACGTGGAGATGTACAATCCTGACCGCAGCTTCAATCGAACAATAATCGACGTGCCTTCGGGCACCGAGATCTCTCAACTCGTCAGAATAGATGGACTGGCAGTTGACAACCAAGATGGGTATGTCTACGTGCTGGATGGCAGTGCAGGGCAGCGACCTGAGGGAGATCGCATTGTACAGTTTGATATGAACGGAAACTACCTCTACAGTTATCTCGGCTTCAGCGACCCTGAAGGGTTGGCAGTTGATTCTGATGGACTGATCTATGTCACAGACACTGGCAATCACACCGTCAAGAAGTTCGTTCCATTCTGGCCTAGTCCCTTGATGTCATGGGGCAGCTACGGCTTCGAAGACGGAAATTTCTCTTCTCCTACTGAGATTACAGTTGACCAGGGCGGGTACGTCTACGTGGTTGACTACGGCGGGCCTCTGACGAACGTCACATGGGGAGAGGGTAACTGGTTCGAGGCTAGGGAGGGAAGAGTACAAATATTCTCTCAAAGAAAAGGCGGTGCCCAAGATCTTCTCCCCGACAGAGACGGCGAAGGCCTGAAAAGCAGAATTGAAATCGCCGGCTGGGATGTCACTTTTACCAGCTCAAATGGCACTTTCACCATCCACGAAACGAGCGATCCCTTGCTCAACGACACCGACTTTGACGGACTGTCAGACTACGTGGAGTATACAGAGGGCACGAACCCCAGAGACCCAGACACTGACGACGATGGACTCTCTGACTACGCTGAACTGGCAGGATTCTCCCCGAGCTCCAATCCGAGACATTTCGATACCGACCTCGACGGCCTTCCAGACGGAATCGAGATTTCCTTTGGTAGTGACCCTACCATGAACGATACCGATGGCGAAGGTCTCTCAGACCTGGAGGAATACCTTCTCGGCTCCAACCCGACTAGCACCGACACTGACGGAGACGGACTGGACGACCTAACTGAGAGAATCATCGGATCAGACCTGAACAATGCGGACTCTGACGGAGACTTCATGTTCGACGGCAAAGAACTCGCTGAAGGCACAGACCCCGGAGGCAACGATACGGACGGAGACGGACTTCCTGACGGCGACGAACTCCTCTTCAACGCTGACCCACTGAGTAGCGACACAGACGGCGACAACCTCACAGACGGCACGGAGGTGGACCTGTGGCTGAATCCAGCATCCAATGACACCGATGGAGACGGGCTTCTGGACTCAACCGAACTTGAGTGGGGCACTAATCCTTGGAACAGCGACACAGACGGCGACGGCATACCTGACGGCATGGACCCCGACTCTAACAGCTCACACGTAAAGAACGTAATCCTAGCATATGACCCAGATTCAGAAACCATTCTGTTCGCGCAGGATCTGACGCAATACACCAACGTCACCATAGTTTCAACGGATGAATTGCTTGCCAACTATGCGGACGCGCCTTACATCGTGCTGGTTGGCAGGCCAGACGGCAACGGGACGGTTGGAAAACTCGTCAGCGACCTCCTTGCAGACGCTGGAGACGTCCTCACTAAGATGATCGAGTCGGATGACTATCGATTCGCCGTCAGGTACGGAACATGGAACAGCAACCAGACAATAGTATTGCTCTCGCACCCATACCCGCAAGACCACTGCCGGGTGTTGGACATCCTTAGAAGCAAAGTCGTAACCATACTGCCAGACTCGGCCACCGTGGAATATATTCGCAGCACCTATGTCGAGTATCCCAGCGGAGGATCTTTGAACCACACTACAATATTATACAGCTTCTTGGAGATCGGCGAAATAGACACGGTAAAGCAGACTGATTCTGTGGTCTCCGCCATTCTTGATCTTGCCGCAAGCCCAATCGTTGAGATACGCAGATACAACGCCTCAACAACGCCGCTCTCGCTGAACCGGACAAATGGACTCGCGTCCAATGAACTAGCAGTCGGAAGGTATCTAGAAGTAAACGTTAGGCAGAATGCGCTGAACCAGACGTTAGACTCTGTCTCAGTAGCCTATGTTCAGATGTACTACAAGCTGCCTGATCTTGACAGAACAGGCGACGGAGATGCAAACGACACTGAAGACTTCAAAGAAGATACGCTGGTGCTTTACTTCCTCGACGAGTCTTCAGGTACATGGGGAAAGCTTTCCAAGGACTTAGACTGGGTAATCGAAACAGGCGTCAGCACCACGGATGCTGTGCTTTACGGCGAGAATTATGCGGGCTATGTGTGGGCATGGGTTTCACACTTATCCAAGATCTACGCCATTGCAGGTAGCTTAGGCAATCAGCCGCCAGATGTGACCAACGCCCATGCAAGTCCAGACTGCCTGTGGCCACCCAACTACAAGTTTATTGACGTAACCATTGAAGGTGTCACAGACCCGGACGGCGACAATGTGACTATCACCATAGTAGGCATTACTAGCGACGAGCCCACGGCGCCCGTTGATTCAAACTGCGATGATAACCATGCGCCTGATGCATACGGGGTTGGCACCGAGACAGCCAGCCTGAGAGCCGAACGTCTAGGAAGGGGCAACGGTAGAGTCTATGAAATCACTTTCATGGCAAAGGATGGAAAAGGAGGCGAGACCTTGGGCACCGTGAAACTCTGCGTGCCACATGATAGAAGGCACCATTGTTGTTGCTGCTGCTGCATTGACGACGGACAAAGATACGATGCGACGAAGATAAACTCCTGGGCTCAGCCAGACATTGAGATTTTGAGCGTTACTTCGAAGACAGTCATCGGACTTGGGTTCAGGGCGCGAATCAGCGTGACCGTAGCCAGCAGAGGGGACGAGATCGAGGTCGTCAACGTAACGGCATACGCTGATTCAACTGTTGTAGGAACGCAGTTAATTCTATTGAGCGGCAATTTTGCTTCCGTGAGCTTTGCATGGAACACGACAGGATTTGCCTATGGAAACTACATTCTGAGCGTCTACGCCGAGCCTGTTTCGGGAGAAACCGACATCGCAGATAATCTCTTTGTCTTCGGCATTGTGATCGTTACCGTTTCAGGTGATCTTAATGGCGACTTCAAAGTCGGTCCAGCTGATTTTGCATTGCTGTCAGTTGCGTATGGCTTACCAACGAAGAGCCCTGAATGGGATCCCAATTTCGACATCAACGCTGATGGAAAAGTCAATCAATTTGACTATGCGATCTTGGTTTACCATTATGGACAACGCTGCTCATGATGAGAGCATATCTAGCCGTTACGTGACGTGAACCAACCTGAGATAACCTATCCCAACATCGCGAAGATGAACCATCCGGCATTTTCGTGCGCCTGGAGGCAGTTGCTGAATTCGCATTGGCGAAGCTGAGCGTCATTTGCCTGGATCTAGATGGAGACGCCCTGAACGCGCGTCATAATACGCTGAGAAGATAGCGTGAACCTGCAGCGCTATTTAATCTTGTCTTGCGGAATCTTGATCGCGAAGCGGCATCGCTTGTCCCCTTTGAGGGCACTCTCAAGCAACTCAACGTCGACAGGTTTGCCGAATATCACGTCGAAGCCAACCTTTTCATAGCCACCACTGCAATAGCAGAACACGGGCGAAATCTTTGGCTTCCCGTCACGTATAGCCGTCCTCACAAGCGGGCAGTGGCAAGCATAGTATCTCTTCAAGATTGGATTCTTTTCCTTCAGATACTGCTTCGGTGCGTACGGGATTTTGGTTGCGTAGATCGTGTCACCGCGCCTGACGCCAGTGCAGATCTCCTGATTGCTCCTTACGAATTCCAAAACTTCCGGAGTGATCTCCTGCTCATACCACAATCGCTCTTCCTTCATGAACCCAGCCAACTCTTCCAAGAATCTTCTGTGCTCGTCTGCTAGGTATTCGTCGATGCTGCTTGCCTTTTCGAAACGTTCCTTCTTCTCCTTGAATGCTTCAGTGGGTACTTTGTGGTAATTCCACGTGAGAACGTTCCTGCACGTCTCGGGGGGGAGCTCAGCCTCCATTTTATCTATAATCTTTTTTGTAAGCCTCGGGTAATCATCCTGGGAGGAGCCCAGTGGAGGCAGTTCAAACCCTTCGAAAACTTTACGCTTAACGTGCTCCCCCGCAATAGTCCCCAGCCTTTCGCCAATGTCAGGCAGCACGTTTCTGGCACCAAAGAGTGATACGATGTAGATGTAGTAGTCGTTTTTCCTTGCAAAACCGCAGTAACGAGCGATTGCAACCCACACGTCAAGAGAGCTCTTGCCTTCTTTGATCAATAATGAAATGTAATCCTTAAGTACATCCAAATCCGCGGAAGCGAACGACGTTCCACTTTTCTCAACATACTTCTCAAACTCTCTTACTGTACCCACCGCGGCGTCAGCGTACTGGGCGCTCAGCCCGCGCCCTTTAAGATACTTCCTGAATTCTCTTTCCATCAAGACGTTTGCCTTCTTTCAGTAGAGTCTCATTGGAAAATCGTTAACGGTTCTTGACAGATACATCGTTCAATCCTATTTTAGCTTTGGCGTGGCCTCAGCGAGGACTAGCGTTTTGTGCAAAGGATAAATTGCTATGGATCGTAAATCTTTCTGAGACGGATGTCATATGGATAGAAGAGCGTTGCAGGTGAGCCGGGCGATTTCTCGCAGACTTGTAGGGCAAGGAGCGGAGGCAGTAGTTCTTTTCGGTAGCTGGGTGCGGGGCGATGCTTACGCAGAATCGGATCTCGACGTTCACGCCATAGGCAAAGGATCCTACTGCAGGCTTGAACGGTATCAGGGCTTTCTAGTCTCCATAGCTTGGGCGACCGCTAGACGACACCGTCAAGCCTTCAAGGATCCCAGTCAGGCTGGAGGGATCGTGTCGGCTTGGCGTAATGCCATGGTAATATATGATCCGCGTGGAATCGCGAATGCCCTCAAGCAAGAAGCTGAGAGATGGCAGTGGGACTCGATAAGCAAACAAGTGGACAAGTGGGTCGCGGAAGAGCTCACAGGATGGGCTGAAGAGGTTCACAGAGTGGTTGGCAACTGCAGTTCGGGCGCAGAAGTGCCGCGGCAGCTCAACGGTCAGCGCTGGCAATAAAGATGGCACCAATAATGGCCGCATACCACCGAATCTTCTATGATAGTGAGAATCGATTGTGGGATCTCGTCTCCAAGAGAATGGGGAGGAAGTGGGCACAGGTGCAAAGTATAGCTCTGGGAGAAGGCGGACAAAGTTTTGACGACACGTGCAAAGCTGCACTCTGGTTGTTCGCGTTGGCAGCGCAAGAAGTTAAACATCTGCTGGACCAGCGACAATATCAAGTCGTCGCCCACGCTTGCCAAATCGCAGGCTATTCGCTTCCAAGGTGAAATGCCATACATCTTAAGAGAACAACAGCTCAGAATGCTTGCTACTTGCTTTCAACTTATTAATGCTTGAAAAGAGAAGTTGCGAGAACTTCTGACACTTACTTCGGCATTTGAAACGCTATTTAACCATACATCGTGCGAGGAGTAGGATTCAAACCCCCAACCAAGTGGAGACGTCTCCCGCAAAATCCCCCTTTTTCATAGCTTTCAAAACGTAATGCATTGAAAAAGTGTATTGAAAGCATTTTCTTCGGCGAGTTCTTTTTGCTTGTTGCACAAGACCAATGAGCACTCCGCAGATTCAGGAACTGATTTCTCCATCTTCTACTGATCGCTTTTGACGGTAAGATCTGAATAGACTGTATCTCTGCAGGCGCGGCCACCCAGTCTTTGCATATACTAGTTTTTCTGGGTTTTTCTTCAGCCAGTTCATCATGTGGAAGAAGCTCTTTGCTTTTTTCTCATCTCTCTCTTTCACTGGCTCATAACCCAAGTTTCTAATTTCGTCAAGGTATGCTATCTCCGTAAGCCTCTGCGGTTCCCCAGTGACCGTGATCCTGTCAATTTGATCGTCGCCATACGTCTCTTTTAAAAGATTTACTGCTTCATCGAAGATGTAGCCTCTGCATACTTGAATTCGTTCGTCTTTCTTAAGTTCGAGTTTATCCAATAGTTGAAACACGATTTTTGAAGCCTGCTTCAGATACTCTTTTGATTGGAATCTCGGATATCTGAAATATTTGACGTCCAAGATGTCGTATTTGAATTCCTGAGTCTCGGAGCGAAAGGCACCTATGACCACGCCAAAAAGCAGGTCGCCTATGCCAGCATCATCAACAATTATTGTCAGTTAACGCCATCCCCTCTTGTAGAGACAAATGAACCATACGCGCATTCATAGGAACGCCTCACATGTGCCTTATATTGTTTATATTTCTTTCTAGGACTTCTTATCGCTCATGCTTGTGCTGTCTACTCTCCCAGTTCGGAAAGCTCTCTATTATGCTGCCGTTTGAAAGGTGCAATACTGTTCTACTAGGCTTGGGACAGAGTCCGGGCATCTTCCGCAGAAAGCCTTGTATTCGCCTGATTATCGCTTTGCTCTGTCGCCAGCCGGGAGCGACAACGCCGATCCAGCTGCCTGGGTGCGTGTAGGCATAGTTTAGTATTAAGGCGTTGCACACCCAACTTTTGCCGCTTTGCCTGCACCATCTTGCAGCAAGAAACTGGTTTCCCTCAAAGAAGTTTATGAGTTCCTGTTGATAGGCTGTAGGTTTGAAGCCTAACATCCTTTTAAAGAAAGCTTCAGCATCTTTCGCCAGATTTTTGGCTTCGTCAGTCTGGAATCGGTTAATAAAAGCATCTTTTTCCTGTAGCCGAGCCCAGTTAGGCTTTATTTGGTTCGGGCGCATTGCCTTTATTTTCATTAAGCTTTGCGATAAGTCTATCATACTTTTCCTCCATTTCCTTCAGTTTGTCTTCAATGATGCGGTAGCCAATGTAGTCAGCTAGAAGTTCCTTGTATGTCCTCGCCAAATTGGTGACTGCCTGAAGCCTCTGAACCTCAACCTTATCCAGTCCAGGTTCCTGCGACTTATCCAATGCTGCAGCAAGAACTTTCAATGCTTTCTCATTGCTAGGCAAGTGCTTGGGCAAGAGTAACTTAGAAGTTGTTGTTGACGAATCCGTAGGATTTTTATCAACAACTTCTAGCTTTAAACGACTGAGCTTCATTCGTATTGCAGGCTCTGAAATTCCGAGCTTTTCAACAATGAACGGTAGGCTTCGCTTTTCTTCAATGAATCTCCTAAGATCTTTCTCTGCCTGAATAGTCCATGGTTTACCTTTCGGCATAGTCAACCCGCCTTCTGTCCCACAAAGATACCCGTAACAAATGTCACGAGACTTGAAATGACAATGAAGATCTCGCCGTTCAAGGAGAGCAAGAATGCCATGTGGCATACTTCCAAACCCGTCAAAATCCCAATAGTTCCCAGCGAGAACTTAGTCGCATACACTAACTTCTCGTTGGGATCCAGATAACAACGTGCTGGTTGCCACGCGCTCCCTTCCGCCGAATCTTCCGCGCCAAAGCCCTATGAATCCAGTCATTCAACCTCTTTCACCCTCACAGTCTTCATTCTGCAGGGAAAAACTTGGTAACGCCTAGAAAAGACGGGACGCTTTGGACGCTTAGCCACAAACTCAACACTATCAATCAAGCTCAGCGGAATCCGCGTAGCATTCCAGCGTTGAATACCGAGATGTGCAGCTTCCCCTAAGCGGTTCAAGAGAACTATTAAGCAGGATGGTTCTTGATTACGTTTCTCTCCTCAGAGATGAGGATCGGCTTTTTCCCTTCAGTTTGGAGAAGAATGCAGATGGCCAGATCATAGGTTGTAAGAGAGCTTGGCAGATTGTTCATGCTTTGCTGCCAGAGTTTACGGCTCAGTGGCTCAGAGCTTTCGGGGAGGATTTCCTTTATGGCGAGTGGGATCACGACTTGTTAGCTGTGAGTGACTACGTCAAGGTTGACCCTAGAACACTTCAAGAATACATTAGAAAGAGACATGAGAAATATCGAGTCGTCTAAGCGTTGAGAAGCGCTCATTCATGTGCTTCGCTAACATGCGAATCTAGATGCGAAACCAAGCCTTGGCGCACATAGAAGATTTTTCCAGAAACGTTAAGAACCCATTAAACCAAGTAGGATATAGGGGAAAGGAATGATCGGAAAAATAAGTTCTGGAATGCTTGTTGTGCTCTTTACCGTCTGCATGCTTGCACTGTTCTCCAATGTTCGAACCGCACAAGCGCAAACGCCTAGAATGTGGGCAACACCAAACCCAAAAACTCTGAAGCTTGCATCCAGTCCAGCTCCGCCGTACCCAAGATACAACTTTAGCATAATGGTAGAAAACCTTCCAAGAGTCTACGTAATAGACTGCGATTTACGCTGGAACACAACAGCGGTAAACATAACCGCATACTATCCCGGCGCGTTGCAACAGCTTGGCTTTGATACTTGGATTTGGGCTGATTGGTTTCCAACGAGCGGGTACATAAACGCCCTGACAGCAGCGAAAATTGGAGGTTCGGTAGACATTGTTGCTCCGGTTGAGGTTTTCAAGATAGAGGTTGAATGCCGCGCTCTTACTCCAGAAGGAGGTACATTGATTGATATTTCCAATCAAGATGCTTGGGACATTGATTTGAATCAGTTGCTTTCTGGCGACTGTCCATGTGATCACAACCAATACGTCAAACTCTCTTCAACGGTGGGTGGAGTTCAAGTTCCAATCGACAAGCTAAGCTTACTCGCGCCCAGCATTGGCATAGCCACGGCAGCCTTAACCGCAGTTGCAGCAACAGCACTCTGCACTAGACGCTTCAAGCGCAGAAAAGAAAAACAATAAACAGACTTCACCACCCCACCTTTTCCTTTTTATCGCAAATATAGAAGATTGTCTAATGTTTAGGAGAGTTTTGTTACTAGAGCATTTTTCCATAAGGCATGACCCGCTCTTTACATAGAACTTTATCCCACAAATGTTAATAATCTTCATGTCACACACTGTAACTGCAGGACATAATAAGAAAGCAAGAAGGGGAGAAAATTGAAGAAAAAAGCAGTAATCATTCTTGTATTTGCCTTAATGCTTTTCAACGCTTCAGCTAGACTGAATCTTGTGCATTCAATATCGAATGGCATGTGTATGGACCCTGTTGCGAAAGTGGTTGATCCACCGATGGACGGGTCTGACCTGACATTCACTTGGAACCTCAACATCTCAACCAGCATCGCGGTTTCAGCGTGGGAAGCGATAATACTGTGGGATCCCTCAGTCTTGAATGCCATGGACGTGAAATTCGGGACCTTCATGACTCCTGGGAGCGTCGTTAGCAACTACACCTATCCACCTATGCCACAGACAGTAGGCAAATTGCTTACATTGGG
>Ga0315280_10006862_pt1 | contig 15542 bp, 16 predicted proteins | sample YL17G06_40_MG_FD_203697 | JGI IMG/M metagenome (GOLD analysis project Ga0315280, IMG submission 203697) | Sediment microbial communities from Yellowstone Lake, YNP, Wyoming, USA - YL17G06_40 | ecosystem: Environmental > Aquatic > Freshwater > Lake > Sediment | place: USA: Wyoming | collected... | reverse complement strand
CCGGTGGTGATTCAAGCGGCGGCCTCCTTGATACCATCTACAAACTTCACACCTTCAACGATCTCACCGAGCAGCTCCTTGCCATGTAATCGATGCCAGCGTCGCTCGACGCACTGGACGAACGTGCTTTCCGTGAACACATCCAGCGTAAGGGCTGTCGCAACAAGAAGCTCAGTAAAAACCAACAGCGTGGCAACAGAACCCGCTCGAAGATACGCAGTCGTATTGAACATATCTTCGGGGTGCAGGCACAGCGGGCCGGACGGCTGCTGGTGCGTACGATAGGTATTGTCCGAGCTAAAACCAAGATCGGGCTGCGGAATCTGGCTTATAATATTGACAGGTACGGTACCTTGGTGATGACGTAGGTCCAGGATGCACCTGATCTGGGTCAATGCATACGCACCGAATGCCTGTGGGCGGTGAAACTTTCCGCAGCAGCAGGATGCGTCTTGATTTGGTACTGTGGCCAGGCCAGAATTTGTGTAAAAGATCATATCAAAAAATCGTTACATCAAACACTGTTGCCAAAAACGCATTTTTAGAGGTTCCCTTAAGGAACGTGACTATTGAAAATCGGTATTGATGCCCGTTTTGCCGTCCATAAACGCCGAGGCATAGGAAACTATGTCCTCAAACTTGTGGATAATCTCGCCGGGATTGATAATAGTAATGAATATGTTCTTTACATAGACAAGGAAGATGTTGATAAGGTATTGCCCCAAAAGAGTAACTTCAAAATCAAAAAAATATCCCCTTCGAATTACCTTGTCTGGGAGCAGATTATATTGCCCTTGTACGCCAAAAAAGACCGCCTTGACGTTCTCCATTGTACCGGCAACACCGCGCCGTTATTTTTGGATAAACGAATAGCGCTGGTTATTTCGCTTCACGACGTGATGTATTTAAAAGATTATTCCCAATTGCCAAAGTCCCTGTCTCGTTATCAGAGAATGGGCAGGTTATATAGAAAAGCGATAGTTCCCAAAGCTGTCAATCGTCTGTCTATGGCGTTGACCGTTTCAGGGTTCTCTAAAAAAGATATTATGAGGCATATCCCCCAACTCGATGGTGACAGGATAGAAGTGGTTTATGAAGCCGCCAATGAAAGTTACAGTCAAATTGACAAAGTATCAGCTTTGCGGAAAATTAGAAATAAATTTGGTATCGAGTGCAATTATATTTTAACTTTAGGCGCGTTGGATCCTCGCAAGAATACGGAGTTGGTTATAAAAAAATTCATCGAACTAAAGAACGAAAGCGATATTAATGAAAAGCTTTTCGTCGTTGGTCTTCCGAACTGGAAACAAACCGGCTTTTATAACATCGTTCGGGAATCCGGCTTCGAAGAGGATATCATATTTACCGGATTTGTTTCTGAAGACGAATTGGTGTTGCTATACAACGGCGCTTCTGTGTTTTTATATCCGTCATTATACGAGGGATTTGGAATGCCGCTGCTTGAGGCGATGGCCTGCGGAACGCCCGTGATTACATCAAACGTGTCGTCAATGCCTGAAATTGCCGGGGATGCCGCTCTTCTGATTAATCCAGATAATGGAGAGGAGCTAAAAGCCGCGGTATTGAAACTTTTGAATGACAAGAATTTGCGAAATGATTTGATAACTCGCGGCCTAAAACGGGCCAGGCAATTTTCGTGGGCAAAAATGGCCGAAGATACCCTGGCGGTATATGATACTGTATATAACTGTACTGTATGATTTATTAAAGTAATATAAGTCGTTTATAAGATTAACTTTCCAAGGGAACGGTCCCCATGGAAAGGATAAACGATGGAGCGACGATTTGAAGTACGGAAAAGGGAAATTCTTAAAGAAGCTGAGGTAAAACCACATGTGTCCAAAGGCATGTTGAAACGATTGGAGAAATTCTCTGAACCATTCGTGGCCAGTTTGAGAAGATCGGAGCCGAGAGAACATGCTCAGGTCTATATCGCAGGGCTGCTGTCGGACTTGGAAAGGAAAAACGTGGAATCGATTGCCTATCGCCATGATCAGGAGCGTGTGAATCTGCAACGGTTCATTGGCTCGGCGACATGGGAGCACCAGCCCTTGCTGGAAGAGTTGGCCTGTCAAGTGGGCTCGGAGTTGGGTGAAGACGATGGTGTAATCGTTTTTGACCCTTCTGGGCACAAAAAGTGTGGCAACGATTCGGTGGGTGTGCAGCGTCAGTGGCTGGGACGACTCGGCAAAGTGGACAATGGGCAAGTGGGTATCTACATGGGATATGCCTCCCGTAAGGAGCACGGATTGGTGGATACGCGTTTGTATCTTCCGAAAGACTGGGCTAAGGATAAAGCCCGTCGAAAGAAGTGTGGTGTGCCGAAACAGATTCGCTATCAAACGCGTCATGAACTGGCGTTGGATATGCTGAAAAACAACGGCAAATATTTGCCTCATGCCTGGATAGCCGGAGATGATGAAATGGGCCGTTCGAGCCGTTTTCGCAGGGATTTGCGGGCTTTGGACGAACAGTATCTTCTGGCTGTTCCATCCAATACCGGCATTCGTGACCTTGACAGTTCGCCTCCTGCATATGGTGGACGCGGTCAACCTCCGAAGCGACCCTTTCAGCGTGTCGATGTGTGGCGTGATTCGTTGGACAAAAAGACTTGGACGCGGATTGATGTCCGAGATGGTGATAAGGGACCACTGGTGTTGGAGGTGGTCAAAAGACGTGTCGTGGCGCGGACGGAACGGAGTTGCCGCGATGCCACGGAAGAACTCTTGGTAGTTACGCGTTCTCTGGATGAGAATGGCAAGATGAAGTACGACTATTATCTTTCCAATGCACCTGCGGAGACACCTCTGAAGGAATTGGCCCGTGTGGTAAAAGCTGAACATCGCGTGGAGGATGGCCTCAAGCGTGCCAAGAGTGAGGCAGGTCTTTCGGATTATGAAGTACGCACTTGGGCAGGTTGGCATCATCATCAAACACTCTCGCTTATAGCCACATGGTTCCTGATACGAGAAACACGCCGCGGGAAAAAAATATACACCGGCACTGACAGTACCCCAGGTTCGCATTCTGCTGGATATGCTGTTGCGACAAGAGTGCGATCGCAGACATCCGGATTGGCTGATACGCTTTGTGAAGCGAAAAAGCAAACGCCGAGAGTTGGCTCGTTTTCACCATTATAAACGCCATAACTTACTGGCTCCACTAAGGGTAGCGGAACGAAAATGAAGTCATACAGTACAGATAAAGAGCAATCGTAATAATCACCCCGGCTCATTTATAGCGACCCAATAATCTGTATGGATATCTTATTTGTTACCCCTCGCTTGCCATATCCGCCCTTAAAAGGTGATCAATGTATCCCTTATTACAGATTGAAGCTCCTCAGTAGAAAACATAATATTACACTCTTGACATTTTACCAACATAATAAAGAGTTAGAATATCTAAAAAAACTAAAACCGTTTTGCAAAGAGATTACAACTATAAAGCTCAATAAGCTTTATTCATTTTTCAATATGTTAATTGGTGGTATTTTCTCAAAATTGCCGTTTCAAGTCTTGTATTTTAGGTCAAGGGCGTTTAAGAAAAGCACGCAATCATTAGTAAAAAATAGAAGATTTGATATTATCCATACCTACATGTTAAGGATGGCAGAGTACACCAAAGATATGAATGAACCAAAAGTTTTAGATTTAATTGACTTAATGCAATTGAATTTAAAGAAAAGAATATCTATAGAGAAATTTATTAGAAAAATATTTTTTAAAGAGGAATTAAAGAGAATTACAAGATATGAAAATCAGATGATAACAAAATATGATGTATCCATCCTTGTTTCAGATAATGACAAAAATCACATTGAATCGGATAAAATTGCGGCTGTTTCTTTAGGCATAGATACTCATGTTTTCAAACGATATTCAAATCTGCCCGATAACAAGACAATAATATTTTCAGGAAATATGGAATATTTCCCAAACGAAAACGCGGTTATTTGGTTTATAGAGGAATGTTTTTGGATGATAAAACGAGAGATACCCGATGCAAAACTGGTAATAGTGGGAAATAACCCCAACTCAGAGATAAAAAAAATAGGGGATAACCATTCCATTTTTGTTACTGGGTTTGTAGAATCGATGGTAAGTGAATTGAATAAGGCTCAAGTTGCTATTACGCCAATGCAATCAGGTTATGGAATGCATATCAAGATTCTGGAGGCTATGGCATGCGCTTTACCTGTAATAACAACAACTTCAGGTTTAGGCGCGATAAAAGCTACTCACGAAAAAGATGTTATTATCGCAGATAACGCCTCTGATTTTACGCGCAGTTGTGTCAAATTGTTAAACGATTATGGATTAGCTAAAAAAGTTGGTGATAATGCCAGGGATTTAGTGTTGAAAAACTATAACTGGGAAATACATATGAATAAGATAGAAAAAATTTATGAATCAATTAAAAGAGAAGTTAAATGAACAGACCCTTTTATTATACAAAAATGATAACACTAATTGTTCTGATTGATGCGATTTTAATTAATGTGGGTTTTGTCTTAGCCTTTTTGATTAGATATAGCTGTACCGCCCTAGGTTTTTTGGACACTGGTTTGTAGATAATCATGCTGCGGTTACTGAATGTGGGGAGGTTGTGGCATAGGTTAGAAACAGCGAACACGAGTTGACACAAACATTATTGGGGACTTGACCAGGGACGGGGGAAGTTATGTCGCAGGGACTGGACGTTGAGCAAGGCGCCCGGAAATGGGGGGGCCAAACAGTATCGGTTGTCCAAGAAGTAAGCAGGGCTGATGGACATTCAGCAGCCGCTTTTGACGGCACGCTCGCCGCGAGGATCATTCAAGATAGCGCATTCGTTTATCCGTCGGCTGCCTTAGTGTCACGCAGGTCAAATACTCGTGAAGTCCTGATACGAGCCTTGGATGTTGTAGGCTCAGTTACCATTCTTTTGCTTGCTGCGCCTGTGATGCTTGTAATAGCCTTGCTGATCAGAATCGTCTGTGGCGGGCCGAGTTTGTATAAGCAAGAAAGGGTTGGGAAAAACGGAAAGATTTTTACGCTCTATAAGTTCAGAACAATGGTTAACGGTGCCGAAGAACACACCGGTCCGATCCTGGCTTCCCAAAATGACTCCCGTGTGACGCCGATAGGCAGTATCTTGAGGAAGACGCGATTAGACGAGCTTCCCCAGCTATTTAACGTACTACGGGGCGATATGAGCTTAGTGGGGCCCCGGCCAGAACGCCCATATTTTGTAAACCAGCACAAAGCTTTGCAGGGAATAAGGTTAACCGTCAAGCCCGGGCTGACTGGACTATCTCAGGTAAGAAGTTTCTATAATTTGAAGCCTGAGCACAAACTCAAGTACGATTATCTATACATTCAGAGAAGGTCGTTGTTATTGAACGTGAATATATTGTTGCGAACCATTCCTGTAGTATTTAGTAGAAAGGGCTGGTAAAAGCTTCTGTCTTCTTCACAGAAACATGAACGCCACCATGTGTATTTCAAAATGGTCCCGACCAATCAAGCGGAGGTGCAAGACTTTTTGGCTAGGACCATTACGTCCTTTTAATATTTTGCACGTCCACTAACACAATCTTTTTCTCGCTGCCATCATCCCCAACGCCACCGCATCAAACATATTCTGATGAAACCGCTCTTAACTAAGGTACATAACTAAGGTGCATAAGTGCCACCCGGGCTGGTAGAGCACGCTATTCCTCGCCGCACTCCATGCTGTTCCTGGATGCTTCGTCTCCCTCGACCTTCAGGACTCTGAACGCTTCCTTTGGTTTGTTGTATCCGAGGTACGACATCGGCGTCTCATTTACCTGAAGGGACGCATCGAAAGGTGACATTTGGCGCTCGGTCAAGTAATACTTAGCCTGAACTATAAGGTGATTCATCGACCCTATCACGCGCCGGTCGGTTGCTTTGGAGAACGATACTCTTGCCGTGTGAGGTGCTATCAGCCGCCGGAAAAGGAATTCACAGCCATCATCAGTCATAAAGTCCCTCATAAAGCTAAGCGTACTCTGGATAAACTCGTTATCATCGGTAATCCCTCGACCGTACATTACCAAGCTATAGAGAGAAGCCGTGTTCGTAACGATGATGTACTGCGCACGGTCGGCAGTGAACAGATGGGCTGTCCAATCAATGTAAGGGTTGCGGTTGAGAGGTAGAAATTTTAAGCGAGCAATGCCGATTTTCTTGGCCAGTTTGTGCGTCAGACGAAATATCATTTCACATAAATCCAACCTGTATTCGACCGCATAATTGTGGTCTATTTGCGTAGAAATGATAAGCTGCTGTTGTGCACACTGTCAAATCCAGGAAAACTTTAGCATGTTGAATGTGAAACTCCCACTCATGCGGGCTTTCAATTCTTAAGGCGACCGCATCGAAAATATTTTGATGAAACCTCTACCGATAGCAAATATTGCTTTTCACAAACAAACCTCTGCTATTTTGAAACAGCAATAATTTGACCATTGCTCATGCGGTAAGAAAACGCGGGCAGTTATGCCCTCCCAATCTTTTTCAAATAACCCTTATCTTTCTTAAGGCCTAATTTAGTTGCCTTACCCTGCACCGATTTTAGACTTCGGCCCAGCTCCTTAGCTACCTGCCTTGTGGTTCTATTTTTAAAGATCTGCTTTAGCTTTTTCACGTCCTCTTTTGACCATGGCTTTCTATCTGATTTGACTTTCTTAGTCATAAACACATCCTTTCAAGAATAAAACCTTGCAGTGACACATCCTTGAGTAAAGATGTTAGCAGGGGTAATTGTCAAAATCAATCTTTTTAGTTCTAAAGCGACAGCTCAGCCACATTTCCGTCTTGACGCCATTATTGCCAGCGCCACTGCATCAAACATATTCTGATGAAACCGCTCCTTCCAGGCCCTGTCCTGGGTAAGATAGACTTTAAGTTCGGGATATTTTAGCACAACTGCTCGGCTGACCTCTGCTTTTGTGGCCCAGCCGTTGCCGCAGATGAACTTCTTTACTGTACTGGGCGAATAGGATAGTAACTTAAGACCCTTCCTTTTTGCTATTGCCTTTATCTCATCAACAAGGACATTCAATAAAGACACGTTGCGGCTCTTGGCAAAGAAGGCTTTTTCAACTACTACGATATCCGGTTGAAGGTCTTTGATCAGGCGAAGAATCACTCTTCTTGCGTGCTGGAGATTTTCGTTGGGTGAAGTACCTTTTTTTATGACCTTAACCCCGTGATAGATAAGTTGCCCTTTTTCAAGAAGGGCAACACCCAACAGTCTTGTGCCTGGATCAATGGCAAGAATTCGTAGATGTTTTTGTGGCATGTATTTTTGAGGCAGATGCAGCCGAAGCTTCATCTACCCCATGTTAGTTATTATGCAGTTTATGAAAGCAGACAGCCCCAAGACCAACTGCTTCGAACATCCTGAGGTAGTAAGAGTTTTTATTAGTCTTTTCCTTATTGAATTCGTGCATCAATTCCGGATATTTACTAGCGAGTAACTCAGCCAAATTCCTTTTGTTGGCCCTGTAATCACGAATAAGAAAGGTTTCCGCCTCTTTTATTGAGTACTGATAGGCCCTTAGCCCTTTCCTTCTGGCTAATTGCTTGATCCTGGTTACCAGCAGATTTAGATTGGCAGAACTGCGGCAGCGATGTAGTCTTTTTATTACCAGAGCATCTGGTTCATAACGCTCAATAGAAAGACGAACTGACGCCAGAATCTTCTTGAGTTTTTCCTTTGACCACTTTCCTTTGAACACCTTTACTCTCCAATCCAAAAGCTCCGGTCCTTCAAAGACCGCTATACCGATGTATCTTGTGCCTGGGTTAATTGCCAGGATTTTGATAAGCTTCTTTGGCATATTTTTGAACTAAATAATTGAATAAAGCACCTCGACTTTTCTTAATTTTTTCAGAAGGTATCTTCTTCACTTCACCAAGAACCTTTCGTAAAAGCCAGATGGGATACTTTCTGGAGTAAGAAATGTATAAAGCAAGATTTTTATAGTCTCCTAAGGCTGTAGCAATGTCCATTGCCAATTCTGTTGACTTAGACTGCTCAGCAGTCCTTAGCAGTGAGTCTGGCGAATTCTTACTATCGATATCGTTATTCAATATATATTTATTAATCGTATCGATAGGACCAACGGAAAAATCTTGCTTTTTGCTCAAATCAAGGGGATTCAGTCCTTTAAATGCCCTCTCATCTGCTGGGTTTTTGCAAGTACAGAAGTCGGGAATCTTGTGTTGCCGGGGTGATTCTCCCAATACCCGATGAGGAATTGTCCCATTCTTTGATTTGGATAAATAAGCCTCTACCGGTATTCTGCGTCGCAATATATCCGTGCTTTCTGAGGATATTAAGCCACCTGAGAATGGTGTCTCTTTTTATACCCATCTCGGAGCTGATTGTCCCTATCTTTCTTTCAAGTACACCGCTTCTGCCGTTAGCATTGAGCAGCAGGTAAAGAAAAAGCCAGACGGCGTTTTTCATCTTTCGGTAATGCCTTGCCTCTTGATCCATAACTAAGCCTTTCCAGGCCGGAGTCGACCACTGTTTTTCAGTATCCAGGTTAGTAGGATTTCTTTGGCTGGATAGGTCAGCAGATGTGCCGCTCAAGTTTTGATTTTTCTCTTCATGAGTCATTTTGATGTTGTGGGCTATTTTGCAGGACCTTCTGTTCTGCTTTGAAGATTTCTTCCTGCAGACACCTTCGCAGGCCCGTATACAAAGCATCGGGCATGGTGCGATAAAGAATGGCCAACTTAAAGACGCTCAGTAACTTGGGCAAACAAAAACCGCTCTCCCATCGAGAGATTAAACTGGTATTTTTCAGGCCGAGTATCTCGGCTACATCCTTCTGGGTATAGCCTATGGCCTTACGGTATTTGCGAAGTGAATTGGGAATCCTACTGTGATTGATATTCTTCATGCCTTAACTGAAATGGTGCTGTTAGAACCTCTTCTTTCAAGATATCAAACGGACAGATTGATATAAGAAGGGTAAAGTTGCCTCTTGCGGCAAATTCCGAGTGGCTTCGGGGATAAGCTGTGAATAAAAAAACACCCGAATCGGGTGTTGGCTAAGTGTCTTACCTTACCACTCCCCCGACATTCTAACAGATGGATAATACCATAACACAATGCTGTATTTTGTCAAATTCAAGATGGAAAAGAAATGTCAGCAATAAAGACAATTGCAGGACTGAGGAATGAACTCACAGCAAAGGAAAAACAGCTTGAAAAGCTTCAAGCTAAAAGTGACAAGTTTGCTTCGGCCCGCCGCGTTTTGTCGGGGATATATCCAGTCCCTCAGGTAACAGGTTTTTTGCACCTTTCTCTCCAAGCTTTGTAGCTAACTGCCTGATATACTCTTGTGGATGATAAGGGTCTTTTATACCGCCAGCAAAATAGCCTGATCTGGTATCTAAATAATACCGGTATACCACTGACGGCGGTGCTTGTTTGGTGTTACTTATGGTCTGAGCTAATAATACATTTGCGTTACCCGCACAAATTGTCAGAACAATAAGTCCGCTACGAAACCCCTCACCCAGATGGAAAATTCTCTCAGAGAAGTCTACTACCCGATTAGCTGTAGATTTAATGCTTCTTGTCGCTGTTTTTGTTAGATGTGTACTATTTGATCTATCAGTGGTATTCATTTTCATCACCCTCGTTACTATTATAACTATTATATCGCCGCTTCGGACACCAAAAGCAGACTGAGGGTAAAGGAGAAATAGAAGTGAACAAACCCTCAGCCTGAAGTCCACTCAAATCTAATACGATTGCGCAAGGACCGATGTTCAGTAGTTAAAGGGTAGAAACGAGCCCACCAACTTCGGGCACCTTCAGCATATTTAAAATAGCAAGAAACTATGCTCCCCAGAAGACTAATCTGCCTCTCTTTTTATCTCGGCCTCCGATGTTTTCTAAATATGTGGTTTAGTAGAACTTCTTATTCCAGACATGCTCGTAGATAGTGCGAGCGAGTAAACCCAAATGCTGACGCATCTAGTCAATTTCCCGGTCAGTAAGATCAGATATCTTTAAAATCTGCCGGTACTTTTAATTGTCGCTAACCAGTACCATCACAAATTTGATGAAATTCCAAAAATGCACAAAAAACGCTTGACAGTGCAAGAAGGTAATATAGTATAGGTTACAAGCTGTTAAGTTTCGCACTTTTTTAGTAAGGAAGAACCTTTGAAACAAGCAGTTACGCGCCGTTTTGTATTTTATGCATGTTCGGTAAAAACCTCGAACTTGCTAAAAATAATCAGGTAGTTGACAAACCGGGTTTTTCATGCAAATTTCCCAGATTAACACATTGTCAAAAGTGCGAAAGTTAACAAACTAGGATTTGGAAAAACTAAACTGTTACTTTTGAGGAAGAAAACTCACATTTTGATCAAAGCACGCCTTCAAGTGGCGAACCGTAACTTTAACCCTTTTAGAAGGGAGGATTAAAAATGAAGAGTCAGGGATACATATTCACTATATTATCAATTTTAATCTTTTTCTTTTCAAGTTGCACCACCATTACAGAAATGACAAAGAAAAAAGAAAAAAGCAAAGAAGAAATATACTATAAGCCTGTCAGGACTGTGGCTTCTTATGAAGAAGCTGGAAAATGGTGGGGAACAAGACATAAAAACATGGGACTTACTCCTGGGCAAATACAACAGACTGTACAATGCCCCCTTTTTATGTCGTCCCCTCCCACAGGGATAGACCTACCTTTTGTCAAGAACCTTATAAGTAAAGAGGCACTTGACTTTTTCTGGGTTCATTCTGATCTTAAGGATGCATTTAAAAAAGGTTATAGGATAGGCTATGAAAAAAGGGAAGCAGATCTCGTTTTAGGCCCACACTTAACCGCAGCAGCAAGTTGTATCGGGGTAAATACATCCCAACAATTTGTTGATATTATCACAGTATTTGAGCATGATTGGGCTAATAGTCTTAAAAACGCCATCGATGTTTTTATAGTCCTCATCTCTGAGGGATCTCAGGCCGATAGGGAGAATTTTATCAGAAACTTTGTTGAAATATACAGCAAAAAATATGAAGCAACGCAGGCCTTGTTAAGCGCGGGCGGTTTCTTACCAATAGTATCTGAAGGAGGCACAACACTCCACCTTGATGTTAGAAAAACAATAGCTGTCCTTGATATCCCTACTCCCATTTCAATCAAAACAGAAGTCTACCACCAGACCTTCAGGGTGATGGGGGATGAATGGGGAAGAAGATTCAGCACCAATTTAATTAGGAGAGATGAATTAGTTGACTTACTCAGGCGGAGCAAAACAGCGCTTCAGGAAGTGCCGGAGAGTTTAGAAAGCAATATGGACATCATCCATGATGCCTTTGTGAGCAGTTATGGAACGGATGCAGAGAATGTCTTCATATCGTTAATAAAGGATGCTGGATATACAGTAAGACCGATTTCACCTTGAGGTGCTCGCCATTGTCAAGACAAAAAAACGCGGCTGTACATGGTGTATTCTTGAAGTTTGGACTGGTTTAATTTTCCCCCTCAATTCCGAAGATAGCTAATTTTTAGCTTTCTGATGAATGAGCATTCTTTATTGTTCGCTCACTGAAGCTGGCTGGTATCTGACCTGTCGAAGCGTAGTGATATAAAGCCACGTTGAAAATTCCGCCCAGAACGCTGGTAATTATACCTACGATAATAATATAGGCTATCAATATGGACCAGATGATAACTACGGGTGTCAAACTGTTAAAGGGAAGAAATTCCAAATATACCCAACTCAGGAGAAAACCTACTCCGAAGCTAACCGCCACCTTCACGAAGAAAACCAAGCCTATTGAGAATCTGCCTATTACAGTTGGGCCCCAGGTCTTGGTGAATAAATATATGGACCTGCTAACTGCTTCAGTAACTGTTTTTTGTTCAAATATCATTACTGGAACAACAAAGGTAGTCATCGTCTGCCAGGCCGCTCTCCCTGCTTCAACAGTCACTTTAGTAGCCACTCCTTTAGAAGCTTCAGAAAAAGTAGTGTGAGCTGCGGTACTAATGATAGACCAGCCGATTACTTTCCTCAAATTCTTAACTGCAATCAAAAATCCTCGTTTAAAAGAAATTTCTCTTCCTTTGAACAGGTCATCAACGCAAGAAAATAAAACTATATTGAAAAAGATTCCAAGAATAAATATCAACAACAGAACTGATAAAGAAAAAACAAGAATAACTAACCAGGACTCTAAATCACCAGTCCTTAAAGCTGAGACAAAAAAATACAATCCAATTCCAACAAAAACTATACCCAAGACTATCGGAACTATTGGGATTAGTAAAAGTTTTTTATTGCCTTTGAGGACATTCCAACTCTCTTTTAAGAGTTGGCGTGTTTGAGAAAAAATTCCTTTCATATCTGTAGATATTGTAGATTAATTACCGACCTTTCTTTCACTTTAGCACAATCGAGAAAAAAGACAATTTGGCCAACGGCCAGGTCTGTCATCTCATTTTTATTTAAGCAGGAGCCCATTTCCGGGATAACCCGCAGCAGGTTGATGGTCTGGTAAGACAGAATTGGAGGTGGTATAATGGGATAGAAAGGTCGAGGTCGAGGTTGAACTTAACCAGCTAATCAGGAAGGTGATTTTTCCTGATTAGCTTCAAAATATGCCAAATAAAAAATGGCTTTCCATCGGAGGGCTGGTTATAATATTAGCACTTGCTATAGCGGTAGCAGGAGTAGCAGTTTGTATGACAAAAAGAACAATTCAGATTGTAGAAGAAACTACACCAGTCATGCCGGAGGAAATAAGTCCAGCTCCTGAGATTGATACCACTGACTGGAAAACATACAGGAATGAAAAGTATGGATTTGAGGTGAAATATCCGAAGGATTGGGAGTTTTTTGAAACCGATTATCCAAAAGAATTGGAAACTTATGCTTTTGGGATAGGCTTTGTGCCGGAGGAAGTAGGTTGTCGCGAAGAATGGTGTTATATTTGGCCAGTCGAAATTATTGTTTGGAAATCTTTCCCTACTGCTATACACGGTGGTAAGGTTGAGGTCAATTATATCTTAGGGGGACTCCCAGCTATAAAATCAAAAGGCTATATGGAACTTGAGGAAGTATTCACGATAGAAAAGCCGAACAAATATGATTACTATTTTGAACTAATTAATCACTCCAGGATCATTGACGGATCCTTTGATGAGATAGTCGAGAGTATTTCAAATGGAATAATTTCTACTTTTGCATTCATTGAATGAACATTTTTGTTCTCTCGAGATTTATGTAGTGCTACGATACTTTTATGTGAAGCCCTGACGAACCTTAAAAGGGATTAAGTGACGAAGGAAAGTTCCGGAGGCAAAACCGTGAAGAAAATTGTCCTTATCTGTTTGTTAATTGGCTTAGTGCTTGGATTTAACCTGGGGCCGGTGATAGCAAACTTACCTTCAATAGCCACTACTCCTACAGGGTTTTTCTATCCTACGGGTCTACCACCCACTGCTTACAAATATTATCCCATCACCGATGGTAAACAATATTTTGAGTATGGATATGATGGTGCTCGCACCTATTATAAATGGGCAGGCTGGCTTGCTAGAGGAGATAAAAACTGGAACAAGGATGATGTTAATGATTATGTTCGGGATAAATATCATATCGGTCAAGATATTGAGGCCGATGAAGGAGATAAGGTTTATCCCATTGCAGACGGGAATATAGTTTATAGTAGCTATGATGCTACTGGTAGTACTGATGGTCCGGGCTGGGGGAAAGGAAATTATGGTGTTCTAATCAGACATGAGTTAAACACCGGCGAAAAGTTCCTTGCCTTGTATGGTCATATAAGGCCTCTCGAAGGTAAGAACTTTACTGATAGACAACAGGTTGTAGTGGGAAAAGAGTTTGCAATCATCGGTGCGTTTAGTCCCCCTCATCTCCACTTCGGAATTCGACTTGGGGAGGAAATACCTAGAACCAATTGGGGACGGATGCCTCTTTCCGAATGGCTTGATGCTTCGAAATGGCCTAACAAAACTAACGGATTTGTAGACCCAATAGAGTGGACTACCACAAAAATTCCTTTAACTAAAGAAATTGTAGAACAGAAATTTTCTATTCAACAGCATCTTCAAGGAACGGAACCAAGAACACAGGTTACAACCAACCGATTTACTAAGGTAGCCAACGTCTCTTGTGATGAGCTATCGCGGCTGGGTACGGCGATAGGACAGGTGCTACAAAAAGAATTAAACAGTCCTGAGATGAGAAGGCTCGCAGTGATGCGAGCTCTTAATTTGGCTGATGAAGCCAGAAACATAGGTGATCTTTTCAAGGGTTTTGGCGGCTGGGTTAGAAGAGGATATGGGAGATTAGGCCTGATTGGCGTCAAGCCACCAGAAGATGTAATTACCTTATCGCCAGATGAAGAAACTGTAATTTTTGGCCTTTCCCAAACCGCATCCACACTCTCAACCGTCTTTGGTCCAGGTGGACAAGTTTTAACCTCCATTTCGGCAGAAGCAGCGAGACGGCTGGGCCTGTTGATAGGAAAAAGAGCTATTGGAGGAATAGGTTATGTTGAGTTGGGCAGGCCTGGTACTGGAATTATGACCATTGTCTATGATAAAAACGAACAGGTAGCCTGGGTGACTATAGACCTCAATGACCTCAATGAACAAGCTAAGACCAACTATGGCTGGCAGAAAGAACATTTATTTATGTGTATTCCCTTTGATGGCAGCCCGCCTGTACTGAAAAGGACTGCTGGCAAGTTCGAGTACAAAGTTATTCTTAAAGGTGAACAGTTGTCATCTCAGACAACAGAACCTGTAGAGAGAGGGTTCTCCATCCAAGACCGTCTTCGGGGCAAGGTCGCCGGTGAGGAAAAAACAACTACCGCCGAGGCTCTGATCGTAACCCCACCTTCTGTACCCAAGCCGATTTCCCCAGGATCTGGTTCTAAACCAGGCGAGGAAATCGGCACCAGTACGCCCACATTTAACTGGGAAGAGGTACCTAACGCCGATTCTTATGGACTATACATACACCAAGATATTGGTTTTATCCGCCAAATTGTTTTTGCCAAAGAAGGGATAACTGGAAGCTCATTTACTTTGCCTGCTGACAGAAAGTTGCAAGAAGGAATGCAATACTATTGGACTGTGAAGGCTCACAATAATAAGGGTTGGAGCAGTAATTCTCGGCAGTTATATTTTAGACTTGCTAAATCGACTATTCCAGTGGTTCCAGAGGTTCAGAAAACCACCCCAACAGTAATCCCCCCAACACCCAAAGAAAAAGAAGTAAAAGTGGCTCAAAAACCTAAGCCACCGACCCCAACCTCACCTGGTTCCGGCTCAGAACCAGGCCCAGAAATTAGCACGCTCACTCCAACTCTTCAGTGGACTGGCGTACCTGATGCCGATTACTACGCTATTGCCATCAGCCAGTACCCGTATGGTTCAGGCTACATAGTTTACAATCCACAGCAAGTCTCTGGTACATCGCATACTGTTCCTGCGGGCA
>Ga0315280_10006861_pt1 | contig 15543 bp, 13 predicted proteins | sample YL17G06_40_MG_FD_203697 | JGI IMG/M metagenome (GOLD analysis project Ga0315280, IMG submission 203697) | Sediment microbial communities from Yellowstone Lake, YNP, Wyoming, USA - YL17G06_40 | ecosystem: Environmental > Aquatic > Freshwater > Lake > Sediment | place: USA: Wyoming | collected... | reverse complement strand
CGAAACCTGTGGCAGCCTTTCTTCAATTCCCGGGTGAGAAATCCGGGCTAGGGCCGTCGCAGCCAGCGGAAGCCGATGGTGAGCATGTTGGCGTTGAATCCCGGGTTGGGGGGCGTGATGCCGGCGTTCGACATGTGGACGTACCGGTATTCAAAAACCAGCGCCCGCTGCGGCCGGAAGAAGTACTGGATGCCCAGGCCGGCTTGGGGAAAAAACTCGAGGTGGCCATTCAGCTCCGGCGCGCGCGTATCCAGCACGGTGCGCAGGATTCCGGCACCTATGTCCAGGAAGGGCACGACGCGCTTGTAGGCCTTGCCATCAAAACGAAGCAGGAGCGAGTTGCCCAGCAAGTACCCGCCCGGATGAACGGCATTGCCCAGCATCCCTTCGTCCAGAATCTCGAAGCGCCGCACCGGGCCGTGCTGGAAATCCCTGACGATCAGGCTGAGCTGGGGCTGAGCAATCAGCAAGTTGACGTGCGAGATGTTGCGCGGAATGGCGTTCTCGACGGCATAGCCAAGCTGAAAACCGAAACTCCAGCGGCCGCGGTTGGCCCAGAATGGCACGGGGCCGGGGGAACTTGCCAGATTCACTCGGGTAGATGGCGTGGCGGGCTCTGCATCTTGGCCTTCAAGACGCCGTTCCGTTAGGACGACGCCAATCACCAATAGGAAGGCCAGCAAAGAACACAATCCCCTCGGGCTTGGGGCGCGACTTGCTTTCCCCGTGGAGCTCTGGTGGCAGGGCAAGATTCCGTCGAGAGGCTGCACCCGCGGGCTTGTACCGTATCCGCAGGGAAAAATCAATTACGAAATGTGCCAGCATTCTCGGTCGAGTGGCGGCAGCCGCAGTGTCTTTGCACCATGGCCTGCCGCAGACCATACGCGCCGGTGCGGCTTGCAGGCATCTTCTGGCTCGCTAGCCCGCTGCTCAGGGAGCATCCCCCGCGTTTTTCGGCAGGCGCCAGCAGCGATAGACCGTCCAGAGGATTTTCACGCCAGCCCGAACGCTGCCCCGCAGCGTTCCTGATACTTTCGACTTCCCGAAAGCGCGCCGGCGGTAGTTGACCGGGATTTCAGTAACCTTTAAGCCGAGGCGCGCGGCTTTGGCTTGCATTTCGACGTTCCAGCCGAAGTCGCGGTCGCGCAGGTTAAGCCGTCGCAAGGCATCGCGACGCACGACGCGAAGCGGCCCGAGGTCGGTGAAGGCGGCGTGCCAGATCCAGCGGATCAGCCGGGTTGTTAGCCAGTTGCCGAACCGCTGGACGGGAGTAAGTGAACCCGGCTCCGCCCGGCCCAGCACGCGGGAGCCGACTACTAGGCCCCAGCCACCTTCCTCAGCCGCACGCATGAGCCGTTCGACGTCGGCCGGGTCGTCGGAAAGGTCCGCATCCATGAAAATCACGGCGGTAATCTCCGGGCGGAGGTACTCCAAGCCGGTCTGGCAGGCTTGCCCGTAACCGCGCCGGCGCTCATGGACAACCTGAGCGCCAGCCGCGTGCGCGACCTCTGCCGTGGCGTCCACGCTTCCGTTGTCCACTACGATGATCTGGGCAAAGAGGCCGCGCGGGAGCTGGCCGAGCTGCCGGCCAATGGACTCAGCTTCATTCAGGGCAGGTATGATGAGGGCGAAACGCTCTGTGCGGGATGGCATGGGGTCACCTTGCGTCGGTGATTCTAGCAGACTCGACGACAGGCCAAGGCGGGCCGGAGGGTTTTCGACGCTCGGAGTTTCCTGGCGTGCTCCGAACTCTGGCTCCGGCGCGCGAACTGTGATATAAATCTAAAGTCGGAGGCAATGCCGGGTAAAGATCTCCCCAACCCCACCATGACTGATGCGCGCGTGTCCGCCGGGAACTCGCGGCGAACCTTCTTCGATACCCGTTACTGGCTGCGCGACCTCATCCTTTCGCTTCTTCTGGCTTTCATTGTGATCTTCTTCCTGTACCAACCGGTTCAGGTGGAAGGCACGAGCATGATGCCGCGCCTTGCCAATGACGAACGGATCTTCATCAACAAATTCGTGTATCGGTTCGAGCCCATCCAACGCGGCGACATCGTCGTGTTCTGGTATCCTCTGGACGCGTCGAAATCGTACATCAAGCGGGTGGTCGGTCTCCCGGGGGAGTGGGTCAGCGTGGTGGAGGGGCGAGTCTGTATCAACGGGAAACCCTTGACGGAACCCTATCTGCCGGTGGAGTTCTTCGACCGGCAGAGTTACCCCGTCACCTATGTCGAACCCGATCACTACTATGTGCTCGGCGACCACCGGGAGTCGTCCAACGACAGCCGCCTTTGGGGCACGGTGGAGCGGAAACACATCTACGGCAAAGCCGTGTTCGTCTACTGGCCTTTCAGCCAACTCGGGCCGGTGGAGTAACAGTTCGGAGTTTGCAGCTTGCGACTGAAGGTAGCCTCGTACCCCTCCAGCAGAGGGGACGAGGAAACGGGCTCAGGAAGCAAGCTATGGTAAACGCTAATCACGCTCGATCGGAGAACGGATGGAGGCGGTTCTCGCCTTAGAGGACGGGCGCGTATTTCGGGGGCGGGGTGGGGGAGCCCCCGGCGAACGTTTTGGCGAAGTCGTTTTCAACACTTCTCTTTCCGGCTACCAGGAAATCCTCACCGACCCCTCCTACGCCGGCCAGATCGTCATCTTCACTTATCCCCACATCGGCAACTACGGTACCAACCCGCTGGACAGTGAGGCGGGGCGGCCCTACGCCGAAGGTTTGGTGGTCCGGGAACTCAGCCAATTGGCCAGCAACTGGCGCTCCGTCGAGGAGGTCTCGGAATTCCTGGCAGGCTATGGTGTCCCTGTCATCTCCGACATCGACACGCGCGCCCTGGTGCGTCATATTCGCAGCTACGGCGCGATGCGCGGTGTCCTCTCGACGGTGGACCGCGATGAAGCCCGCTTGGTCGCAAAAGCCAAGGCCTCGCCCAGCATGGTCGGACTGGATTTAGCCAGCCGGGTCACCACCCAAACGCGCTACGAGTGGGCTGAACCCTCGCAGGACATCAGAAGGGCAGAGCCGAGCACGCGACCGCCGGCGCGATTCCGCGTGGTGGCCTACGACTACGGCATTAAGCAGAACATTCTGCGGCGTCTCGTGGATGTCGGCTGTCAGGTTACCGTGGTCCCGGCAAGGACCCCGGCAAGCGAAGTTCTGGGCCTCAAACCCGACGGCGTGTTCCTGTCCAACGGTCCGGGCGACCCGGAGCCGGTGGAGTACGCGGCGCGCGCCGTCCGCGACCTCGCGGGACGCGTGCCCATCTTCGGCATCTGTCTGGGTCACCAGATCATTGGGCTGGCGTTGGGCGGCAAGACTTACAAGCTGAAATTCGGTCACCACGGCGGGAACCATCCGGTGCTCAACCTCGAGACGCAGAAAGTGGAAATCACGGCGCAGAACCATGGGTTCGCCGTGGACCCGGACTCGCTGAAGGCGAGCGAGGTTGCCCTCACCCACATGAATCTGAACGACCAGACGCTCGAGGGCTTGCGGCACAAGACCCTGCCGCTTTTCAGCGTGCAGTACCACCCCGAGGCTTCCCCCGGCCCGCACGATTCGGCGTACCTGTTCGAGCGGTTCGTAAAGTTGATGGAGGAGTACGGGAAAGGGTGAAGCGTAAAGCCAATAGATTCGTGAGGTTGCATGGGATTCCCCCTCCAAGACGTAGCATGTTGACGGCCGGCAGAGATTGTGCTAACTTGTGTGTATGGCTAACACACGCAGTGCAACCGTAAGCGTCCGCCTGGCACCGGCTGTCAAACGACAGCTCCAGCGCCTGGCGAAGTCCACGGGCCGCAGCGCGAACTACCTCGTCGCTGATGCGATCGAAGTTTACGTCCAGGAACAGGCGCGGCAACTCGATTCCATCCGGCGCGGGTTCGCGGAAATCGCAGCGGGGCACTACATACCCCACGAGGCAATGAAAGCTTGGCTGCTGTCCTTAGGCTCAGATCACGAACTGCCGCCGCCGAAGTGCGTTTGCGGTGAATCTCACGATGAGCCGGGCCGATGCGAATAACGTGGGCGCCGGAGGCGAGGCGCCAAATCCACGAGATTTGGCATTACATCGCGCTGGATGACCCTCAAGCCGCGGACCGCATGGTCACTCGGCTCGTGGCGGCGGTCGAGAAGCTGGCCCACTTCCCGCACCTCGGAAGGCCAGGAAGAGAAGGCTCCCGAGAGCTGGTGGTCAGCGGCACTCCCTTTGTCGTGGTCTACCGCGTCGAGGGCGAGGAAATCAGAATCGGCACGGTCGTCCACGGCGCCCAGCGGGGCGGGGAGTAGTTGAGCCGGAAGGGCGGGCCTTCAGGCCCGCCGAGGACAGGTGAAGCCGTGCCCTCTCGAGAGGACTCGGGAGGCTGAGTTTGTCGATGTACCTGCTGACCCTAGATACGACAGCGTGTTGTTTCGGTTCCAGGTAATCAGCTCAGATTTGGGACCGCGAGCTGACTACTTTGGGCATGAGATCTTCTGGCGAAAATGCCTGAGTAGTTTCGCGGTGGTGGAAATCGAGAGCGTAGGAATGCGACTTCTCCCTAAGTAAAGATGCCCAAGCGCACTGACATTCGGAAAATCCTGATCATCGGCTCCGGGCCGATCGTGATCGGTCAGGCGTGCGAGTTCGACTATTCGGGCACGCAGGCCTGCAAGGCTCTGCGGGCGGAGGGCTACAAGGTGGTGCTGGTGAATTCGAATCCGGCCACCATCATGACCGACCCGGAATTCGCCGACCGCACCTACATCGAACCGCTCACCGCTGAATACCTGGACGCCATCATTGCCCGCGAGCGGCCCGACGCGCTGCTGCCCACGGTGGGCGGCCAGACGGCGCTCAACCTTTCGGTCGAGTTGGCAGAAAAAGGCATCCTGGACCGCTACCACGTGCAACTGATTGGCGCCTCACTGAACGCCATCAAGATGGCGGAAGACCGCCTCTGGTTCAAAGACGCCATGCGGCAGGTGGGATTGAACGTTCCGCGGAGCGTCCTGGTGAACAACCTGGAAGCGGCGCTCAAGGCTGCCGACCAACTGGGCTTTCCGCTGATTATTCGTCCCTCGTTCACCTTGGGTGGAACCGGCTCGGGCGTGGCCTACAACCGCCCGGAATTTGAAGACACGGTGCGCTGGGGCCTGCAACTCAGTCCCGTCCATGAAGCCCTGGTGGAGGAATCCGTCCTGGGCTGGAAGGAGTACGAGCTCGAGGTCATGCGCGACCACGCCGACAACGCCGTGGTGGTGTGTTCGATCGAGAACTTCGATCCCATGGGCGTCCATACGGGCGACTCCATCACCGTGGCGCCCGCGCAGACCTTGACGGACAAGGAATACCAGCGGATGCGCGACGCCGCCTTCGCGGTGATCCGCGCCGTGGGCGTCGAAACCGGCGGGTCGAACATCCAGTTCGCCGTCGAGCCGGAGACCGGGCGCATGGTGGTCATCGAGATGAACCCGCGGGTGTCGCGCAGCTCGGCGCTGGCCTCCAAGGCCACGGGGTTCCCCATCGCCAAGATCGCCGCACGCTTGGCCGTGGGCTATCGGCTGGATGAGATTCCCAACGACATCACCCAGAAGACGCCCGCGTGCTTCGAGCCCACCATTGACTATGTGGTGGTCAAGATTCCCAGGTGGGCCAAGGAGAAGTTCCCTGACTCGGACCACACGCTGGGAACCCAGATGAAATCCGTGGGCGAGGTCATGGCCATTGGTCGGACCTTCAAGGAAGCGCTGATGAAGGGCCTGCGCTCGCTGGAGACCGGGCGCAAGACGCCGCTACCGCCCCAGGACCCGGCCGAGCTGTTCCCGCGTCTTACCACGCCTCATCCCGAACGCCTCTGGGACGTGTTTTTCGCCTTCCAGGCCGGCATGAGCATTGAGCAGCTCAACGAGATCACCCGCATCGATCCGTGGTTTCTGAACCAGATCCAGCAGATTGTCGAGATGCAGAGCGAACTCAAGCGCTTTGGACTCGATTCGGTCCCGGGTCCCGTCTTGCGCGAGGCCAAGCGCTTCGGGTTCGCCGACCTTCAATTGGCCGAGTTGTGGGGAACCAGCGGCGAAGCCGTCCGCGCCCGCCGCCTCCGCCTGGGCGTACGCCCCGTGTTCAAGCGCGTGGATACCTGCGCCGCTGAGTTTGAGTCGTTTACGCCCTACCTGTACTCGAGCTACGAGGACGAGGACGAAGCGGAGCCAGTCGACCGGAAGAAAGTCATCATCCTCGGCAGCGGACCGAACCGCATCGGGCAAGGCATTGAGTTCGATTACTGCTGTTGCCACGCCGCGTTTGCCCTGAGCCAAGAGGGCTACGAGACGATCATGGTGAACTGCAACCCCGAGACCGTCTCTACCGACTACGACACGTCGGACCGCCTCTACTTCGAGCCGCTCACCTTCGAGGACGTCATGGCGATCGTGGAAGAGGAAAAGCCCACCGGGGTCATCGTCCAGTTTGGTGGCCAGACACCGCTGAACCTGGCCCGGCAACTCAAGGCCGCCGGGGTGCCCATCATCGGAACGACGCCCGAATCGATTGACCTGGCGGAAGACCGCAAGCATTTCGGGAAACTGCTCGCCGACATGGGCATTCCGCAGCCCGAAAACGGCGCCGCCATGAACGTCGAGGAAGCCCTCGAGATCGCGCGCCGCATCGGCTACCCCGTGCTGGTGCGGCCTTCGTACGTGCTGGGCGGGCGCGCCATGGTCATCGCCTTCGATGAGGCGACCCTGGCGGACTACGTCCGCCGCGCCGAAGAATTGCAGCGGGCTTTCCCCATCCTGGTGGACCGTTTTCTCGAAAACGCCACCGAAGTGGATGTGGACGCCCTCTCCGATGGCGAAGACGTGGTGGTGGCGGGCATCATGCAGCACATCGAGGAAGCCGGCATCCATTCCGGTGACAGTTCCTGCGTGCTGCCGGCGGTGGACATCCCCGAGAGCCAGCGTCGCACCCTGCGCGAATACACGGTGAAGCTCGCCCGAGAACTGAACGTGGTAGGCCTGATGAACGTGCAATACGCCATCCAGAACGGCAAGGTGTACGTGCTGGAGGTCAATCCCCGCGCCTCGCGGACGGTGCCCTACGTCAGCAAGGCCACGGGCGTCCCCCTGGCGAAAGTGGCGGCGCGACTGATGGTGGGCCGAAAACTGCGCGAGTTCGGATTGGAGCAGGAACTCCCCGTTCACCACTCGTTTGTAAAGTCCCCGGTTTTCCCCTTCCAGAAATTTCCCGGGGTTGACACGCTGCTGGGCCCGGAGATGAAGTCCACGGGAGAAGTGATGGGCGTGGCCGATAGTTTCGGCCTGGCCTTCGGCAAGGCCCAATTGGCCGCCCACCAGCGCATTCCCACCAGCGGACGCGTGTTCCTCTCCGTGAACGACCAGGACAAGCCCCGCGTTGTTCCTATAGCCCGCGACCTCGCGGCGCTGGGCTTCAAACTGGTGGCCACGCGCGGCACCGCGCAGACCTTGCGCGGCGCGGGCCTCAAGGTTGACAGGGTCTACAAAGTCAATGAAGGCCGCCCCAACGTCGTTGACTTCATCAAGAGCGGCAAGCTCGACCTCATCATCAACACGCCGCTAGGGCGTGCTTCGCGTTTTGACGAGAAGGCCATTCGGCGCGCCGGCGTGCAGGGTAGTGTTACGTGCATCACCACGCTTTCGGCCGCCGCCGCCGCCGTGAATGGAATCCGCGCGCAACGCGAGAAGGGAATACGGGTGGCAAGCCTGCAGGAATTGCATGAGAAGGAGGATGTCAGCCTTCAGCCCTCAGCTATCAGCAAGCCGTCTCCCTGAATGCGGAGAACTGACCGCTGGATGCTACCGTGCCATGACTCGCGAAAAAATCATCTCCAACTTCAAAGGAATTCTCCCTCCCCTGGTTACGCCCTTCAATCGCCGCGGCAACATAGACATCGGGCTTTTTCGGGAGAACGTTCGGCGGTACGTGGGAATCGGATTGGCGGGTGTCTTGGTGGCAGGCTCGACGGGAGAGGCGCCTTACCTTACGGAGCGCGAGCGCCTGCGCCTGGTGGAAGCGGCGCGGGACCTGGTGCGTCCGCCGGAACTCCTGCTCGCGGGCACCGGGCTGGAGAGCACCAACGCGACCCTAGCGCTTAGCCGGGAGGCCGTGGCGCGCGGCGCGGACGCGGTGCTGCTCCTGACGCCCTGCTATTACAAGGCGCGCATGGATTCCGCCGCTCTCCGCCGGCACTTTTGCACGGTTGCTGAGGCGCTTCGCCGGCCCGTCATCCTCTACAACATTCCGCAGTTCACCGGCCTGCGCATGAGTCCGGAGACCATCAGCGCGCTCTCGCGCCACCCCAACATCTTCGCGCTCAAGGAGAGTTCCGGCGACCTAGCTTATGCGCGCGCTATCCTGAGGAAGGTCCGTTCCGGGTTCCGCGTCGTGGTGGGCGCACCGGACATCCTGCTCGACGCGTTACGCGCCGGCGCTGCCGGCGCCGTACTGGGCCTGGCAGACTTTGCGCCGGAGATCTGCGTCGGCATCTACGAGGCGTTCCAGAAACGCCAGATGAAAACGGCGCGCGCGCTCCAGCAAAGGCTGACGCTGCTCGCGCAGAAGATCGGCACCCCGTACGGCGTCGCGGGGATTAAGGCCGCGCTGGATTTGTGCGGCTACGCGGGCGGTCCGCCACGGGATCCGCTTGTTCCCCTCGACGCTCGCGGGCGACGCGCCGTCGCTGCCGCCCTCCGCGAGGCGCGGGCCGGTTTGGAATTCTGAGTCGCTGGGCCACTCCTGACATCTAACGTGCGAGGGGCAACAATTCCCACAATTCATCCCGGGGGCGTTGTCGTGACTGACGGGGCAGTGTAGGATGACCAATTTCATGGATGGCCTCAGCATCCCATATACGCGTGTGCCAAACTCGAGTCAGCTCCTGCTTGACTATCTCTACCGATTCGAGCAGGTCGCCGCGTTCTATACTGGCTCACCGTTCAACCCCGCCAGCTACCAAGACCTGGCCAATAAGCTCAAATTCTCCTATCAGGACCGGCGCGCGTTGGTGGCAATCCTGAAACGACAGAACCAGGCTTTCGGGAGTGCGGAGTCTACTTTCGCCAACATCCAGCGCCTGAGCGAGCCGGGGACATTCGCCGTGGTGACGGGCCAGCAGGTAGGACTGCTTTCCGGGCCGGCGTTTACTCTTTACAAAGCGCTCACCGCGGTGCACCTGGCTCAGGCGCTTGCCGAGCAAGGCTTGCCTTCGGTTCCTGTGTTCTGGCTGGCAACTGAGGATCACGACCTGGAAGAAGTTGCGCAGGCTACGACGTTCGACGAAGAATACGCCCTGATCTCGCTGGCCGACCCGGGCGAGCGGCCGGCGCCGCGTTCGCCGGTGGGCGTGGTGAAGCTCTCACCAAAGATCAGCCAAGCGTTGGATCGCCTCGAGGAAGCACTGCCACCCGGCGAGCCTCGCGACGTGCTGCTCGGTGACCTACGCGCCTGCTACCAGCCCGGCGCCACTTGGGCAGAAGCATTTGGCCGTTTGATGGCACGGCTTTTCGGGCGCTGGGGCGTAGTCTTGCTCGACCCGCTCGATGACGCCGTGCGCCGCCTGAGCGCCCCGGCCTATCAGCAGGCGCTCGTTCAGGCTGCGAACTTACGCGGCCGGCTGCTCGCGCGCTCGCAGGAGCTGGTTCGGGCGGGCTACCACGCGCAGGTACATGTGGCGGAAGATTCCACGCTGGTATTTGTGACACGGGAAGGGAACCGCCTGCCACTTCGTCAACGCGAGGGGGAATTCTTTCTTGACGACATCGAGAAGATATCGCTCGAGGAGCTGACGACCGACCCTGGCAGGTCCCACCTCAGCCTTTCCTCCAACGTTTTGCTGCGGCCCGTGGTGCAAGATCTGCTCCTGCCGACGCTGGCGTACGTGGCAGGTCCGTCAGAGCTTACCTACCTTGCCCAAGCCCACGCGCTCTATTCCGCCTTCGGCCGGCCTATGCCGGTTGTCTTTCCCCGCGCAGGTTTCACCTTGCTGGATCGGAGAATCCAGCGTCTGCTCGAAAAATACAAATTGAGTGTGGAAGACGTGTGGCAGGGCGAGGAAAACGTTCGCCACAAGGTGGCGGCGGCAGGTCCCGCGGAGGGCTGGACGGAGCGTTTTGACCAGAGTGAACAGGAACTCGCGCCGTTGCTCGGGCGGCTGCGCCAGGATCTCGAAACCCTCGACCCAACCCTGCTCGACACTCTCAAGAACGTGGAAGAGAAAATGAAGTACCAGATGGAACGCCTGCGCGGGAAGGTGAGCCGCGCCGCTCTCGAGCGCTTCGACTTCCTCGCCCGGCACCAGCAGTTGCTCCTGCGGTTCTTGCTGCCGGCGAAGAATCTGCAGGAGCGCCAGGTGAGCGGCGTTTACTTTCTCGGTCGCGCGGGGTACGAGCTACTCGACCGCATCCTCGGCCGAATCCAAACCGATTCATCCGCTCACCAGACGCTCGTCTACTAGGCCTTTTTGAGTCGCCGCCCACAGTCACCGCGATCCTCTGTCCGCCTGGAGGCTTCTACCTGCCCCGCCACCCGGGGGTATGCCGTGAGTCTGCTATAATCGTGTAGAGCAACCAACCGTAGGGTGGTTGCTGAAGAGCTGGGGAGACGGGGAACACGCCAACCCAGGGGGGAGCTTGTCATGGCGTTCGATAGCGGTGAGCATGCGACGGCAGGGAAGCCCGTGACGCCGGCGCATGCGGTACAGGTCGAGACCCGGGCTCGCATCGAGTTCAAAGACGTCACGGGCACGATCCAGAAATTCGTCGCCGCCTCAGGCGTGCAAAGCGGCACCTGCCATGTTTTTGTGCCCCACACCACGGCGGCCGTTCTCATCAATGAAAATGCCGACCCGGGACTGCAAAGGGACCTGGACAACTTCCTCAAGCAGTTGGCTCCGCGTGACCAGGACTATTGTCACGACGACGGCAATTGCGACGCACACCTGAAAGCCGCCGTCATCGGCTGCACTAAGTCCCTGTTGATTGAGGACGGGCGGCTGGTGCTCGGCCGATGGCAGGGTGTTTACTTCTGCGAGTTCGACGGCCCCCGGCGGCGCGAACTGCGCGTCAAGATCGTTTCGGATTGACCCATTGAATCATTGATTCATTGCGTCATTGACTTCCTTCGCTTGGGGGGAGAGCACGACTGTTTCATGGAAACGCTTGGGCTATATGTTCAGATCCCGTTCTGCGCCTCGAAGTGCAGCTACTGCAATTTCAGCACGCAAGTCGCCCGCGCCAGCGCTTTTGATGCTTACTGCCGCGCTGTGGAAGAAGAAATCGAGCGCTTGCCCGAGCTGTACACCGCGCCGGGGATTGGCCAGGGGCTGCTGGATCTTCCGGTCAATACCCTTTATGTGGGCGGTGGAACTCCCACTATCGTTGGCAGGGAGCGGCTGGCGAGAGTTCTGAGGGCGGTCCGCGAGCGCTTCCGCCTCAACGCAGTTCTCGAATTCACCCTCGAGGTCACTCCCGGCTCGGCCGACGCGGACTTTCTCGCGTGGGCCCGGGCAGCAGAGGTGAATCGCCTGAGCATTGGCGCGCAATCGTTCAATGACCAGGAACTTCGCTCGGTGGGCCGGCTGCATTCGGCCGCCGAGACCGGCGAGCTCATTCTGCAAGCTCGGCGCGCTGGCTTCGCCAACCTCAGCCTGGACCTCATCGCCGGCATGCCCTACCAGACCGGCACCTCGTGGCGGGAAAACCTTTGCGCTACTGCCGAAGTCAAGCCTGAACATGTCTCCGTCTATCTTTTCGAGGTGGACGAGAAGAGCCGCCTGGGAAGCGAGGTTCTCCGCCACGGGACCGGCTATCACGCCGCCGCAGTTCCCGACGAGAGTTTCATGGCGGAAGCCTACGAAACGGCGCGGGCCTTTCTCCGCAAGGAAGGATACGTCCAGTACGAAATCTCGAATTTCGCGCTGCCCGGCTATGAGTCCCGACATAATCAAAAGTATTGGAAGCTCGAACCTTACCTCGGCTTGGGTGCTGGGGCCCACTCCTTCGACGGCGAGTGCCGCTGGGCGAACGAGACCTCGCCGGAAGCCTATGCGCAAAAGATCGCGCGCGGCGAGACGCCCATCGCGGAGATGCGTATGCTTTCTCCCGAAGAACAACTGGAGGAGTTTTTCTTTGTCGGCCTGCGCCAGAGCGCGGGTGTTAATTTGGGGCTTGCCCGCCGCCGGTGGGGAGCCACGAGAGTCGCGCGCTGGGAACCGACCCTCTCCGCGCTGGCTCAAAAAGGCTGGCTCGAACGCCGCGCGAACCAAGCCCGGTTGACCGAACAGGCTTATCTGATCTCGAACGAGGTCTTTCAGGAATTCGTGACGTAGAGACGACCCCGTGGGTTGTCTCGGTCCGTTGTCCGCTGCCAGTCATCCATTGTGATAGCCACAGCATTCGTGGCTGCAACTGACAACGGACCACGGACAACAGACAGTCAAGTTGAAGGGAGTTGACCAAATCCCATGAACGCGATCATCGATTTGCGTAGTGACACGGTAACGAAGCCCACTCCCGCCATGCGGCGCGCGATGTACAAGGCCGAAGTCGGTGACGATGTTTACCGCGAAGACCCCACCGTCAACCGCCTCCAGGAGCGCGCCGCCGAGATCTTCGAGCGCGAGGCAGCGCTGTTTGTGCCTTCGGGGACGATGGGAAACCAGACGGCCATCAAGGTCCATACGCGCCACGGCCAGGAAGTGATCTGCGAGCAGCGAGCCCACATTTTCAACTTCGAGATGGCCATGACCGCCGCCTTCTCCGGTTGCCTGGCGCGGCCGATTTGGGCCGAGGACGGCATCTTGACGTGGGATTTAATCGCGCCTCACGTCCGCGGCCGCAGCGACCATCGCGCGCGGACCGGACTCATCTCGCTCGAGAACACCTCTAACCTTGCCGGTGGCTCAGTCTATCCCCTGGAGATAGCCGACGACATCTGCGACCACGCCCACGCGGCAGGCTTGCCCGTGCACCTGGACGGCGCGCGCATCTTCAACGCTAGCGTGGCGTTGGGCCGCTCTGTCGCGGAACTGACGCCCAAGTTCGATTCCGTGATGTTCTGCCTCTCCAAGGGCCTGGGTGCGCCTGTCGGCTCCATGCTGGTTGGCAGCAAGGAGTTTTTCGAGGAGGCGCGCTTGGTGCGGAAGATGTTAGGCGGCGGCATGCGCCAAGTCGGGGTTCTGGCGGCGGCCGGCCTGGTGGCCCTCGAAGAGAGCCCCCAGCGGCTTCACGTCGACCACGAGAACGCCAAGTTCCTTGCTCAGGGGCTGGCAGAAATCCCAGGAATCAAGATTGACCCCACCAAGGTCGTCAGCAATATTCTATTCCTGGACGTCTCCGGTACGGGACTGAGTTCGTTCGAAATCTCGAAGCGGCTGGCGGCGCAGGGCGTCCTGGCCAACGGCGTGACCCCGCAGACCATGCGCCTGGTGACGCACTACGATGTGGAGCGCGCCGGCTGCGAGCGCGCACTTCGGGTTCTCGGCGAGGTGCTGCATAATCGCCAGAAATCCGCCGCCGGCTGAACCCGCGGGGCAGTCACCAACAACGCAGGCAGTTTCCGCATCAAGCAGGTCTTGAGCCGCGCCTACTTCTTCTGTTCCGCTTCTTTGGCGGCGAGCTTTACGAGAGCCTCGAGGTAGTGTCGCCGGTAGATGGGGTCATCCGGTTCCAGGCGGGCAGCGGTGCGATATTCCTTGAGGGCACCTTCCAGGTCGCCGCGTTTCTCGAGGGCGTAACCCAGACCATTGTGGGCGTCGGCATCGGTGGGATCGTAGTGAACGGCCTCCAGCATTTCCACCCGCGCGCGTTTCCACTCCTTGGCCAGGAGGAAAGTGATTCCCATCTCGCGGTGCAGGTCCGAATTCTCAGGGTCCAGTCGGAACGCGTTGCGAAGATGCGCGATTGCCTCCTCGATGTGCCCCCGGGCCCGGAGTTGAACTGCTTCCTGAATATGCCGGCGCAGTTGGACCTTGACCTCGGCAGGCTCGAGGTGGGCAGAGGCAGACTCGCCAGCGGGCGCACTTCCCATTCCGTGGCGGATCTCCACCTCCTCCCCTACGCGTGGCGAGATAAAGTACGACTTCCCGCGCTCGTCCGGACAGCCGATGTGAACGTAGTGGTCGCCGGCCTCGACCGCAGCAAGAACAAGGTCTCCTTTCGAGTCCGTTGCTCCCGCAGGGGCTGAATCGAGGTCTGCGGCGCAACCTTGGCGGGCCGTGTGAATTACTACCCGCGCCGACAGCGGTCCTTGCTCGCGCCACGCGAAGGCACCCGGAGGACAGGCCGCGGTCACGGCGAGCATCGCCGCAAGGCCGCCGACAGGGAAGATACAATTGCTGGTGATGCTCATCAGATTTGATGATATCACGGCACGGTGCTGCGCCCCTCGGAGCCTGTTCCTTGACGCTGTGTGGCTTGTGTTATAGCCTAAGTTTTCCTGTGTCGCACCGAGATAGGAAACAACTTCCGAGGCGGCTTCTGGGCTTCAGACTAGCTGAGCAAGGAGAAGGGATCACGCGAGACGTGCTGGAGTCTGTTACACAGGAGTGGGCCGAGAAGATACTGGCCGGTGACCGGCGGGCCGTCGCCCGCGCCATCTCGGCAGTGGAGAGCGGCGAAATAGCCGGGATCGAGCTGCTGAAGCACCTCTTCCCCAAGTCAGGAAGCGCCTACGTGATTGGCGTGACAGGCTCACCGGGTGCCGGTAAGAGCACGCTGGTGGAGAAACTGGCGGCGGAATATCGCCGCAGCGGCTGGCGTGTGGGCATCATCGCTGTGGATCCTACCAGCCCGTTTTCCGGCGGGGCAATCCTGGGTGACCGCATCCGCATGCAGGCGCTCTCCACCGATGACGGGATTTACATCCGCAGCATGGCCACCCGCGGGCACCTGGGCGGGTTGGCGTCCGCCACCGACGACGTGGTCACCATCCTGGACGCCGCGGGTTGCCAGGTGGTGCTGATCGAAACCGTGGGGGTGGGACAGGATGAGGTCGAGATCTCCCGTCACGCTGACGTGACAGTCCTGCTGCTGGTTCCCGGGATGGGCGATGATGTCCAAACCTTTAAGGCCGGGGTGATGGAGATTGCGGACCTCTACGTCGTCAACAAAGGGGACCGGCCCGGAGCCGAGCGCGCGGAACAAGAGGTGACGGCGATGCTCTCTATGGCGCCGCGGCGGGACGGCTGGCAGCCGCCGGTGCTGAAGACAGTGGCCACGACAGGCGAAGGCCTCGCTCCCCTGCGCGACGCCCTGGAGCAATTCCGCGTTTTCGGCGAGCAGCACGCCCTGCGCGGCGCGCGGCAACGGGAGCAGTGGCGCGCGCAGCTTTTGGAATTGCTGCGCCAGAGCTTGTTCGAAAATGCCCTCGGCGCGTTGCCGGACGGCATCCTTGAAGCTCGGGTGCAGGATCTCCTTGTGCGCCGGCGTGACCCACATTCGGTGGTCGAAGAGCTCAGCGGAGATTTCCGCCGGGTCCAGGGCCCAGGGTCAAAGCGCACGCCATGAAGATTCAC
>Ga0315280_10006860_pt1 | contig 15545 bp, 10 predicted proteins | sample YL17G06_40_MG_FD_203697 | JGI IMG/M metagenome (GOLD analysis project Ga0315280, IMG submission 203697) | Sediment microbial communities from Yellowstone Lake, YNP, Wyoming, USA - YL17G06_40 | ecosystem: Environmental > Aquatic > Freshwater > Lake > Sediment | place: USA: Wyoming | collected... | reverse complement strand
CCGATAATACCTGCCTTCAGTGTATACATGATCTTGCGCTCCTACTATCCGTCAAGCCCTCGAAAATCCTTATCCCTGATAACCAAACCGCTGTCCAAACTGCGATAAGTAGGAAACTCACGCTAGAGGAAGATCTAAAGGCAGGAGGTCTTATTGACCCAGAGGAGTTAAGGATTCTTTCTGCCCCTCCGTCACTTTCAAGAGATTTCGAATTACTTCAGAATTTTGCAAATAATTTTTCTTCCGGTGATTTTGTAGGTGTGTCTCTAAAAAGTTTTGGAAAACTCTACCAGAAAAAAATGGGGATCCCAAAAATATTGGAGGCCTGTGAGAAAATCAATCGTATTGCTTTAACCAAGGATGAGACGGATAAAATTAAAGTGAAGGACTTATCTTATTTTGACTCTTTCAAAGATATGGTTAATAAAGTAATTCACATTTTTGACGATTCAATGCCATTATCAAAACTTAAAGTAATCGCGTTGGATGTTGAGAAACACAATATCCAAAAAGTTGTTAATTCATATGAGGAGTTACAAGAGGCTGAAAAAAGACTAAAAAAGTTGTCAGAATTGAACCCGAAACATTGGGTTGTCCTACAAAATAAGACATACGTTCAGGAAGAACAGGTATTTAATAAAGACTACCCAGCCATTTGGGAATACTTGGATAGAAACAAGTATTCGCCGAAAGATCTAAAAAATGAAGTCTCAGGCGAAATCGCCTACATCAAATCCTTAACAAGAAAATCTTGCTATAGAGATAAATTCATCTATTCGCTTTCGAGAGAGAAGTGTGATTTCTTGCAATTGGAAAATCTCTTAGCAGAAATTACCAGCCTTAAATATAAGGGTTTTCTTAATGCTATTACTCTTCTTCTTAACAGTGATGAACGACTCCTTTCACTAAAAGATATCTCTATCGCAATCAAGAAAATTGAAGCAATTCTAAATTATTCTGAACTTATCAAACTCATTAGTACTTTCCAACAAGAGACCAATACAGAGAAGATGTCTTATATCGAATTGTTCACTTTCTTGGATCGGTTCAAAGCCATTTTGGATTCTGTTGACCCATCAATGATTCAGGCCTTAAATTCGATAAACGAGGCCTACGCCCTACTTCTGAACAAACTTGGAATAGATTTCAATAATCTGGAAACACTGTTTAAGGTCAATTCCCTGATCGGAGAGGAGGAAAAACTTTTCAAGTTCATCAAATTACATGCGTCTTTAAGTTCAGAAAATCTCCTTCTCGGTGATATCAGGCAGCAAATCGATGAATATAATCGTTTGAATCAACGTTTAGCTGAGCACCAAAATGACTTGAGGCTCAAGAACCTCCATAATTACCATGCGGATGTGGAGCGGATTAAGCTACTGATCCAGGAAGGGAAAAGACTGACACCGGAGCATGCAAAGATCCTGTTATCCAATTTTTCTTGCATTATCGCTGAGCCAGAGGCCCTCTTCAAACACCTCCCTATGGAAGAAGACTTAATTGATGTTCTGATCTTCGATGAGGCATCTCAGGTTTCCATTGCCCATTCGATCTCCTTAATCTTAAGGGCGAAGCAGGTAGTTGTTTTCGGCGATAAATACCAATATGGCGCGGTGAGCGCGGTGAACGTCAGTAAAAGATATGCAGGAAGCTATTTTAAAAACATCATGGATAGTTACATGAAAGAATGCCAAACTCAAATATCGCCTGACGTCTATGAGAAGATCATTGAGGATGAAGGACAGGACATTCCCGAAGGGGATCAATTCATACCAGACATTCTCAAGGTCAGTGCGACCCAGACATGGATTAAAACTTTCGGCATTCGGAACTCCACCTTGACATTCTGTGAGGCGATTGCAAACTACCATACCTCATTGACCGAGCATTTCAGGAGCTTTAAAGAAATCATCGATTATTCAAATGAATATTTCTACAAGAAAGCCCAAATCCCTCTCATCATTAACCGGCTGCGGACAAAGCCTATTGGGGGGGTCCTTCGCTTCATAAGAGTCCAAACCCAGGGGAACTCGGGAAGAAATGTGAATATTGATGAGCTTGAAGCCATCCGGTTGGACATAGAAGGTCTTGTTCAAAATGGGTTTAGCGGGACAATCGGCGTCATTACCTCATTCCGTGAACAGCAACAGCAGGCCGAAAGATATTTCAGGGAGAAGCTGGACAACTACCATCGGCTTAAACAAGACCAGAAGCTGACGATGTGGTTTGTCGGGGATGTTCAGGGAGAAGAAAGGGACCTCGTCTATTATTCGCTTGTTCAGGATAAGAAGCTCAATAATGGAGATTTGACAACTATCTATCCTATACCAAACGGAGTGGCCGACGATATCCGTAGTTTGAAAATGCAGAGATTAAACGTTGGGTTCAGCCGTGCCAAGGATACCATGGTTTTTGTTCACAGCATGGATATCGGGGATTATGTCGATTCCCGGTTGGGAGATGCTCTGAAGTTTTATTGGCAGATTCTTCAAGAAACGAAGGAGAAGGATCATTTCATTAGCGACGAAAAGATATTTGAATCCCCCAAGGAAAAAGAATTGTACAACCTTCTCACACAGACAGAATTCTTTCAGAGGAACAAGGCGAAGCTCAGGATCGTTCCCCAATTTAACATAGGGAAATATATTGCTCAGGAGTACCAGAAATATATTCCCCGCTACAGGGTCGATTTCTTGCTCACCCTTTCAGAGGGTGGGAAAGAAAAGTCGTTAATCATGGAGTATGATGGCCTGGAATATCATACAAAAGACCCACAGGTGGTCAGATCACTGGAGGATTTTCGGGAAGAGTATCTTGAATATGATCTGAGAAGACAACTCGAACTGGAAAGCTACGGGTATCATTTTCTCCGAATTAATAAATTTAGCCTGTTGCCTAAGAAGCGATCAAATCAAACATCCATTGATGTATTAAGCGGTATACTCCTGCAATCCTTTGATCTGGAGTGAAGGAGGAGACCCTCATGCCAAAGATAAATCTTGAAGAGGAAGATCTCAAAAAACTCTTTCAGGCTATCAACGAAGGGTATGAACCACCTGGCGATCTCATTGCGAAACTCTTCCCCTCATTCTTTGATAGGCTAAAACAAGACAGTAAATTTGACTTCAAAGAATTGATCCGCCATAAAATCCCCACACTTGAATACGCAGGGAAGAGACAGGAAGGGGTTATCCTGGCAAGTGCCTCACTTTTGGGCCAATCTGCACCCCTTCAGGTTGTGAGGTCCTTGGGTGAACCTGGCGAAGACGGCTGGCGAAACATGATCGTCCAGGGTGATAATCTCCAGTTTCTTAAAACGGTTTTTCTGAATCAAGATCCTTTGATCAAGGATAAGGTCAAAGGCAAGGTTAAGCTGATTTATAATGATCCACCCTTCGGAACAGGTGAAGAATACGCTGGGGCCGATGGTGAGTTGAGTTACAGTGCAAAGGTAAAGAGTGCAGAGTTCATAGAGAACATCAGAGAAAGGGTAATTTTTTCAAGAGAATTATTGTCTCCAGATGGGATGATTTTTCTGAGAATTGATCATCATTTCGGCCATTATATAAAAGCAATCCTTGACGAGGTTTTCGGAAAAGAAAGTTTTCAAAACGAATTTATTGTAAATAGAATAAGAAAAAACGTAACGTTTCAGGGGCGAAGGTCAATACCAGTGGCAACAGATTCAGTGTTTTTATACTTTAGGAGTTCCGAAACAAGGCTGGTAACTGTTGAAAAGGACTTAGCTCAAAAGAAAGAGGGGTATTGGCATGCTTTGGACTCCTCGGGCATTAGGTATCCAAGAGAAAGAAGTTTCTGGGGAAAGGTGATGCTACCACCAAATGGAAGGCATTGGACATTTACACAAGACAGAATTGATAAAAAGATTTCCGAAGAAACAATACGGCTAAATCCGAACACAGGAAGGCCTGAATATTGGATAGAACCTAAAGAGACTATAACATTAGATACAAATTGGACAGATATTTCTGGTTACACATTTACCACGGATTATCCGACAGAAAACTCAGAAAGTTTACTTCAAAGGATCATTAATATTGGGTCGATTCCTGGTGATCTTGTCATGGATATTTTTGCCGGGTCTGGAACTACTGGGGCCGTTTCTGAAAAACTTGGTAGGCGGTGGATTATGTGTGATTTTGGGAAACACGCCATATATACGATGCAAAAGCGGCTATTGAATATTGCTGATTCAAAGGCATTGGTTAGTGAAAAGAAAGAAACAAAGTACGGGGCTTCTCCCAAACCTTTTTGTGTTGTGTCGGTTGGAGCGTATGATTTCACGCGGGTTATGAATCTCAGGCAAAACAAGGATGCTTACATTTCCTTTGTTCTTGCCCTGTTTGGCATTCTCAGAGAGGGTAAGGATTTTGTCTCAAAGTATAGACTCGATGGTATTTATGCTGAAAAAGATGGCGATCCGGTTGAGATATTCCCCGTCTGGGACGATGACTACCTCTACAATGTGAAGGTGGACCAGGAGTATCTTAAAGAGATAATTGTACAATCTCGTGGCAGGATAAAGGGAAACTTCTATATCATTGTCCCCGAAACCTGCACGATTGTTTCCGATATCACCTTGCCAAACAATTCAGGTGATGTGGTTCAATTTAAGCTGCTTAAATTCCCATACAAGATCCTTGAGGAGATCGCTCGGAATTTTGACATTGAGGAGCAGCCAGATTCACCTTCAAATATCAACAATCTGATATCTTCCGTAGGATTCTATTTTAACGATGAGGTTGTCGTCAAAGCAGAGAAGAAAGATAGCGGGCTTAAACTGACAACATTCAAGACAATGATCGTTAATCGGGAGGGGAGGATGTATCAAGGATTGGATGGCTTGTCCTTGCTCCTGATCGATCTGGGCTACGACGGTAAGGTTTTTAAACTGGGCAAGGCGGTTTATGCCAAAGAGATTAAGGGAGATGGTTCAGTTGTGGTGGAAGGTCTCACGCATAAGGCAGCGATCATCGCCATTGACAAACATGGAAACGAATCAAAACCAACCTACATAACTGGATAATTGATGGCAAAGAAACAGAAGGCAATCAGGCTGAATCTCTCAGAGCATACCCTCGATATCAACGAGAGGAAGTGCAACTATGATCTCTTTGATTTCAAAGAGGTTGAGGAATACGTCAAGGCCATTACTGGGAGCAGGACCTACCAATTTGATTCGATTAAGAAAACTCTGATATATCTCTGGGGAGGAGGATACAAGAGCTTAGAGCATCTTGCGAGGGAGAATTACAAGAAGAAGCTTTCCATACAGGAGCGTTTTTTCACTGAGGAAAACTTCCTGCACCACCTACCACTGCCGGATCGCCTATCAGGCGTCATCCACATGGCCACTGGAACAGGAAAATCCTACGTAATCTTTGCCATTGCCTATTTATCGATTGTCATGAAAAAAGCGAGGAGGGTTCTTGTGTTAGGACCTTCATCCACCATTATCGAAGAGGGTCTTCGCGACAAGTTTAAGCGGTTTATCGAGGACCCAAAATATTACAGTAAACTCCCTCCAAAATACCGTAACGTACCGGTCATACTTCTCGACGAAACAAAGCCTGCCGAGGATTATTGCATCATTATCGAAAACATTAATGCAGTTTACAACAAGGACAGAAATGCCATTGGGGATACGCTGTTTTCCCGGGTGGATGAAGTGTTAGTTCTGTCCGATGAAGTCCACCATGCCTATACTCACCTCAACTTTACCGAAACCGGCCTCTTGCTGGAAGAAGAAGACGGACGGGGTGAGGAACGGAATGAGCGGCTATGGATGAAATTCGTCAAAGAAGAGAAGAAAATTACCCGGCACATTGGGTTTACTGGCACCCCCTACAATCAGGATGAGTATTTCACAGATATCATCTACAATTACTCGATCCCTGATGCCCTCGAAGACAGATTTATTAAGAAGATCAATCCCATCATTCATACCGAATCGGATGAGAAGAATAAGAAATTGACACAGGACCAAGCCTTTGAGGTTATCTATAAAACTCACAAGGCTAATGAGAAAGACTTTTCTTATCCTGTGAGAAGTGGGAAGAAGGATACTCCCAGGGTAAAGCCCATTACCATATTTATTGCCCCAAACCAGAGCGCTGCTCAAAAGAAATACGAAGAATTCGTTCTATACCTTGCGAGAGAAGTGAAAAACGAGGCAGAAGACAAGGATCTTCCCGATTCTTATTATCAGAACATTGCTCGTGATAAAGCTATTTGCGTTATCAGTCGTCTGGCAGAGTCAGAATATAAGAAGAAACTGGATGAGATTGAAAGCCTGAACGAACCCGCTGAGTTTATCTTTGCAGTCAATAAGCTTTCTGAAGGTTGGGACGTGGACAATGTTTTCCAGATAGTCCCCATGCAGGAGCGGGTGTTTAATTCAAAACTGCTCATCTCCCAAGTCCTGGGAAGAGGGCTTAGAATTCCAAGAGAGGTTCCTTCCGGCGAGATTTTGGGAAATTATCCTATTGTCACCGTTACGAATCATGAGAAATTTGCAGACCATATCAAAGAGCTGGTCGATTCCGTTACACAGTGTGAGGTCTATTTGACCTCAGAACCCCTCAAACCTGAGACGGGCTTAAAGAGAGGAGAGCGAAATTTCAATCTGTTTAATATCCTCTATACGCCCGTATCCCGTTTGGAAGATAAGTCCGCAAGTAATGGTGAAAAGAAGCCCAGCAGTCTTCTCCTGAAGCATCAGGAAGAGAATTTAAACTATCGGATCACCTACCTTGTGACGGGAGAAAAGAAGTTTGAGTTGAGGAAGGATTTCTTTACCGTTGATGAGGTTATCTACAACCAGGCAAAACGTTTTTCGACAAGGGTTTTTGAGAATAAATATTTCAATTTTGGGAATCAGGTTATTGAAGGCAGAATCCCAGAAGTGGAGGATCTCAGGGATATCATTTCGGAAGCGATGAACCAGGTCGGTATCAAAGGAGATAGGCTTTCAGAGGAGAACGCGCAGGTTATTGATCTGTACTTCAGCCAATTCCTGGGATCTGGAAAGAAGAAGCCAAGGAGGGAGAGCCAGGCTGGGAATCTGGATCTGATAAGAACACAGGGGATGGATAAAACCAGTATCCGTGCCAGTGAACTTGATAAGGATGCTGTGGTTTTTATTTCGGCTGATTACGAGGATGAGTTAAGCAAGGCAAATCTCTTTGTCTTGGATTATGTGAAAATCCTGCGTGGTAAATATCAAGAAGAACAGCTCCAGCTTTTCGAGGAATTGGATACATTTTTGAGCAAGAACAAGAATAAAATATGGACCTTTGCAGGACATAGATCACCTTACATTGTCAATTCGTCCATCTTTAAGACCCCTCAGAATATCGTTAAGGTAGCTTCAAATCCGGAAAAGCTGTTTATATATGGTCTAATAGAAAACACCAAATACATCGATGCCTGGGTTAAATCGAGGGACATGGGGTTCTATTCCATCGAATATGAATATTTCAGAAAAGGCAAAGACCGGGTGCGAGGGAGCTTTAATCCTGACTTTTTCATCAAGATTGATTTGGATAGGTACATAAAACTTTTGAGAGAAGAAGGAATAGAAAGTCAATCATTAGGAATTCTCCAGGATAAAGGGATCGACTTAATCATCAGAGCCGTTGAAATTAAATCTGAGGATGACGATGATGAATCAACTCCGGCGAAGGAGAGGTATGCACGAGAGCATTTTACCATTCTAAATGAAAAGTTACTCGAAGGTGGCAACCTGCCTGCAGAAATACTATCGGAAAAAGACAACCATACGAATCATCTATACATTTTTGACTTATTAATCCCACCCCAATTTGATCACTGGTTTCAAAGTTTGCGAAGGGGGCAAGATGAGCGTTATTCCGAATTCTTTGTGAAGGGTAACTAGGAATAGGGGAAACTAAGACGTTGGTTCAAAGTCAACTTATTTCGCGTGATGCGGGTCGTCGTGTGTATAAGGGACCGGACAGGAGCTGGAAGGCCTTGTTTTAATTAAAGGTAGTTTGCAATTTTTATTAGGTGTAGGGGCAGGGGACTTAGAGGATATGACCTTATATGGTGAGATAGATGGTGCGGGTCGAACTGTGCTGCAACTATCGTTCGATTGATGGACAAGAACTTTTTCTCATTTGACTTCACTCGGCCTACCCGTGACGGCGGGCGGGATGCTGTTGGCCTTTACCGCGTTGGGCATGGTGCATCCTCTATCCTTGTGGATTTTGCTTTGGAAGCGAAATGCTACAATATTGACAACTCGGTTGGGGTCAGGGAAATATCTCGGCTTATATCCCGACTGAGGCACCGCGAGTTCGGTGTTCTTGTCACAACGTCGTACCTCCACTCGCAAGCTTATCGCGAACTGAAGGAAGACCGGCACCCCGTCGTGGTAATTGCGGCCCAAGACATAGTAGATATTCTGGCACTTGCCGGCCTTAATAGTGTATCCGATGTGATCCGCTGGCTTGAATCCAACTTTCCAAAGGGATGGTGATAATTAGAAGAATGGCAAAGAATAGGGCAAACAGAAAGAACTCTTATCGCAAAGCTGGTCATCGCTCGTGGGCAGCGGGCGGTGCTCCGGTTCCTGGGGGGCATCGGCGCGACATTATGCCACCTGAGAAACGCAGCACAGTTATGTCCCGCATAAAGGGCAAGAATACAGGCCCCGAGCGAATCATCTTCAATGTGATAGAGAGTCATGATATCTGCTTCGATAGGCATGCGAAGGATCTTCCAGGGAGGCCGGATGTTGCTTTTCGCCAAGCAAAGCTGGCAGTATTCCTGGATGGTGACTTCTGGCATGGGTGGCGTTTTCCTTTGTGGGAGCACAAATTGGCACAGAAGTGGAGGGCAAAAATTGCTGCAACCAGGGATCGCGACCGTCGAAACTTTCGAGAGCTGCACAGGGAGGGATGGAGGGTTTTGAGAATTTGGGAACATCAAATTGAACGATCACCGGAGAAATGCGTTGAGCGCATCCTGAGTATTCTGGGAAAACGCGCTGCTTAGTTGTATCCGTGTAACGAATCTCTGCAGCAATAATTTCCTGAATACCGAGATCATTAAGAAGGGTTACGGCCTTGCATACACGAGGTTTCCGTTAAAATATCTGGAAGAATTCAGGAGATACGAGAGAGAATAGAAGAGAACTGTGGAAGTGGCGTTCGTAGATGATGTGGGTTTGGCAAGAAAGGTGTAGCCGGATGCGGAACGACTTACTTCATTCCCTCTATCGGGACGTTGAACGGATGTCCAACAACCTTGTTGGCCCCAGAATTCCTTCACGGTGGCTTGTCTTAGTGATGCGGTGGATAGGCGATGGGACCTGAAAGTGGTACGAGCAAGACCTAAAATGGACTAACTACAGACGGCACCAGTATGTCATTGCTGATGTTTGTATTTATCGGTATGGTTGTTTTCCTTCGGTCTACGGTTAGTAATTTTTCGCTTTATTTTACACTCCGTTGGCTAAAATGTATGTATAGAAATCCCAGGAAGGCAACAGCTCATAGGTTCATTGTTATTATACCCGCCCTACGCGAGCAGGCAGTCCTTGAAGAAACAATCAATTATTTCTTGCGGGTGAATTATCCTACAGACAGGATAATGCTTCTTGTTGTAACGACCGAGCGTGAAACCGCAGAAACCTCATTCTTTCCTGCAAGAACTTTAACCACTCCTCAGCTTGTTGCCAAACTTAAAATGGTAATAAATCCACCCAATGGCCTCCTACTTGAGCATCTTCATTACCCGGATCCCTGTGGTATTATGGTTGATCAAGTCAACTATGCGTTCAAATACATAATTGAGAGATTTCCCGATAATAGATCCAAGATATTTGCAGCTATCTATAATGCCGATTCTCGCCCCAATCTAGATACATTTCAGGTGGTCTCGGGGGTCGCATTGCAAAACAATGGTAGAGTTTTTCAACAATCAGCGTTATTCTTTGAAAATATTCATCGGGTAGTGGAAACAAATCATTTTCCTGTATCTCGAATTCTACAGGCAAATTCGGTTCTTCAATCTCGTTGGACTCTTGTCCACGAGATATCCCGTTTTATAAGACAATCCTGGTTCTTGAGCCGTTTAGGTTTACGCCTTTTTCTGGCTCATACAGTCGGCCATGGCCTTTTTTTAAGACTGGACTTGATTGATGAAATTCAGTGTATGCCAACTGGGACGTTAACAGAAGACCTTTTCTTTGGTTATCTACTTTCTCTTCTCGGAGAGCCTATTCGTCCTTTACCTGTAATGGAGAGTAGTGAAAGTCCTGATACAATGGTGAAGGCACTAAAACAAAAGTATATTTGGTTTTTTGGACCCCTCGATCACCTTGAATATAGTCGTCGTCTTCGAGACTATGGCTTTTCATTCTCTCCAATCATTACCTGTTGGTTCGCATTGCAAGGTTTACTCCCGGCTGCGGCTTGGTTAGCACAAGGTTGGTTTTTATTTTACTTGTTCCTGTATCCCCTTGTGTTTAGTAAACCACAATTGCTATTCATATCATCCTTTCTGGCTTTGTTCTACGGTCCGCTCAGTTGGTATTTGATTCTTCGCCAATACAAGGAACTTTCCCGTTATATGTCAAGAGACGATCATCTAAAGAGGAGAGATGTGTGGTGGATTCTGGCTTTAAGTCCGATTGCTATTTTTCTTCATAGTATCCCTCCGATTTTCTCCCTTCTGGCAAAATTTAGGCAAATTATCTATGGGAAGCTTCCCCCAAAACCAAAGACAGAGCGATAACTTGATGAATAATGCGACATGGATGATCAAAGGACCTTGAGAGATTTGGTAATAGCTCATTGTAATGACTACGGGTTTGATATAGCTGAGGTTCTATCAGCGAAAGACTCCTCGCTACTTCCGTTTCCTAGCCTTAGCGTAATAATTCCCTACTTTGAAACCGGCAAAATCTTCCGAAGGGTGCTAAGGCACCTATATGCTGCAATCGGCTTAGTAATGATGATCGATCCTCACTGGACTTTTGAGATTCTCGTGATTGACGATGGATCAAGAATAGAGCCGGCGAAACGTTATTGTAGACGTAATTTACCAAGTCTTAACATAATTCGTAATGAACTGAATTTGGGCCGCGCCATAACCAGGAATCGTGGTCTATCCCAAGCACGGTGGGAGCTTTCCCTTTTTCTTGATTCTGATGTCATGGTCGCAAGAGATACCCTACTTTACCATCTCAAGGTACATTCGATGGTAAAGCAGATTAGAACAAAAGCAGTGAGTGTGGGTTTATTTTGCCTCGTTAGCAAGACCGATTCTCTTTGCCGGCAGAGTGTTATTTACTCAAAGGATGTCAAGCTGAATGATTTTCGAATCCAATGCCTCTATAAGGCAAGTTGGATTGGATGTGAAGAGGACAGAAGGTTCATTGGCTGCCGGTTTAGTCCTGTTTTGGAAACCAATTATTTTCGCAAATGGCCATCAACCGGATTTCTTGGGCCATGGTTATTAACAAATATGGTCTTAGGAGGGTTTTTCATAGTTCGCACAGACGAAGCAAAGATGGTAGGTGGTTTTGACCCGGCCTTTACAGGATATTCGTTCACAGAAACAAGCATACCTACAAAACTGATTGCTGCATATGGTACGTACATAATACCAATTCCACAGGGTGCGTGCGTGCACGTTGATAATCCAAGCGTTAATATAACTATAAGGGAAAAGAACAGATTATTTCAGGACAAACACCGATTTTATTTTCAAATGTACCTGGGGCAAACACTTAAGGAGGCGCTGCGGGGATTTGGGATCTCTTAGACTCAACTTGGTCTTTCACGAAATCAATAGATTTCCCCATGAAAACGAGAGTCGATTCGCGGTTACGGAGGACTTCGGCCTGGGTTTGATCAAGGAGCTTCTCGTGTTCCTGGAATCAAAAGGCCATATTTTCCTTTCCATTTGGTTAGACGACGGATTTGAATCACAAAGAAGCTTCGCGGAGCTGGCGGCGAAAGAATTTGGAGTGCCAATTTCACTTGCAATCTCAACTGGGCTTGTTGGCTTGCCAGGGTACCTGTCTTGGAATGATCTTGTAGAACTGGGGAAACTCACGGGCATTTCCGTATGTTCCCACGGTGTCTCGCATTCTGCATTGGGAGCCTATCAACAAGGTACCGTCATGCCAATCCAAAGAGGAGGGGTCTATCAAAACGTTCCAAAAAGAAGCAATGCTCTTCTCTCTGAGGAGGAGATTAGATACCAGCTGGTAGAGTCAGGCAACACTCTCCTGCGTTATGGTTTAACGACTTCCTCCTTTGTGTACCCACATGGAATCTATAATAATCAAATTGTCGAACTCATCCGAGAAAGTTCACTTTATTCGAAAGCATATACTTGTGATCCTGGATTTGAAACAGACAAAACGTGCCCATTTCTTATCCCGCGCACTGTTGCATATGGAAATATTGCTATGGTGCGACTTCGAGCTGAGTTAGAGACGTGGTTACGCTTTAATTGAAGAGGTCAAATTTTGGACCGAATTGTTGTTGCTCTTGAAGGTTTGATTCACGCGGGGAAAACGACCCTGTTGCATACCCTGGGGCAAAAATTACCTTGGATAGTTAGTGTTGAAGAATATTCTGAATTCACTAGAGAAAGGTTTCCAAGTATACCGATTACGCTCGTTGATGTTGAAAAAGCATGGAGTTTCTTCTTAGAATTGGAAAGCGAACGACAAACCGGAATTGCGCATGACGCTATTGTTGTTCTGCTAGATAGAAGTGTGCTGTCAATACTGGCTTACAATTTCGCTATTGAGCAATTAAATAAAGCTTTGCAGGCATTTTCTTGGTCATTGAAGACTTTGTGCTGTAAAGATTGGCTTTTTCCAACCGTCTGCATATACCTAGACATCAGTGATAAAGAGATACATAACCGCCACTTAACTGAAATTTCCTACTACCAACGCATTCTTCTCGACAGCGTATTTAATGCCGCTATGCGGAATTTCTACAGCGACAAAATGCTCGAACATTTTCCCTCCCTGCAGGTATTTCGGATCGATGCTTGCCAAGATCTGAAATCCGTTCACCATGAGGCTTTATGCATAATAGAGGCTTTACTTAAGAAGGTTATTAAGTAAGATAAAATAGAGGACTTTGTATACCGAAGACTTTCTCAGGTTTATTGGAAGGAGAGCACTTTAAGCTCCTATCGTGGATTGATACTTGCTCCCAGGTACTTCCTCGGAGGCCTAAGTCTCGTAACCATTTTCGCAATCCGTTAATTGCATCGGCACTTGATCGAACCGTAACAGCTGTACCCCCTGCTGCTTCAAACTCAGCACATACTTTCACAGAATCATCGAGCAGCAATGCTTGTTTAAAAGTGAGCCTATGTGTTTCTAACCACGGTCCAAAAAAGCGATTTACCCCTTCATCTTTCAGAACACCCAAAACCGAGGAACACAGGATCGCATCCACTGCGCCTTTAATCCCATCAATTCCGCTTATACTCTCCCAAAAACAGTCCATATTATCTGTTGCGAGGACAACAAGGCTAACACAACGACATCTTCGCAGTTCCGTCAAAAGGGCTCCATCACACTTCATCCGTCGGCAGTCAGTATGAAGGCGTCTAAGGAGATAATCAGGACGGCACCGAGGATTAAGGTCAATATCTAAATGATCTATGATATCGGCTGCAGTTTTTTTGCCTCGCATCCACGTCCTTACGAGTTCGCGCTCCTCTTGGAACAGTCGTTCACTAGTGACACTCAGGGATTTATGGAATGGGTGTCTCGAATTCTCTAGGATGCTGGACCAGAATAATTCCCGGCTAAGCACTCCATTCCAATCGACGAACACGACCCGCTGCCACAAAGGAAGGCGGGGATGCATGCTCATCATAAGCCAATGTTTTTGTCTCGTTGAAGGCATCAAAAATAATCGATTAGTACTGTCTAAAACAAGTTTTCAAGTGGAAAGCATTCGAGATGATTTAATCTACCCTTTACATCTTCACAATATCTTGAGGTTCATAAAAGTATGACCACAATTTATGGAAGTAAGATAATTCAGAGAAAAGCCCCTGTCAAGTACTTTTTTGCTTTTTTGTTGTACGATCATCCTTATTTCCCTGCCACAAATCCCAGGACCAAGGCAGCTATCCCTAATAACCCCTGTAGTTCCCAATTCGATTTCGGTTTCCCCACTTCCACCAACTTCAACGCCCGATCAGTAAGCGACTCCTCTTTTTCGAAAGCGATCCGGTAAACTTCAGCATCCCCGGATAGGCACCCCTGGCCGAGGTCAAAGAGGAATCCTTCCTGATCCGAGTTTCCAGCCAGAGATCAAGACCGGGCTTCATAGATCCCCTTCAGGGCTCAGGGGGAAAGCGGTCGGTCAGGGATAGATCTTTTCGGCAGGAGTCACCTTCCGGATAAGCTGTCAATAGCCTTCCTTGCGCCTCTCTATCCTGCCAGGGGAACCAAAGAACTCTATCTTTAAAGGGATGAGAAACATCCTGCTCTTGAATATATCCGCCTGAACCTTATAGGTCCTGCCTATAAACGACTCCCCTATATATTCTGAAAGAATCTTGGCCTCCCTCAGAGATTGAACGATCCTCATTAGGGCCTGATCCCAAGCACCCAACCCATGATCTATCGATTTTCTATCGACGAAGACGTTAGAATTATTGCCAGAAGGAGAGGCTTTCCGGCGGGCGAATCTATCGACAGAGAAAAGAACGATGTCCCGGATTCAGGGATCTTCCGATCCAGATTCTGCCCAGCATTGTTGGAATCGTCCCGATACCCGGCCCGAGATACCCGGTAGCCGACCAATGAGAAGTCGACCGATAATCGACCGATTCGCTATGTTCTAAGCTCTCGGCAACCTTAAGAGGATGCATCGGAATCATCCGACATTCATCCGTTGCGGGAAATAATCATTTGAAAATTGGAGAAAGGCGCCGTCATGCGAACATGAAAGAGTTGCGCTTCAGCGCAGCGGATGGGGAGTGGCCTTTGCGTTCGATACTGAACGCAAGGCAATCTTGCTCGTGGCAGGCGATAAATCGGGCGTCAGTGAGAAAAGGTTCTGCCGAGAGTTGGCCCAGAAGGCTGATGATCGTTGAGCTCAGCCTCCTTTTGGGGTTTCCTAAAGACAAATAAAGTCAAATGAAGTTACTTCTCGGCCCAACCTTTTGCCTTTATATGACTTTATTTGACTACAAATCCAGAGGCCCCCGGCTTTTGGCCTCTCAGTACCCCGGATGAATTCCGGTCTTTGGCCCCAAAAGAGTAGTACTATTGTAGAGGGTAATGAGACCCCCGAAAAAACAGGTTGGTTACGGTCCGACCTCGCACTAAATAAAAATAATTTTCACATGGCAAAAAATTACTTGACTTTTTTTGAAGAGTGTTACGTAAAAATCATTTGTGCACATGTGGGAAACGATTTGTGGACATGCCTGCCTGCGGTAGGCAGGGTCAAATCCTTCAGAGATGAACCTCCCATAATTTTTTGTCCTCCTTGTAGACCATG
>Ga0315280_10006859_pt1 | contig 15545 bp, 16 predicted proteins | sample YL17G06_40_MG_FD_203697 | JGI IMG/M metagenome (GOLD analysis project Ga0315280, IMG submission 203697) | Sediment microbial communities from Yellowstone Lake, YNP, Wyoming, USA - YL17G06_40 | ecosystem: Environmental > Aquatic > Freshwater > Lake > Sediment | place: USA: Wyoming | collected... | reverse complement strand
GGGTCTGTTCTCTCCACCTGGCTCGGCGGACCCTGTCCACTAATCCATTTATCCAATTAGTTGTCCCCTCGTCTTCACCACATGATGAAAAATGTAATTGTCATTGATAATTCAAGTTATTAACGCCATGTACAGGTTCCCGCTTTCTCGGTTTCACCCGGGCTTAGGACCGGATCTGCACCTCAAGCGATTGGGGACGGCGTGCTTAATACCTCGGCCTCGCTTTCACGGCTCAGGGTTGCATAAAATCCAATCATTTTGTTTCATATGAAACATAATTTTTAAATGTTTTGCGGGCCTAACACTTATGATTTCACATGGTCCTCCTCTGCGTCTCCCTCTCTTACCATGACGCGCCGGTTGGCGTGCTCGAGACCTTCGCCTTGGGCGACATCCCGGAGGTGCTCTGCCGCCTAAAGAAGGTCCAGCCCATCCAAGAGTGCGCGATACTCCAGACCTGCCACCGTGTCGAGGTTTACGCGTCCGGTCGCGAGGGGCTCCAGCCCGAGACGGTCCTCCACTTCCTCCGGGAGGAGCGCACGGGGAGCTACCCGCCCGAGGACTACGCCGTAACCTACGCCGAGGACGACGCCGTAAGGCACCTATTCCGGGTCGCTTCCGGCCTCGACTCCCTCATACTCGGCGAGAACGAGATCCTCCACCAGGTCAGCTCCTGCTACCGTCTGGCGGGCTACGTCGGCGCGCTGGGACCCGTGCTCACCGCGGTCTTCACCAGCGCCCTCCAGACCGCCAAGAGGGTCCGCAGGGAGACCGCAATAGCAAGAGGCTCTCTCTCCATAGGCAACCTCGCGGTGAAGGTTGCCAAGGGAAGGCTCGGCTCGCTTGAGGGGAGGCACCTCACCATCATCGGCGCGGGCAAGATAGGCTGCCTCATAGCGAAAGCCGTCGCCAAGGAGTGCACACATGCAATAGTCATCGCCAACAGAACCTTCTCCCGCGCAAAGAAGATCGCTGACTCCCTGTGCGGTAGTGCCGTCCGGTTCGACGCCCTTGAGGGTGTGCTCGCTAGCTCCGATGTCGTCGTGTGCGCCACCGCCGCCCCCCACCGCATCCTCACCGTGGACCGCCTCCGACCAGTCCTCGCAGCAAGGAGGCAGAGACCGGCACCAGATCTCCTGATAATCGATGTCTCGAACCCGCGCGGAGTGGACCCAGGCGTCAAGTCGCTGGAGGGCGTCGATCTCCTTGACCTGGACGACCTCGCCGCCCTCGCCCGGCAGAACCGCTTCCTGAAGGAGACCGCCGCCCTCGACGCCGAGAGGATCATAGAGGAGAACGTGAAGATCCTCCTCCAGCGGCTACGATCCCCCCGCTACACCTCCGTCATATCCGACTTCATGAAATGGGCGGAGGGGAGGCGGTGGAAGAACCTGGAGCAGGTGCTCATGTCGGGCGGCTTCAACGAGATACAGAAGGAGGTCGTCCTCAACTTCTCCTACTCGCTCATGAGGGACCTCACCGTGCCCATCTTGCAGTCCATAAGGGAGCGGGTACCGGAGAAGCCCGGGTCCAAGATGCTCAAGGATATAATCGAGGAGGCATCGAGATATGACTGACCCCAAACCGCTGAGGCTGAGGAGATCACGGGTAATCAGGGACATGGTCGCCGAGACCTCGGTAGCCCCGGCCAACCTCGTATTCCCGTTCTTCGTTAAGAGGGGCGGCGCGGCAGAGGACGTCCTGTCCCCTGGCATACGCAGGATACCCCTCCCATCGCTCGCCGACACCGTCGGCTCCCTGTACGAGAAGGGGCTGCGATCCGTGATCCTCTTTGGCATCCCTGACAGGAAGGACGTGCTAGGGTCGGAGGCCTACGCGCGGGACGGGGTTGTCCAGGAGTCCGTGAGGGCGCTGAAGGCGCACTTCCCGGACCTGATAGTGGCGACCGATGTCTGCCTCTGCCAGTACACCGATCACGGGCACTGCAGGATAATCCGAGGGCAGAGGTACGACGAGGCGGGGACGCTCGAGGCCCTCTCAAGGATCGCCGTGAGCCACGCCGAGGCAGGCGCGGACGTGGTCGCCCCCTCAGCCATGGCGGACAACCAGGTCGCCGCGGTAAGGGGGGCCCTGGACAGGGAGGGCTTTACCGAGACCCTGATAATGTCCTACTCCGTCAAGTACGCCTCGGCGCTGTACGCTCCCTTCAGGGAGGCTGCGGGATCCGCGCCCGGCTTCGGAGACCGGTCTGCCTACCAGATGGACTTCCGGAACCGGAGGGAGGCACTGGCGGAGGCGTCCCTCGACGTGGAGCAGGGCGCCGATATAGTAATGGTCAAGCCGGCCCTCCACTACCTTGACGTGGTTTCGGAGGTCAAGAGGCACATCAACAGGCCTGTCGCCGCCTTCCACGTGAGCGGGGAGTACGCCATGGCAAAGCTCTATGCCAGATACGCTGGCTTGGACGAGAGGAGAGTGGCCCTCGAGGCCATATTCTCCATCAGGCGGGCCGGCGCCGACATCATTATCTCCTACTTCACCCCTCAGCTCCTCGACTGGCTCAAGGAGGAACCCTGATGGACTCTGACAGGCTGTTCGAGAGGAGTTCCCTGTGCTTCCCGAAGGGGGTCAACAGCCCGGTCCGCTTCTTTGAGCCTAGACCCTTCTTCACCGACCACGCCAAGGGATCGCGCCTGTACACCGTAGACGGCGAGGAGCTCGTGGACTACTGCATGGCCTACGGTTCCCTCATCTTTGGCCACGCCTCCGAGTATTTGGTCAGGCACCTCAGGGATCGCCTCTCCAAGGGTACAGTCTACGGCACGCCCACGGAGCAGGAGGTCGTCCTTGCCGAGGAGGTCAGGAGGGCGTTTCCCTCCATCGAGATGGTTCGCTTCGTCAACTCCGGCGGGGAGGCAACCTCCACGGCAGTGAGGCTCGCAAGGGCCTACACGGGCAGGGAGATCGTGGTCAAGTTCGACGGCGGCTACCACGGGGCGGTGGACTACCTGATGATCAACGGGACAGGCGAGTCGAGGTCGGTCTTCTCGGCAGGCGTACCCGCGGCCGCGTCCGATCTGACGAGGGTTCTCCCCTACAACAACTTCAGTGCCCTGGACAGCGTCGGCGAGGACGTGGCGTGCGTAATAATGGAGCCCACCTTGGGGAACGTGGGGCTGATACCGCCCAAGCCCGGATACCTTGAGGAGGTAAGGGTGGCATGCAACGACTCCGGGGCGGTTCTCATCTTCGACGAGGTCATCACCGGGTTCAGGCTCGCGCGGGGCGGGGCGCAGGAGCGCTTCGGTGTCAGGTCGGACCTCACGACCCTCGGCAAAGTGCTCGGGGGAGGTCTACCCATCGGTGCCGTTGGCGGGCGGGAGGACATAATGCGCCGCATGTCCCCCGAGGGCGAGGCCTTCAGCGCCGGCACCTTCAATGGCAACCCTATAAGCGTGACGGCTGGCATAGCGACCCTCAGGAGGCTCCATAGCTCGGTCTACTCCTCCCTCAGGGGTGCCACCGAGAGGCTCTGTCGCGGGATCGAGGACGCCCTCTCCGAGGCAGAGCTCGACTCACATGTTTCCCGTCTCGAATCCCTCTTCACGGTCTTCTTCACCGATGATGACGTCGTGGACTACGCCGCTGCCAAGACCTCGAACCTGAGAGCATTCAAGACCTTCCACCATTCCCTCCTCAGGCAAGGTGTATACCTGCCCCCCTCGCAGTTCGAGTGCTCTTTCCTCTCCACTGCCCATACAAAGGAGGATGTGGAGAGGACTATAATGGCGGCGCTTATGGCGTCCTCCGATGTCAGGCTGGAGCGGAGGCCCAACCCGTGAGGATCAGGATAGGCACCAGGGGGAGCAGGCTGGCCCTGATCCAGACCGAAATAGTTATCGGTAGGCTCAGGCGCGCCTCGGACGCCGAGTTCGAGGTGGTCCACATCACCACCAAGGGTGACATCAACAGGCAGGCTTCCATCGACTCGATGGGTGAGGGCATCTTCGAGAAGGAGGTGAACCGCGCGCTGCAGGAGGGCGAGGTGGACATGGCGGTGCACAGCCTGAAGGATGTGCCCCTAGACTTGCCCCCGTCCATAACCCTTGGCGCGGTTCCAGACAGGGCGCCCCCCAACGATGTCCTCTTCTCCCCCCGTTACCGCTCCATCGCCGAGCTCCCGCCCCTCTCCCAGGTGGGCACCTCAAGCAGTAGGAGGAGGGCACAGCTCCTGAGCGCCAGACGCGACGTGAGGGCGGCCGTCCTGAGGGGTAACGTGGAGACGAGGGTTCAGAAGGTCATGGCGGGCCAGTACGCCGCAGCCCTCATGGCGGAGGCCGGGCTCGCCAGGCTAGGCGTCCTGCCCAGTGAGGTCGGGCGCCTCTCCGTGGAGGAGTTCCCGACGAGCCCCGGCCAAGGCGCGATAGCGGTCTACATCAGGGGCTCCGACCACATGCTCGCCGAGTTGCTCTCGAAGGTCAACTCCCCCATCCATGAGGCAGAGGTCACCGCCGAGCGTGAGTTCCTCAGGGCTTTGGGCGGCGGCTGCGCCTCGCCGGTGGGTTGCACCGTTACTCGCTCCCCCGAAGGGCTCAGGATGGTCGCTGGCATGTACGCGCCGGACGGTAGCACCTTCGCCCTCAGATCCTTCGAGGGCAGCACCAGCGACCCCACCGACCTCGGGAGGCGCGCCGCGGCTACTATGCTCAAGGACGACCGCGTAAAGTCATTCTGGGTGAGGAAGGCATGAGCGGCAGGATCTTATTGGTCGGAGCAGGCGTTGGCGGCATGGACATGCTCACCGACAGGGCTGCCCGAGCCGTCTCTGGGGCAGATGTGGTTATATACGACCGCCTCGTGGACCGCTCCGTCTTGGACATGGTCAAACCCGGGGCCGAGCTTATCTACATGGGGAAGGAACCGGGGGACGACCCAGCCATCCAGGCTGGCATAATAGATACTATGATCCGGAAAGCCCGCGAGGGCAAGACCGTTGTCAGGCTCAAGAGCGGTGACCCATTCGTCTTCGGTAGGGGTGGCGAGGAGCTGCTGGCCCTCAGGCGAGCGGGGATCGAGGCGGAGCTCGTCCCTGGGCTGACATCCGCCGTGGCCGTCCCCACCCTCGCCGGGCTGCCGCTGACACTGCGCGCCGTGTCCTCCGCGCTCCTTATCATGACCGGCCACAGGGCAGACCCTGAGGACGAGTCCTACTTCACCAGGCACGCCAGGTTCGAGGGCACCATCGTCCTGCTCATGGCACGTAAGAACCTGCCAAGGATAGCCGAGCTGTTCATGGCGGGAGGGATGCCGCCCGGGAGGCCCGCCGTAGCCCTCGTAACCAAGGGCGAGAAGATAGTCGTGAGGGCGGGGACCGTGGGAACCATCGCCACGAGGCTGGGCGCAGGCTCGGAGCCCACGGTCATAGTCATAGGCGAGGTAGTGATGGAGGCGCTCTACAGGAAGGTGCTCGTCACCTCCCTGGCCCCGCTCGACGACCAGAAGTTCCACGACGCTGGCCTCCTCCCCATAAACGCCCCCGTGATCCGTCTAGACGTGATGAGGGAGGGGATCGACTCCTTCCTTAAAGACCTGAGGGCGGGACGCATAGACTCCGTGGCCTTCCTCAGCCCGAGGGCTCTCCAGGCGTTGGGACTCGACGCCGGCTCCTTGGAGGCTCTCTCTAAGCTGAAGGTCTTCGCGGTCGGACCGTCCACGCGGGCCTCGCTGGAGGCGGGCGGCGTGCCCGTGAGGATGATCCCAGACGATTACAGCTCCTCCGGCCTTGCCAAGACGCTCGCCAGCATGAGGGGCGAGGTGGGGGCACTGGCTGTGATCAGGAGCGGGCTGGCAGACGACCAGCTCTCAGGCGCCCTCAAGGATGCAGGCATCCCGCACCGGGAGTACAGGATATACGGCACAGCCCCCTCGGGCGAGGGCCTAGATCGCTTCTTCCGCGCCCTACGCGAGGATCTCTACGCGGTGGCATTCACCAGCCGGTCCTCGGTCAGGCACATCGTCGAGGAGGCGAGGCGGAGGGGGAAACTTCCCTCCCTGGTGTTGAGGCTCAGGGGGCTGAGGGTCATCTGCATAGGCGCCGAGACCGCGAAGGGCGTCGAGGAGCTCGGAATCGCCCCCGAGATAGCCGAGGTTCACGCCATAGACGGCATACTCTCAAGACTTCAAGGTGATGAAATATGAAAACAGCAGTATTGTTGGTGGGACACGGGAGCAAGGAACCGTACAACAAAGAGACCATAGAATTTTTTTCTTCCAAACTGAAGGACAAGTACGACTTCGTGGCGTCTGCGTTCATGCAGATAAACGAGCCCACGATCCCCGAGATGTTAGAGAAGGCCGCCGACGCCGGCGTGGGCAAGATCTTGGTGGTACCGGTCTTCCTCTCCAAGGGGATCCACATCGACTGCGACATACCGGGGATACTCGGCCTGAAGCGCGGTGAGAGGAAGGGGAAGATCACGGCCGGCGGAAGGGAGATCACGCTGGTATACGGCGAGCCTTTCGGCAAGGACCTGCGTCTCTTGGAGATAATCAAGGACAGAATTGCCTCTGCGGAGATGCAGTGATGCGGTTGCTTGTCGTAGACGCCACCCACGGCGGGCTGACCCTCTCCGAGGAGTACGCAAGGAGGGGGCACGAGGTCGTCTGCGCGGATGTTCACGGTACCGCTGACGCCGCCCAACGCGAGCGCGCAGAGACCTTCAGCCTGGTGGAGGCTCTCCCGCCGCTAAATGGGTTCGACCTGGTGGTCAGCCCCGTCCACTTCCCGAGGGGTCGGCTCGGGGACACCGCAGGAGCCAAGGTAATCACCCACCACCAAGCGGTCCGCGCCCTCCTGGAGGACGAGATGCGGTGCCCGGTGGTGGAGATGACGGGGAGCTTCGGCAAGACCGAGACCATGATGGCCGCCATACACCTCCTGAAGGGCAAGCGCTCGGTACTCGCGCTGACCAGCAACGGCATCCTGCTCGCCTCGGGGGGCAAGGTCGTGAACCTGAGCGGCATGGTGAGCTCGACGCCAGCCAACATTATAAAGGCGGTGCGGCTCTGCAGGGGGCGCTTCGACACCGCCCTCTTCGAGGTCTCCCTAGGCGGGACCGGCCTCGCGGACCTGGGCATAATAAAGAACGTCTACGACAACTACTCCATCGCGGAAGGCACCCTAACAGCCTTGGATGCCAAGCTCTCCATGGTGAGGGAGAGGCGTCACTCCTCCACCTCCCTCGTCAACGCGGACGATCCGCTCCTCTCCAGCGTCCAAGGGGCGCAGATGTTCTCCGCCGCCGGAAGGAGGGCGGAGGTCTCAGCCCTCGGCGTGCGCGTGGGGACCGAAGGGGTGAGCTTTGCCGCAGCCTTCGAGGGCTTCAGGGTCTTGGGCGGCGGGTCCCTCAATGGACTCTACCGAGTGGAGTCGTCCCCAAGGCTCGTGGGCAGGCAACACGTGGAAAACCTCCTGCTCGCCTCAGCGGTCGCTACCTTCCTCGGCGCCGCGGAGGAGATCCCGAGGCTGGCTGAGTTCGAGGCGGGCGAGAAGATGGTTATGGACAACTCCGGCAGCCCCAAGAGGGTTCTGAATATCAGCTCCTCCATAGGTCCTGTCTCTCTGAGGAGGGCCTTGGAGGACTTCTGCGAGGTCTTCCCGGGGCAGGTATCCCTCTGCTTTGGAGGAACCATTCACACGACCTGCGGCTACTTGGACCTGCCTGCGCTGGCTGGGGTTCTGGATGGCATGCCCCAGGTGGGCGAGGTGGCGCTCTTTGGCGAGGTGGGCGACTCCCTGCGGCCCTTCATCAAGAGCAAGAGGGTGGTCGGAGCCTCCGAGCTGAGCGGGGATCCGATCCTCTACGTGGAGAGGAGGTAGCGGAAGTGTCGATCATCATCCACCCTAGGCCCGGCCCCCTCGCCGCCGCCATGTACACCCTGAGGGACCTCGACGCGGATGTTATAGTCCTGCACGGGCCCTCGGGTTGCTGCTTCAGACCTGCCCGCCTCCTTGAGACGGACGGGGTGAATGTCGTCACCACCGCCATGACCGATGATGACTTCGTTTTCGGAGCTGAGCCGAAGCTGGTGGAGGTGCTCAAAAGGGTGGACGAGATATTCCACCCCAGGTTGATCGGTGTCGTGGGGAGCTGCGCCAGCATGATAATCGGCGAGGACCTGAAGAAGGCGGCAACAAAGGCAGGCATCGCGCCCAAGGCCATCTGTTGCAGCGTGCACAGCGGGTCCGGCTCGGGCGACAACACCTTTGGTGCGATAATGGTCCTGAAGGAAGCCGCTGAGATGGGATTCATTACGAGAGGAGAGTTCGAGCGCCAAAGGAGTATGCTGGTTATGGCAACGGAGTTGGAGCGGAAGAGGGGAACCGCCCGGTGCGAGTACCTGCCGAACCTGCCGGGGGACAGCCCGCAGGCGGCGGCGGAGGAGCTGGTGAGGCTGGCGGCCCAGGGCGCCCGCATCGACTGCATCCTGAACGCAAAGAAGGAGACCGCCTTCCTCTACGCCGACGCGCTCATTGCCGTCTCCGCCTTAGAGCGCAAGACCGGCGCGCGCGTCAGGAAGATAGCGAACCTGGATCCATCGGTGGGCCTCCCCAGGATCCGCTCCTACTCCACAACGATCATGGCGCGGCTGAGGTCCCTCAACATCGAGATCGATCACATGACTGGCGGCCTGGACGAGTACCCACTGACCGGCATCAGGGCGAAGGAGATCCTCCTGAAGGAGCCGCCCGATATCGTGGTCATAGCGGGCATACCCCATGCAGTGGAGGTGGAGGGCTTCGTGAGGAGCGTCGCCGTCACTGTGGGGACCAGGGCAGCGTCGAACCTCAAGTCCCTCGGCTACACCTACGTGGTGGCGGACAGGGACGCCCACGCAGTCTCCCTCGGCCCAAACAAGCGCATACAGCCGTCGTTCTTCGGCAACGCCCTCAGGAAGGCGGTGGAGGCACTTTGAGGCGCTCCATTGCCATGTACGGCAAGGGGGGGATCGGCAAGTCCACGGTCTCCTCTAACATAGCCGCGGTCTACGGGGGCGAGGGGCTGGAGACCCTGCTCGTGGGCTGCGACCCAAAGTCGGACACGGCGATAAACATAACCGGCAGGAGGATACGCCCGCTCCTCGACCTGATGAAGGCGAGCAAGGTCCCGGACGAGCAGTCATTCCTGCAGAGGGGCTTCAACGGGGTCGCCTGCATTGAGATAGGCGGTCCTGAGCCCGGCATCGGTTGCGCCGGCAGGGGGCTGATAATCGGGATCAACCACCTCATAGAGAGGGGCATAATCGGGCACTACGACGTCGTGATATTCGACGTCCCCGCCGATATCGTCTGCGGCGGGCTGGCGGTTGTCGTGAAGGAGGGCTACGCCAACGACACCTACATAATAACCTCCGACGACTTCATGTCCCTCTATGCTGCCAACAACCTCTGCCGGGGCTTCAAGAAGCTGAACGTCAGGGCCAGCGGCATAGTCTACAACCGCGCGAAGCCGGAGATGAGGAAGCACGTCGAGGTCCTCTCCCGCGCCATCCACATCCCCATAATCGGCGAGGCTCCCGACTCCGACCTGATACAGCGGTGCAGCAGCATGAACAAGACCGTTCTGGAGTGCCAGCCGGCGTCGGCGGAGGCGGAGACCTTCCGGGCGATCGCCACGAGGATCCTGTCGAACGAGCACTCCGCGGTCCCGGACTTCATAACCGAGGACGCCCTGGAGGTCATGAGGCATGAAGGCTCCTAGGGTCGTTGTCTCCGCCAACGCGAGCGATGCGGGTAAGACGCTCATAACCACCGCCCTCCTCTGGCTCCTGAAGAGGAAAGGGTACAGCGTCCAGCCCTTCAAGATCGGTCCTGACTTCATAGACCCCGGCTACCACACCTACGCTGCGGGGCTGCCCTCGAGGAACTTGGACTCTTGGATAATGGACGAAGCGGCGATAAGGCGCTCCTTCGCTGAAAACGCCGGCGGGGCAGACCTGGCCGTAATCGAGGGCGTGAGGGGCCTCTACGAGGGGGCATCTCCAACGAGCGACGAGGGCAGCACGGCGCATGTGGCGAAGATACTCCGATCCCCCGTGGTCGTCGTGCTCAACTGCCACAGCCTCACCAGGAGCGCCGCCGCCATAGTGCTGGGCCTCAAGGCCCTCGACAGGGAGGTCGACATAGCGGGCGTTATACTCAACAAGGTGGGCGACCAGCGGCACGAGGAGAAGCTCAGGTCCGCAATCTCGCACTACACAAGCACACCCGTGATAGGGTCCCTCTACCGGGACAACTCCCTCTCGATCCCGAAGAGACACCTCGGCCTCCTGACTGTACAGGAGAACTCCGCGGTTGTGCACACCGTCGAGTCCGTCGGACGCACCCTCGAGGAGAGGCTCGACATCGATGCCCTGCTCCGCATCATGGAGGAAGCCCCCGAAATCGAGGCGCCCGCCGTAGTACCGGCCGACGCTCTGCCCGCCAAGATCCGGATCGGCATCTTCAGGGATCCGGTGTTCACCTTCTACTACCCTGAGAACGTGGAGTCGTTGCAGCGGCTAGGTGCCGAGATCGTTCCCATGAACAGCCTCTCCGACCCAGGGCTGGGCCAGGTATCCGGGCTGCTGATAGGCGGAGGTTACCCTGAAGTCTTTGCCAAGCGCTTGGAGGAGAACCAGGGCATGAGGGCGGCAGTGAAGAGAGCCTCGGAGGACGGGATGCCCATCGTCGGCGAGTGCGGGGGCCTGATGTACCTTTGCGCCTCCATAGCCGCCGGCGAGAGCAAGTCGCGGATGGTTGGGGTGTTCGACGCCGAGGCCGTCATGCGGAGCAGGCCGCAGGCACTCAGCTACGTGCTCCTCCGGTCGGTCTCGGCGAACCCGCTGGTCGATCCGGGGGACAGCGTCAGGGGCCATGAGTTCCATTACTCGGAGCTCGAGTCCGTCAATGGGGCGCGCTTCGCATTCAGGGTCGAGCGCGGCAAGGGCATAATGGACTCCATGGACGGCATGATCAGCCACAGCACTCTTGGGACTTACGCCCACCTCCACTGCCTTGCATACCCGAAGATGGCAGACAATTTCATCGCGGCATGCAGGCTCTACGGTCGTCACTGATCCGCTACTCTCAGGCTTTGCCAGATCCGACCGATTGTCTCCGTCCGTCGCGTCGCCCTCAGTTGCGGCGAAAGTCCGGGTTCACGCTCTTCGCAAAGGCAATTGCAGGATGATCTGCAGGCAGATCCTCAAGGCGAAAGACCATCCCGTTCCTCCGCATCTCCATCAACTTGGCGTCCATTCTCTTGAGGTATTCGAAGAAGCCCTCCTCCGTGGCAGTGATCAAGGACACCCTCAAGAAGCCCTTCCTCCAGTCGCTCTATTCCTCTCCCAGCGTCCAAAGCTGGTACAAGGTCGAGGGCGGGATCCTGTCCCTCCACTCATGGCACTACAACCCGGAGACCTCCATGGTTAGGACAAACAAGGAGTTCTACTGGAAGAGGCCAGGCGGCTTTCGTTTCATATCAAGCATGTCCCACGAGTACTACATCGTGCCACTCTCCGAGTACACTAGCGCCTTGAAGAAGGCGGGTTGGAAGGTCGTGAGGGTCGAGAAGCCCGGGACGGTGGGTATGCTCAAAATGGAGGAGTAAAACGACCCGTGGTGGCTCAACAGCTCCATCATTGTTGCCCGTCCCGGGTAAGCGCCACGGCTCGGATTCGTCACTGCTGTGCCGCAAAGCATGTACTGGCGGTCAGGCGCCCCCTTTCTGGTTCCCCTCCCCCCTTTCCCATGCCCTCGCCTCTGACAATATCTCCTCGTCGGACATGGCTGACGCCCGCTTCCTGTCCAGGTCCTTGAGGAACTCTCTCGCAGCGAACGGCTTGAAGCCGTTGCTCTGCAGGAGCCTCCTTGCCCTGATAGCGAAATCTATCCATGCTAGGTCCTCCTTGCCTAGGGCCTTCATGATCCTCCTCTTCACGAACTTCGCAACGAGCGGGCTCTTCCCCTCCGTGCTCACGCCTATCTGCACGTCGTTGACCTGTATTATCGCAGGGAAGAAGACATTCCCCCTGGAACTGCATGAGGCCACGCTCACGAGCTTCCTCCTTCCCAAGGCCAAGTCTGCAATTGCGTCGTTGAGCTTCCCGTCGTCGGTTGCCGCGACGACCATGTCGAACCCCTCCATGTGCCGCCTCGCGTACTCTAACCCGTCCGCGAGCTCTACCTTGATTCCCTCAAGAGGGTACTTGGGTCTCTCCTTAGCGACTACCGTGATGCTCGCCCCGGCTGACTTGAGCTTGAAGATCTTCCGCCTGGCGACCTTGCCGGCTCCAATCACGAGCACCCTCAGCCCCCTTGTTTTGACGTAGAACATCAGGCCTTCTTTGCTCAAAGGTACCACTGATAACACTCCGCTGAGGTAAGAGATAATCCTTACATTCGCGACCTCGAGTGCTATGCCCGAGCCGATTTCATTTCCCTTCCCTTTTCATATGAAACAATAACTTTAAGTATTATTTCTTTAAATTAAAGTAATACTGGTGTTAATCTATGCACATACCTGACGGTTTTCTCAGCCCGGCTGTCGCCGTGGTCGGTTTCATTATAAGCGCGATATTCTTGGCAGTGGCGGTGAGGAAGGTCGGAAAGCGCCTGGATGAGCGGATGGTCCCGCTCATGGCACTGCTGACCGCCCTCTTCTTCGCCGCCCAGATGATGAACTATCCAGTCGTAGGCGGAACCACGGCCCACCTGCTGGGTGGGGCGGTGCTCGGCATAGTGCTCGGCCCATGGGCCGGCTGTATCTCCATGACCGTCATCCTGGTGCTCCAGTGTTTCCTCTTCGCGGACGGAGGTATTACCGCCCTTGGGGCGAACATTCTCACCATGGGGATAGTAGGTGTGTTCGTGCCGTTTCTAATCTACTCGGCCCTCTCAAAGCTGTCGAAAGGGAGGTGCGCCGTCGTGTGGCTGGCCGTGGGTGCGTTCTTGGGCGATGTCTTGGCCGCCATAGTTGCCGGGATCCTCTTGGGCCTCTCAACCCCCGTATTCCAGTATGGGCTGGAGATCGCTGTGCCCGCCATGGCACTACATCACTCCGTGATAGGGGCGGCGGAGGCCGTTATAACTGTCGCTGTTGTTCTGACGCTGGTGAGGGTGAGGCCCGAGATCATGTCGCTCAGCCCGTCAATGCGTAGCCTCGTTCGCGTCTCGGGCGCGCCTTCGAAGGAGTGAGAGACATGGCAAACAAAACCAGAGGACTGAAGAGGCGAGACCTCGCCATAGGCCTAGCTGTGGCCTTCATATTCGTGGCTCTCGGCGTATTCCTCTTGTCCGAGTCCTTGGAGACCTTGGATGTCCAGGCAGAGGAGATGGGGCTTGTTGGTTACAACATCCTCGCCTCGCCATTCCCCGAATACGTAGTCCCCGGGTTCGAGGACGTGTGGGGCACCCTCCTCCTTGGGCTCGCCTCAACAGTCATGATATTCATGGTGGCGTATGCCGTAGGAAAGCTTTTGGCTGCGCGCCTACAGGCGGACGGAGCGACTGGGGCTTCTTGAGAACGTCTCCTCTCTCAGTAAGGGACCTCCTCCTCGGCATGGAGTCGCTACTCCACGTCGAGGAGGCTTCAAGGTCCCGGGGACTGTTGCAGCAGGTCAACCCCCTCATCAGGATGGCGACCTTGGTCGCACTCATCTTCTCCTCCCTGTTCGCCTCCTCGTTAGTCCAGCTTCTCCCCCTTGCCGCTATTCTGCCGCTCCTGGCCCTCCTGTCCAATGTGAAATTACCGCAGTACCTTGTGAGATCGACGGTTTTCCTGCCCGTTTTCGCGGGCATCATCGCGCTCCCTGTGATCTTCATCACGCCCGGTAAAGAGCTCCTCACAACCAGCCTAGGAGTCTTCTACCTTGCCGCGACGGTAGAGGGGCTGGTGAGGTTCGCCGTATTCGTAACCCGAGTCTGGCTCTGCATCGCGGCCCTGAACCTCATAACCGAGGTCACCGGCCTGGACGGCATCCTCCGGCTTCTGGACTCGCTCCGCGTTCCGGCTATCTTTCTCCACCTCCTCTCCCTCACCTACCGCTACATATTCCTATCAATCCATGAGGCAAGCAGGATGGTCCTCGCAAGGGAGGCGAGAACATTCAGGAGAGGGCGCCTGATCAGCCTCAGAGAGCTTAGGAGCCTCGCAGGAATAGTCTCCTCCCTGTTCGTAAGGACCTACGACAGATCAGAGAGGGTTTACCTCGCCATGAAGGCTAGAGGGTTCTCGATCGAGGGATCAAGGTCGCCGATACCCACGAGGGTAAAGCTTTTAGACCTCGCCTTTCTATTCTCGGTATCTGTCCTCATCATAATCAGCTTCAGTATCTAGGTGTTGTCCGTTTGGACGAGCGCGTACTCGAAGTCAGGAACGTCTCCTACAGGTACCACGGGAGCGTCCAGGCCCTCTCAGATGTCAACCTCGATGTGATGCAGGGAGAGCGGGTCGGCATCCTTGGACAGAACGGCGCGGGCAAGTCCACCCTCATAATGCTGATCGCCGGTCTCTTCCGACCCGACTCCGGCGAGGTTAAAGTCTTCGGTGCATCCACCACCTCGAGGGAGTTCGACTCCGTTAGGAGCAGGATCGGCTTGGTCTTTCAGGACCCGGAGGACCAGCTCTTCAGCAACAGCGTCTTGGAGGACGTCTCTTATGCGCCGAGGAACCTAGGCATGGAAGAGGGTGTCGCCAACGCGATGTCCGAGAAAGCCCTGCGCTCTGTCAACTCGCTCCACCTGAGGGACCGGCCACCCCACAGGCTGAGCTTCGGCGAGAAGAAGCGCGTTTCCATAGCCACGGCGCTGGTGATGCGGCCGGAACTCCTCATCCTCGACGAACCGACAGCAAACCTCGACAGCCCCTCAAGGCGGGAGCTCGTAAGGACTCTCAACGCCCTCAACAGCGGGGGGGTCACGGTCGTCATTTCTACCCACGATGTGGAAATTCTCCCCGAGACGGTCGACCGAGTCATCGTCATCAACAACGGTAGAACCGTCTCGAGCGGCGGCATACGGGAGGTCATGTCAGACAAGGCCCTCCTTGAGAGCGCGTCCCTCGAGCCGCCGCCACTCTCCCGTCTGTTTATGGAGCTCCAATCCAGGAGTCTCGTGAACAGGATTCCCCTCACTTACGATGAGGCGCTTTCCGATCTCATCGACCTAATCGCAAGAAGGGGAAAGCAAGACGAAGGCCTCAAGAAGTGCTAGCAGCCCGCCAATAACGCCGAAAAGGGGAGGAATGCCGCTCTGACCCAGAGCCTGAAGGTTCTCTTCTCCTGATTACCACGTACGGGAACCTCCCATATTATCTGCTTGCATATTATAGCAGCTCAACATACCATGAGATCCAAATGACCTGTCTAAAATTGATGCACAATTAACGCCGTGCACGGTTCCAGCTTTCTCGGTTTCACCCAGGTCTAGAAGACCAGATCTGCACCTCAAGCGATTGGGGACGGCGGGCTGAACACCTCGGCCGAAGCCTTGGTGCTTACACCCCCGTTCCATCAACCCTGTGTTCTACAGGAGCCTTCGTCCG
>Ga0315280_10006858_pt1 | contig 15546 bp, 15 predicted proteins | sample YL17G06_40_MG_FD_203697 | JGI IMG/M metagenome (GOLD analysis project Ga0315280, IMG submission 203697) | Sediment microbial communities from Yellowstone Lake, YNP, Wyoming, USA - YL17G06_40 | ecosystem: Environmental > Aquatic > Freshwater > Lake > Sediment | place: USA: Wyoming | collected... | reverse complement strand
CCCGCAGCCAGTGACACAAAGCCTCAAGGAGCAACCTTGCCCCGATTATGGAGAGCCTGCTGGTAAGCGAGCCGGTGGTATCCAGTGCTGAAATAGGAATCTGTGCCCTGGCTAAGAGCGGACCAGCGTCCACGCCCTCATCCATCAGCATAATGCTGACCCCGGTGAACTCATCGCCAGCCAGTATCGCCGAGGCTACCGGTGAGGCACCGCGGAACCGGGGCAGCAGTGAAGGGTGAACATTAACGGCACCGAGGCGCGGGATAGCCAAAACCGAGCGGGGCAGAATCTGACCAAAGGCGGCAACAACAATAACGTCGGGGCGAAACTGGGCGAGCTGCTCCACCACCCCCACCCCCTTAAAACTTGGTGGTTGCACCACGGTAAGCCCCAGGGATTGCGCGGCTACTTTCACCGGGGAGGAAACTAAAGAACGCCCCCTCCCTGCCGGTCTATCCGGTTGGGTATAAACACCAACCACCTGGTATTGATTGAGAATAAGCTGCTCAAGATGGGGAACAGCAAACTCAGGACTGCCCATGAAAACAACTCGCAACTTGCGCCTCCCCGGGCTAAATTTTACCACTAAAAATTTTTGCCAACAAGCCATCATCTCATATCTATCACTCTGATATTAAGCAAAAGAGTAAGCCCGATAGAGTTTGCAAGGGAAGAGAGGGGTGAACAATCAACACCAAAAAGTTTGCCATGAAAGAATTGGGTCGTGCTATTCTAGTTGTGTTCTTTTAATTTCCCTCGGTCAAACCTCTGACCTGAGCGTGCGTTAAACCTGCGGGGAGGTGTTTTGATGGAACCTGGGTCAGCTCACGAAATCTGGCAAGCTGCCCTGGGCGAACTGCAGATCCAGGTAACCAAGCCAAACTACCACACCTGGCTGGAAAAAACCGAAGGCTTAAGTTATCAGAATAACCAGTTCGTCGTCGGGGTACCCAATGCCTTCGTTGCTGAATACCTAGAGCAAAACCAGCGCTCTTTAATTGAAAAGACGCTCATCGGCTTTACCCATCCTGAGATTAAGGTCGCTTTCCACATAAGCCCGGATAAACCAACCACCGCCCGGCAAGTAGCCCGCCCCGCCGGCAATTCAAGATATACCTTTGATTCCTTCATCGTCAGTAACAGCAATCGTCTAGCCTATGCAGCGGCGCTAAGCGTCGCCGAAAACCCGGGGCGTAGCTATAATCCGCTATTTATCTATGGCGGGGTTGGCCTGGGTAAGACTCACCTGCTGCACGCCATTTATAACATGGCTCAGGCAAACAATATCAATGCCCTTTATGTTAGTGCTGAGCAGTTTACCAACGACTTTGTTAGTGCCATCAGGGAGCAAAGCACCGAGGAATTCCGCACCAAGTATCGAAGTGTTGATATGTTGTTGATAGATGACATCCACTTTTTTAGCGGCAAGGAGCAGACCGAGGAAAGCTTTTTCCACACCTTCAACGAACTGCATAACGCCAACCGCCAGATTGTTGTTGCCAGCGACCGTTCACCCAAGTCTATGCCCCAACTCGAGGACCGGTTATGCTCCCGCTTTGAGTGGGGGCTGATTGCCGATATTAAACCACCTGATTTTGACACCCGCCTGGCTATCCTAAAGGCTAAGGCAGAGCAGGAGGGGGAGGTTGTAGCCCAAGACGCCTTGGAGTTTATCGCCCGCCAGGTTCAAAACAATATAAGGGAGCTGGAGGGTTGTCTGCACCGGGCTATTGCCTATGCCAAGCTGCTTGGCGTCCTGCTTACCCCTGAGCTGGTGGCTAAGGCAGTTGAGGATATTGCCAGCAAGGATAAAAAGGGTGCCACCCCCAATCTGGTGCTGGAAGCGGTAGCTCGCAGCTTCCAGCTAACCATCTCCGATTTAAAGAGCAGAAAGAGAGACCGGGAGACCGCCCTTGCCCGGCAGGTGGCGATGTACCTACTTAAACAGGCAACCAACTGCTCGCTGGCTCAGATTGGGCTGGAGCTGGGAAACAGGGACCACGCCACCGTCATTCATGCCTGCCAAAAGATAGCTAATGATATTGATAACAACCCTTACCTGAAGCGCAAGGTCTCCGAGATTCAACAGGGGATATCCCTCAAGCCAAAACCCCACCCTTATTAGTTGCCGCTCCACCATCTATAAACAAACCGGCTCGGCTAAAAAATTACCAGTTGTTGATAACTGCCCACCCTCTGTTTGCAAGTCCAAATAAACTGGCTTTGGCTTAACCATTTTTCCCCTGCTGCTGGTCAGCTGCTAGCCAATCATATTATAATTAATTATACTGAATATATACTCAGGTAAAGAATATAATATAAAAACCATTATCGGTTGTTGATATGTTTGATAAAGTAGGAATAGTGGTAAGAGGGGGGGATGGCGGTGATGGGATAGTAAGCTTCAGGAGGGAGAAGTTTGTTCCCTTTGGTGGTCCTGACGGAGGGGATGGCGGTGATGGCGGTGATGTGATAGTTCGAGCCGACGGCGCGGTCACCAGCTTGAAGATGTTGGCCAAGAAAAGATACTACCGAGCGGCTAACGGCAGGAGCGGGGGGAATAAGAAGAGGCATGGCAGGAAGGGGGAAGACCTGCTCTTAGCCGTGCCGGCGGGAACCGTAGTCTCACATAAATTGCAGATAGGGGATGGTGCCGTTATTGCCGACCTCGACCAGCCCGGTCAGCGGGTGGTGGTAGCCAAGGGGGGGAAGGGTGGCTTGGGCAACACCCGCTTTGCTACCTCCACCAACCAAGCCCCCCAGACAGCCCGGAAGGGGGAGGAGGGCGAGGAGAATTCCGTAATACTGGAGTTGAAGCTCATCGCTGATGTTGGGCTTATTGGCTATCCCAATGTCGGCAAGTCCTCGCTGCTGGCGGCGGTTTCGGCGGCTAAACCCAAGATAGCCAGTTACCCCTTCACCACCCTTGAGCCCATTTTGGGTGTGGTTGGGGTTGGAGAGCTGAGCTTTATTCTGGCTGAAATCCCCGGGCTAATCGATGGCGCTCACCTGGGGCGGGGTCTGGGGCATGATTTCCTGCGCCATATTATGCGCACCAAGGTGCTTATCCACCTCCTAGATGGCAGCTCTCCGTCGCCAGCTCAGGATATGGTGCGGGTAAATGCCGAGCTTGGCTTATTTGACTCATCCCTGGCTAAGAAGCCACAGCTGGTGGCGGTAAACAAGATTGATTTGCCCCAGGTCAGGGCGCACCTGGCTGAGATAAGGGATAGCTTTGCCAGTATTGCCACCAAAGCCCTTTTGATTTCGGCGGCTACTGGGGAGGGTATCCCTGAGCTTATGGCGGAAACGATGAGGGTAATTAAGTCAGCGGCTAAGCCTGAGGCGGGTAAGATAAAGAAGGTCTTCCGCCCCCAGCCCAGACCTTATGGGAGGGTGAAATGAAGATTGGCGTACTGGGGGGCACCTTTGACCCCATTCATTTGGGGCACCTCAAGGTGGCTGAGGAGGTAAGTACCAGTCTAAATCTCAGCGAGGTTATATTTATGCCTGCCGGAGAGCCATGGCTAAAGGGAGCCAGTCTCATTTTACCGGCGGAGCACCGGCTGGTGATGGTACGCCTTGCCCTTGCCGGCAACCCGCACTTCAGGCTATCTACTATGGAAATAGACCGACCCGGCCCAACCTATACCGTTGACACCATGGCTGAGCTCAGGCGTGGGCTTGGTGAAGGGCATGAGCTATTTTTTATTCTAGGCTGGGATAACCTAAATCAGCTCCCCCGCTGGCATGAGCCGTCACGGCTTGTCGGGCTGTGCCGCCTGGTAGCTGTCCCCCGGGTGGACTACCCCCCTCCCGACCTTGCCTCTCTTGACGCCGCTATTCCCGGCTTGTCGCCGAGGGTTATCCTGCTTGATGAACCAAGGATAGATATCAACGCCTCTGAAATCAGGCAGCGGGTTGGGCAGGGCTTGTCCATTCACGGCCTCGTCCCTGAGGTGGTGGAGAGGTATATCAAGCAGCATAGACTGTACGCGAGAGGGTAGGATGAGGGTTAAATATCCAGGTTCTTGACACTCCTGGCGTGCGCCTGGATGAAGGCTTTTCTTGGTGGGACTTCATCGCCCATTAAAACGCTGAATATGCGGTCAGCCCTGGCGCCGTCATCTACGACTACTTCAAGCAGGGTGCGGGTGGTCGGGTTCATGGTCGTCTCCCAGAGTTGCTCGGCGTTCATTTCGCCAAGACCTTTATAGCGCTGGATCTCCGTCTTCTTACTTTCTCTTAGCTTGCCCAGTACCTCTTCCCTTTCCTGTTCCGAGTAAACCCATTGCTCGAGCTTGCCCGCCTTAATCCGGTAAAGGGGGGGCTGGGCAATATATAGGTGCTGGTTATTGATTAGCTCCGCCATGTGCCGGTAGAAGAAGGTAAGCAGCAGGGTGCGGATATGAGAGCCATCGACATCAGCGTCGGTCATCAGGATGACGCGGTGGTAGCGCAGTTTTGATAGGTCAAACTCATCGTCGATGCCTGTCCCCAGGGCGGTGATGATGGCACGGATTTCTTCGTGGGAAAGCATCTTATCGGGCGGCGCCTTTTCCACATTGAGGATTTTGCCGCGAAGGGGCAAAATCGCCTGGAAGCGGCGGTTCCTTCCCTGCTTGGCTGAACCCCCGGCTGAGTCTCCCTCCACGATGAACACTTCACACAGGGAGGGTTCCTTCTCCGAGCAGTCAGCCAGTTTCCCGGGCAGGGTGCCGGTATCAAGACTTCCCCGCTTGACAATTAAATCCCTAGCCTTGCGGGCAGCCTCTCTGCCCTTGGCGGCAAGGAGGCACTTTTCAATGATTCTTTTGGCGTCATCGGGGTGCTCCTCGAGATAGAGCGCCAGACCCTCACCCACCACCCCCTCCACCGCACTCTTCACATCGGGGTTGCCCAGCTTGGCTTTGGTCTGTCCTTCAAACTGAGGCTCGGCGAGTTTGACGCTAACTACGGCGGTAAGACCCTCCCTGATGTCCTCCCCAATCAAATTTGGCTCATCCTCTTTTAGCAGCTTGCTCTTGCGGGCATAGTCATTGAAAACCCGGGTTAATGCTGAGCGGAAGCCAGTAAGGTGAGTGCCTCCGTCTATGGTATTAACGCAGTTGGCGAAGCTAAAGGTGGACTCGGAAAAACCATCGTTATATTGAAGGGCAGCCTCCACTACCGTGCCGTTCATCGTGTTGGCGATATAAATAGGACGGCGGTGGCGGACCAGCCGGTTTCGGTTAAGGTGGCGGACGAAGCCAGCAATGCCACCCTCAAAGTAAAAGGTCTTCTCGTCGTCCCTCCTTTCGTCCCTAACGCATATCTCAAGCCCCCGGTTGAGATATGCTAGCTCGCGCAGGTGCTCGCTTACGGTGTTAAAATCACATTCAGCCTTACCGAATATCTCCTCATCGGGGAGGAAGGTGATAATGGTGCCGGTGTCGCCAGCCTCCCCAATCACCGCCACCGCCCCCTGGGGTATGCCCTGTTTGTATTCCTGCTGGTAGAGCTTGCCATCACGCTTGACATTAACCCTGAGCCATGTGGAAAGGGCGTTTACCGCTGAGGCGCCCACCCCGTGTAACCCGCCCGATACCATATAGGTATGACCACCGAATTTTGCCCCGGCATGGAGTACGGTCATCACTGTTTCCAGGGCGGACATGTTGGTGGTGGGGTGAATATCTACCGGGATACCACGCCCGTTATCCTCAACCTTGACGGTGTTATCCTTACCGAGGGTGACCCGGATTTTGTCGCAGCAGCCCGCCATCGCCTCATCAATGCTGTTATAGGTGATTTCATATACCAGATGGTGCAGTCCCCGCTGGTCGGTGCTGCCAATGTACATACCGGGGCGCCGTCTTACCGCCTCCCGCCCCTCCAGAACCTGGATATCCTCCGCCTTATAATCGTTATTGGCCTTATTATTAACCTTCGGCTCAGTGACCTTCGGTTTGTCAACCTTCGGCTTCTCAGCCTTTGGTTTATTTAACTTTGGCTCATCAATTTTCGGCTTATTAGCCCCTGGCTCATTAAACAGCGTACCCTGTGTCATAAGCGTTCCTCACCCCTTTACTAGCACTGAGGGCACAAAGAAAGCAGATTAGACTGCTTGATGGAGATATAGATACTAAAGTAGCTTCTGATTATAGGGGTAATTTCAAATAATAACCAGTCAGCCATCTATACTATTATAGCATAATTTAGCTATGAGGTGAAGCTAGTTGCCCCGCCAGTTCCTTTACCGGAATAGCCTTCTGCTCAGCGGTGGCCATATCCCGCAGTATTACCGTGCCGGTTTTTAATTCCTCCTCGCCGATAATTACTGTGTAATGAGCGCCAAGGCTATTTGCCTGCCGCAGTTGCGCCTTAAGGCTTTTATCGCCCAGAGCCTCAATGACCCCAATGCCCGCCCGCCTCAGTGTAGACGCTAGTTTTAGCGCCCTTTCTCTAGCCTCATCACCAAGATAGGCAATAAATACCTGGGGCTTGGGCAGGGGTGGGACGGCAACGCCTTGCTTCTTTAAATTCAGTATTATCCGCTCAATGCCAGCGGCGAAGCCAATAGCTGGGGTTGGCTTTCCCCCCAGCCCCTCAATCAGGTCGTCATATCTTCCGCCACCGATAATGGTGCTCTGGGCACCCCCGCCCTCGGGCTGAATCTCAAACACTGCCCTGGTGTAGTAGTCCAGCCCCCGGACCAGATGGTGATTTACGGCGTAGGGAAGGCTGAGTAGTTCCAGGTATTTCTTAAGCTTGCGGAAGTGTTCCTCACATTCCGGGCAGAGGTAATCAGTGCTTTTAGGGGCAGAGTCGGCTACTTGCTGGCAGAAGGGCTTTTTGCAGTCAAGCAGGCGGAGCGGGTTTTTCCCGAGCCTGGTCTGGCATTCGGGGCACAGGTTGTTAGCGTAACTCTTATAGTGAGCCTTCAGTGCGGCGACATATTTTGGGCGGCATTTTTTGCAGCCGATGCTATTTAGTTGTAATGATAATGAGTGCAAATTTACCGAGGAAAGGAATTGCCATGCCATGTCAATAATTTCGGCGTCAAGGGCGGGGTCGCCGTCACCGATAGCCTCGTAGCCAAACTGGTAGTGCTGGCGGTATCTTCCCGCCTGCGGCCTTTCATATCTGAAGATGGAGGCAACATAATAAAGCTTTACCGGCTGGGGGAGGTTATATAGCCCGTGCTCAAGGTAGGCGCGGCAGACCGGCGCCGTGCCCTCCGGTCTCAGGGTCAAGTGGTTGCCCCCCCTGTCCTCAAGGGTGTACATTTCCTTGGTGACGATGTCAGTATCCTCCCCGACGCTGCGGCTAAAAAGCCCGGTGTCTTCAAAGACGGGGGCGTCAATGCGCTCATAGCCATAGAGCCTGGCGGTTTCAGCTACCTTCTGTTCTATATAGCGCCAGTAGGCTTGCTCTTTAGGTAGAATGTCTGAGGTTCCCCGTGGTGCCCGATACAACATGGCTTTTCTCAGAGCTAGAATACAGTATTAGTGTGGGGTTTGTAAAGGGATATTTTTTAGATTTTGCACCCCCCAGCCTTGTTGCGTTATACTTGAAAGGTGAGTTTTAGCCAGCTAAAAGACAAGGCTCAGTATCTTCCGCCGGAGAAAATAGCTCTAGTTGAAGATGCCTATAATTTTGCGGTAAAGGCACACCAGGGGCAGGTGCGCAAGTCGGGGGAGCCCTACCTTGAGCACCCCTTACAGACCGCCTTGATTTTGGCTGAGCTCCAGCTTGATGCCAGCACCCTGGCGGCAGCCTTGCTTCATGATGTTCCTGAGAACTGCGGCATACCCGTTTCCGAAATTTCGGCAAAGTTTGGTCCTGAGGTCGCCAGGCTGGTTGATGGCACCACCAAGTTGAGCAAGCTCTCCTTGACCACTCCAACTGTAGCCACCAGCGGGGCGCAGGCGGAGAACCTGAGGAAGATGCTGGTGGCGATGGCTGAGGACCTTCGGGTGGTGTTTATCAAGCTGGCTGACCGCTTGCATAATATGCGCACCCTGAACGCTCTATCGCCGGATGCCCAGCGCAGCATCGCCGAGGAGACCTTGGAGATATACGCCCCCTTAGCCCACCGTCTCGGCATCTGGGAGCTGAAGTGGCAGCTTGAGGACCTGTCCTTCCGTTACCTGGAGCCCAAAAAATACCGCCAGATTGTAAACCTGGTGGCTGCCCGCCGTGCCCAGCGGGAGGGCTTTATCGCTCAGGTGATTCAAATTCTACAGGGGGAGTTTGAGCGGGCTAACCTCAGGGCTGAGATATCAGGCAGGCCCAAGCATATCTACAGTATATACCAGAAGATGGAGAGGTATTCCGCCCAGGATAAGCAATTTGATGATATACACGACCTCCTCGCCCTCCGGGTACTGGTTAGCACTGTGCCTGATTGCTATCACGGCTTAGGCATTATCCATAGTTTGTGGCACCCCTTGCCCGGAGAATTTAACGATTTTATTGCCAATCCCAAGCCAAACGGCTATCATTCATTGCACACCGCGGTAATGTGTCAGGGGACAATTCCTCTTGAGGTTCAGATTCGCACCCGCGACATGCATCATATTGCTGAATATGGCTTGGCGGCTCACTGGCGCTATAAGGAAGGGGAAAAGAAGGATATACACTTTGAGGAGCGCATAGCCTGGCTGCGCCAGTTGGTTGACTGGCACCGGGAGCTCAGTGGGGCGGAGGAATTCCTGGAATCAGTTAAAACCGATATCTTCATTGACCAAGTTTTTGTTTACACCCCTAAGGGGGAGATAAAGGACCTGCCCAAGGGTTCTACCCCCCTTGATTTTGCCTATCGGGTTCATACTGAGCTGGGGCACCGCTGCATTGGCGCCAAGGTTAATGGCAAGCTGGTGCCGCTCAGCTATCAGCTAAATAACGGCGATGTTGTTGAGATTGTGTCATCTAAGGCGGCTAAGCCGCCGAGCCGAGACTGGCTTAGCCCGCACCTTGGCTATATCAAGACGTCTCACGCCAGGGATAAGATACACCAGTGGTTTAAGCGGGAGGAACGGGCGGAGAATATTGAGCGGGGTCGGGAGCTTCTGGATAAGGAGATGAGGCACCTGGGGATAAAACCCAGCGAGAGGGAAGGGCTAGCCAGGTTGTTCAAATATGATAACCTTGATGACTTTCTGGCGGCAATCGGCGATGGTGGTGTTTCCACCCATCAGATTGCGGTGAAGCTCTCCGCCCAGCAGGAGCAACCTCAAGCCAAGGCTGTAGCCGCTCAACCCAAGCCACCGGAGTCAGCTATCAGGGTGCTGGGGATGGGGGATTTGGTTACCCATTTAGCCCGCTGCTGCCGCCCTGTGCCCGGGGATAAGGTTATCGGCTATACAACTCGCAGCCGGGGGGTGACTGTTCACCGTCAGGACTGCTACAATGTGATTCATGAGGATGAGAAGGAGAGGCTGATTGCGGTGGGGTGGGAACAAACTGATTCTTTATATCCGGTTAACATTAAGGTTGAAGCCTGGGACAGGGTGGGGCTTATCCGCGATATTACCACCCTTGTTGCCGAGGAGAAGGTTAATATTGCCGGCATGAGTTCTACCCATCATGATGACCATACTGTTTCTGAGTTGTTTACTTTAGAAACGACAGGCTTGGTCCAGCTCAGCCGGCTGTTGAAAAAGATTGAGGGGATTAAAGGGGTGATAAGCATATCCCGAGTTGGGGATGAGGCAACAGTAAAACCAAAATCTTAAGTTTAAGGAGGTGGATATTGCCAGGCGGTAAGGGAGTTCAAAAACAGGTGCGAGTAGAGGAAGGAAAGAGGCTCAGCAATAAGTCTATTCGCAGCCAGTGCAAGACCAATATAACTAAGGCGGAGAGGCTCATCTTTACCGGTGAGCTTGAGGCGGCTCAGGGGGCGGTGATGGTTGCCATCACTTCTCTGGATAGGGCAGCAGAAAAGGGGGTTATCCACCCCAACAATGCCGCCCGCCGCAAATCCCGATTGATGAAGAAGTTGAATGAAGCCCAAGCCCCCAAAGCTTGACCTGAGATGGGGAAGGGGTTTATGCTAGGGGCGTCATGATTTTATCTCAGTTTCAGACGGTAGGGCGTGACCTGTTTACCACCGGGCTTGTCTCCTCCCAGAGCGGGAACCTGAGTATCAGGCTGGGGGAGCGCATCATTATTACCCACCGCAACAGTGGGCTAGGCTGTCTGGAGGAGCATGACCTGGTCGAGACCGGGATAAGTAAGAATGACCGCAATACGCCGCTGGCCTCAATAGAATTAGCTGTCCATCGGGCTATTTATCGGGAAACCCCGGCACTGGCCATTGTCCATGCCCACCCCCCTCATGCTGTTGCCCTGTCACTGACTGAAACTGAGATTGTGCCCAAGTGTGCTGAGGGTCTGTCTTTGTTGGGGCGGGTTCCCGTCCTGGGCTGGCATAGGAAGGTGAAGCCCGGTGGTCTGGCTGATACAATCGCCCAGGCACTGAAGCGACACCACATTGTTATGGTTCATGGTCACGGCAGCTTTGCCATCGGGCAGCTGCTTGAGGAAGCCCATAATTATACCACTACCCTGGAGGAAAGCTGCCGCATCAGCTGCTTGCTGAAGTCGCTAGGGACGGCTAAGAAGTAGTTTATCTTTTATAAACCGGGGTGCACCAGTCAAGGTATTTGGGGTTATTGCCGCGTATTACCTCAAAATAAAGTTGCTGTAACTTCTTGGTTACTTCACCAATCTCGCCATCACCTATCTGGCGGTGGTCTATTTCGGCTACGGGGGTTAGATGGGCGGCGGTGCCGGTTAAAAAGCACTCATCGGCAATGTAAAGCTCGCTGCGCTCAACCTGCCTCTCGAGCGTCTCTATGCCCAGCTCGTTTTGCGCCAGTTTTATCACTGTGTCCCGGGTAATACCCATGAGGATGCTAGCGTAGCTTGCCGGTGTTACCAGTTTGCCGTCTAAGACCAGAAAGATATTCTCCCCGCTCCCCTCGGAGACATGACCGTCCGGGGTAAGCATAATCGCCTCGTCGAAGCCGTTCTCAACAGCTTCTGATTTAGCCAGGGCATTATTGGCGTAAAGCCCGGTAATCTTGGCGTTTGGTGGGATTACATTACAGTCGGGGCGCCGCCATGAGGAGACGGCGCACCTAGCTTTATCCACATCAAGGTACGGTCCCCAGGGGATGACAAAGGCTAAGAAATCATCCTCTACATCATGGAGGCGCACGCCCAGCCGCTCCGCGCTCTTGTAAGCCAGGGGGCGGACATAGACATCTTCCTCAAAGCGGCACATTGCCACCAGCTCAACCGTTATCTGGCTCAGCTCATCTATGGTATAAGGCAACTTAACCTTCAGGACGCGGCAGCCGTTAGCTAGCCGCAGGTAATGGTCTTTGAGACGGAAGAGGTAAATCTGCTTCTTTTTGCTGTTCCAGTTACCCCTGATGCCCTCAAAGATGGCGGTGCCGTAGTGAAGGGCAGTAGTCATAACCCCTAGCTTGGCTTCAGCTAGGGGCATAAACCGCTTCTGAAAATAGGCATAAGACGGCATTTAATCCTCTCCTTAGTTAGATAGGGCTTATTATAACTCATTGTCTGGAGATAAGACAAGTAGGTTTTTGGTGACCTATCCCCCTGACCCCCTTCCCTTATTTATTTTTAAAGGGAAGGGGGTATAAGTGAGGGAGGGGGCAAAGCCCCCTCCCTTTAATCTCTTCCTGCCCCCCCTTTTACTTAATTAGTCATGCCTCCTATAATTCTGTGGAAGGAGGCTAATGATAATGAATTGTCCATATTGTAAAAAAGAATTTCATTCATATGAGATGGGTCAAGAAGAATCACGGCTCGTTACAATAGATGGACGTGATATAGGTAACCTCATCACGCTCGAATGTCCCCATTGTAAGACCTTCTTGGCTGCTGTCAGCCCTCCGTCAAAACCTGCTCAACCTGAGGCTAGAGAGGATATTAGAAAAACACTTAAAGATCTGTATAGACAAGATGATGAGCAGTCAAAAAAGAAGTAAGAATAACTGTTTTTTAACTTTTACCTAGATAAACTCGGCGTCTGGAGCTTGTAGCCTTCCCCTCGTCAATACCTTTAGCTAGGCGGTGCACAACCTCACCAGACGCACCAAAATGGCTTTTTAGGGTAGCTAGCGCCGTAGGGGGCAGTCTAGCTATAGTAGTAATGCCCAAAGCGCTTAGTTTTTGCCCTGTTTTTGCCTATTCCCGGGAGATAGGAGCTTTCATACGGCGCTCAAGGACGCTGCGCTCCAGTAGCACCCGGTGCTGGCACTTAAGGCATTTAATCCCAATATCAGCCCCCAGCCTGACCACCTCCCACTCATCGCTGCCGCAGGGGTGTTTCTTCTTAAGGCGGACCGTATCGCCCAGCTTTATCTCTAAAACCATCGTTTTTGCCTCAAGGGGCTGGGGTGGGGCGGTAGTTGTTAATCTGCTCTCGCAGTGAGGAGGCGACCTGGCGTGCTGCCTGGGCGAAGTCCTTGCCGCTTGAGGCGTATATGATTTGCCGTGACGAGCTTATGAGCGCCTTCCTCCCCCGCTCATCAACCCCGTAGCTGACGGCTGAAGCCAGCTCTCCCCCCTGGGCACCGATGCCAGGTATCAGGAGCAGCATATCGGGGTGAGAGCGGCGTAGCAGCTTTAGTTCCTCAGGGTAGGTAGCGCCGACCACCAGCCCGATATTACCGTGCTTATTCCATTGTGCTGCTCTGAGGGCTACTATCTCAAATAGGGGGAATTGCTCATGCTCGGTCTGAAGGCGCAGGTTCTGGAAGTCAACCGCGCCTGGGTTTGATGTTCGGCACAGGATAAAAACCCCACGGTCCCAGTACTCAATAAAAGGCTCGATGGAGTCAAAGCCGAGGTAGGGGTTCACGGTAGCGGCATCAAAGTTCAGGTTATCAAAGATAGCCTTGGCATAGGCTTTGGCGGTGTTGCCGATATCGCCCCGCTTGGCATCGGCAATCACGGGAATATTGTCCGCTATGTATTTAATGGTGCGTTTCATGGCGTCCAGTCCGCTAAATCCCAGAGCCTCATAGAAGGCAAGATTGAGCTTGTAGGCGCATACCAGGTCAGAGGTGGCATCAATAATTGCCTTATTGAATTTAAAAACGTCTATCTTGGCTGGCATCAGCTCCGGGTCGGGGTCAAGCCCGACGCACAAGAGGCTGTCATTTTTTTCGGTAGCACTGGTCAGCTTTTCCAGGAAGTTCACCACACACCCCCTCGGGGTGATAATACCAGCCCCTGCGGGCTAGGTCAAGGGGTTTGAGCAAGATGAAGTGTTGTGATACAATGACTATGTTTATAAAGCTTTACTTGCCCGTAACTAGGGAGGGATCGCATAGAGGACTAGTGCGGGCGCCTGCTAAGCGCTTGCCCTGGGATGACCGGGGTCGTGGGTTCGAATCCCACTCCCTCCGCCAGGGTAATATGCCCCCAATTTCATAGGGGTTGGCGAAGAACCCTTCTAATAATTTCTTTGTTTGCCAGTTTATAATGGGTGAAGCGGCGGCTTTTGTAGGGAATTGTCAATATCCCCTCAGTAACAAGCTTGGTAAGTCTAGCCGGAAGTGCTGCCACATTGTGCCATTCCCACCCGTAGTCACGAATAAACTCATTGGGGGGCTCATCCTCAACATGTACCGCTCTTTCTAAAATATCACGGTACTCAGGGCGTTCCCTTAAGAGCCGGCGAAGGTTGTCTTCCACATCCATATGTGTCTCCTACTGTGTATATGTATATCTATATATAAAACATATTTGCCTTTTTGTCAAGCTCGAAAGGCTTTTTAATAGGTGAAAATACTGATATAATTAACCTGCCATGATGCGATACCATATCTGGACTATAGGCTGCCAGATGAACAAGGCAGAATCAGAAAGGCTGGCTAGTTTCTTTGAGCAGCTGGGCTATGAGCCGGCTACCGCCGATGAGGCTGAGCTAATCGTGCTCAATAGCTGTGTCGTCCGCCAGAGCGCCGAGAACCGCGTGGTTAACAAGCTAGATGCCCTCAGACCATTAAAAAAGCTGCGCCCGAATTTGACCATAGCTGTTACCGGCTGCCTGATTAACGCTCACCTGGCTCAACTTAAGGAGCGCTTCCCCCAGGTTGATTACTTCTTCAAGCCCGGAGACTACCCCCAGTGGCTGGAAAAGCCGGAGTGGCAGCAGGTATTACCCCACCACCCTGCGCCCAGCAGCTACGTTTCTATCATCCAGGGCTGTAATAACTTCTGCTCATACTGTATTGTCCCCTACCGCCGGGGAAGAAACCGGAGCCGGCCGGTTAAAGAGATTGTCCATGAGGTCAGGGAACTGGCAAGTCGCGGTGCTAAGGAAATTACCCTGCTCGGGCAAAACGTGGACTCGTACGGGCATGACCTGCCTGACCAACCTGACCTGGCTAGCTTGCTCTATGAGCTAAATGCCACTAGCGGGCTGCGGCGGCTCCGCTTCCTGACCAACCACCCCAGGGACATGAGCCCTAGGCTGATTGAGGCGGTAGCCGGTTTGGACAAGGTCTGCGAGCATATAAGCCTGCCCGTCCAGTCGGCGAGTGACGAAATCCTGACGGCAATGAGACGGGGCTACACCGTAGCCGAGTACCGCCAGCTTATCACCGAAATAAAGAGTAAAATACCAGGGGTAGCCCTGAGTACCGATGTTATCGTTGGCTTCCCCTCAGAGACTGAGCCGCAGTTCCGAGAGACCCTGGACCTGCTCTCTGAGCTGAGGTTTGACAGCGTCCATGTCGCCGTCTACTCACCAAGAGCGGGGACTATTTCGGCAAGGGAGTTTGAGGATAATATTCCGGCTGAAGAGAAGAAGAGGCGGCTGGACGCGGTTGAGCACTTGCAGGAAGCCGTTGCCGCCGAGATTAACGGACGGCTACTGGGTAAGACGGTTGAGGTCCTAGTTGAGGGGAAGAAAAAGGGGAGGTGGTATGGTCGAACCAGAAGTGGTAAACTAGTATTCTTCAATAACTGCGGTAATTGCCTGGGAAAGCTGATGAACATCAGTATTGAGAAGACAAGCCCATGGTCGCTACAGGGCAAAGTAAGGAGAGGAGAATGAACCATAATAAAAAGCTCAATTTGGCGTTAATAGCCGGGTTGCTTATCACCCCTCTAGTCTTGATAGGTGGCTGTTATCCCACACAGACGCCCCCCGAAGGGGGAGGTGGATTTGACTGGACGATAATCATCTTCCTGGTGATGATTTTTGGCATATTCTATTTCCTCATGATCCGTCCCCAGCGCAAGAGACAGAAGGAACAACGGCAACTGATGGAGGGGCTGAAGAGGGGGGATAATGTAATTACTGCCGGCGGCATCTACGGGGTGATTGAAAGCGTCAGTGAGGATAGCATCGTCATAAAGGTAGAATCAGGGGCAACAATGAGGGTGGCTAAAGGTAGCGTAGCCCTCAAACGGGAGAAATAGAGAAGGTGGTTAAGTAAGGGAGGGGGCGAAGCCCCCTCCCTAAAGACTCTCCCTCAACCCAACCTAAGCCTTAGGCAAAGTCAGTCTTTACCT
>Ga0315280_10006857_pt1 | contig 15547 bp, 11 predicted proteins | sample YL17G06_40_MG_FD_203697 | JGI IMG/M metagenome (GOLD analysis project Ga0315280, IMG submission 203697) | Sediment microbial communities from Yellowstone Lake, YNP, Wyoming, USA - YL17G06_40 | ecosystem: Environmental > Aquatic > Freshwater > Lake > Sediment | place: USA: Wyoming | collected... | reverse complement strand
ACTAGCGACCATGTTTGAGAAACCACAATGCCTACGATTGGTGCACAGCAAGGATGGCGTTTCTGCTTGCTGTACCCCTGATGGTGCCTGATGCTGATGCTATATTGCTACATCGTGAACAGAAAGGCGGGGTTCCCTTTGAACACTATCAGTCTGAACCCAAGGCTCGCATTCTCTCTTTCGTTCGAGGTCTCAGTGGCAACCGCTTGATTTAATGAGCCAGTAGATGGTAGCGCCTGAACGATGAGATCCATGGAGGACAAAGCGAGAGCGATATCTTGGTATCTGTTGTTATTCCTACCATAGATGAAATCGACCTTCTGGAAGCTGCTCTGACCTCCATAGTTGCGTAGACTCACGAGAGATTCGAGGTGATCGTTGTCGATGACAAGTCGAAGAACGGCCAGTTGATAGAGAGCTTCTGCAACAACTATAGCGCCACATACCTCAGGAACACCGCGAACTCTTCAATGCCACAGCGCGCCTTGGCAAGGAACATAGGCCTCTCACACTCTAGTGGGGACATAATTGTATTCTCGGATATGGACATCATATACAGCGAGGATGCGAAGGCATTCCACATGTGGCGTGAGATTACGTCCCAAGAAAGATATCTGAGGCTCAACTCTGTTCTGACGAACATTGAATACATGTGCAAGAAGTTCCCCGAACTAGCCCAGTACGAGAGATTGATCCAGAGGCGGAAAGAGGTTGAGGAATTGATCGCCGCCATGAAGAGCTAGCCTGAAGGTACTGCTCTGGGGAGCGATTGAGCAAGAAACTGTGCCGCCTACCTCTAGGGGCAGAACCAATGTTCCAACGAAAATAGAACAGACCAGATTGAAGCTGTCGTTGCTGCCGGCGACTCGAGTCGGTGCCTACGCTTGAGTCTTGGAGTTTCACCGAAGGTGTGCCGAATGAACCGCAACTCTAAAGACAAGCGGCTGCACGTTGCCTCCCTATCGAAACAAGAACGGTCTCACGTGGGATGTGAAGACGTAACTACAGAAAAGCAAGGGACCGTGAGGGCTTCATGAGAATCGTGATTGCTACGCATGGCTTTCCACCCAAGGAGACCATGGGCACGGAGTGGCATAGTTATCTTTTGGCCAAGGAACTGTCAAAGAGACACGACGTTTACGTCTTCAGCCGAGGGTCGGGAGAAGAGTACTCCGAATACGAGGAGGAATTCGATGGAATCCCAATCAAGAGGATAAATGTGCCTTCGACTCGACCGGGTCTTCCGGATGCGTATCTGGATGACAGAGTCGCGTTGAGCTTCTCACAGGTGCTGGAAGACTGGAACCCTGACTTGATTCACGTGCAGCATTGCATCGGCCTTAGCATGTCAATGCTTGAGGTAGCGGTCGAAAGAAGAATACCTACTCTGCTGTTCCTACACGACTTTTACTTCATGTGCCACAGGGTTCACCTCCTAAAGCCTGGCGGGGCGCTGTGCCTTGGCCCGAAAGGCGAAAGATACTGCACCAATTGCATCCTAGCACTTGATTCTGGCCTTCGCGAAACCGAAGCAAGAGAACTAGGTATGATGAGATATCGCTACGCTTCATCGATCTTGTCCAAGGTCAATCCAATAGTCGTTCCTTCCGAGTTCGTCAAGAAGAGGTTCCATGCCAATTTCCCGCGAGTTGGGGACATCAAGATGTCACCGCTCGGATTGGATTTGGGGTTCACAAGAAGATTCCGAAAGAGGAGATACAGGAAGCTTAGGTTCGGATACATCGGACCAATCTACCCGCACAAGGGCGTTCACTTGCTCATCGACGCTTTCCGCGAGCTAGAGCAAGAGAACGCGGAACTCCGAATCTACGGCGGTGGAGATCCGAACTATCTAAGCGCTCTCCAAGAAAAAACCTCAAATGTGCACATCCTATTCCTCGGCTCCTACCGCCACGATCAGCTTGCCGACGTACTCTCCGAGATCGACGTACTGGTCATGCCGTCCATCTGTCACGAGAGCTTCTCCCTTACGATTAGAGAATCCCTCGCGGTTGGCATTCCAGTCATAGTCTCGGATGTTGGAGCACAGGCGGACGCGATCACGGAGGGCTTGAACGGACTGCACTTCAAGTGCGGAGATGCGCAAGATCTCAGAGAGAAGCTCAAGCGAGCGATGAAAGACCCCGATCTGGTCACTAGGCTGAGCGCTAACGCGAAGAAGACTCACATCCGTGATATCCACTCTCAAGTAGACGAGCTGGAAAGCCATTACCGAACAATGGTGCGCGAACGTCGGAAGAGACATCTTGCGAAGGCAATGGGAACGCGGGCATTTCCAACTGGCCGTCCCCTTCTCAATCTCCTGTCATACGTGAGAGTTCTCGAGAATGACCGTGCCCACCTCAGGTCTCCGCCAGATCCTCTCTCAAACCTCCTTCACTTGTACGCAGTGAGGACGGACCTTCAGAAGGCGTTTCCTGAAGTTCGGGCAGGCAACTATGTGCGGCTGATAGAATGGGCCAAAGACACTCTCAAGAACCGTGGCGATCAAGACTACCGCCGGCTAGTGCCGCATGCAGAATGGTATGATTCAAGCCCTTGGGATCGGCTTGCTAGAACAGAACATGAAGCAGCCGGCTTACGAGAGTCACTGTTGAAGTCAGAAGAGGACAAGAAAGCACTCACAGAACGTGTCTCGGCGATCACTAACGAGCTTGCGCGGAAGACCAACCTCGCTCAACAGCTGGACGCCATTTCCAAAGAACTGGAGAACTCGAGACGCACCATCTCCGAAAAGGATGAGATCATCAGGAACCTCCAAGATGAACGCGAGTCAAGGATCAGAAGCCTAAAGGCCGAACTTGCTGATATTCGAACCAGCCTCAGTTACAGGTTCATGAAGTTCTATGCCTCTGGGATAGACAGGCTTTTGCCTTATGGAACTACGCGAGGCGAATTGCGCAAGATCGTGGTAGCAAGCCTTCGCGTTATTACGGAGAATGGCATCAGGTGTTTCGCAGCTCAGGCGATGGAGAAGATCAGACGAAGGGAATTCCACATGGCGGACCCCGTGGGAGAGAGGACTGTACGTCGAACTCTTGGACACGAGCTTCCGGCGACCACAGGCGTTGCGCTCGAGCGCCGAACTGAGCCAGATCCTTCCGAGTGACCAGAGACTTCTCAGGAACTCCACGAATTCCTCTCAAGTGACAAGAAGCCGGAGTTCCCTACTTCCACGAATCCGGTTGTTTCGATCGTAGTCGTGACATACAACAAAGCCCACTACACCCTCCAATGCCTTCGAAGCCTGCTAGCAGACTCACTGCCTTCCTATGGAGTGATAATCGTAGACAATGCTTCATCTGACTAGACACGTGCACTGCTGAGCAAGCTAAGAAATGCCATCGTCGTGGGGAACAACGAGAATCGTTTCTTTGAACCAGCATGCAACCAAGGCAGCGAGAAAACTAGAGGCAAATACTTGCTGTTGCTCAACGCTGATGCCTTCGTGCATCGCGGTTGCGTCTCTTCGCTGACGAGAACGATCGAGTCTGTGCCTAACATGGGAGCGGCGGGCGCCAAACTAGTCTGGGGCGACGGACGCCTGCAGGAGGGGGGTCCATCATATGGCGTGATGCTAGCGCACTCGGATTCGGAAGAGATGACGATCCATCGAAGCCCGAATGGTGCTACGCGCGTGAGGTCGACTACTGTTCCGCGGCATGTTTGCTAGTTAGACCTGACATCTTTGCGCGCCTCGTGGGTTCGATGAATGCTTCTCGCCTGCCTACTACGAAGATGCAGATATCTGCATGAGATTTGGGAACAAGGATTGCGGGTGGTGTATGATCCACTTGCACGATTGGCGGACGCATCGCCTGTGGTTGAGAAGTGTGGTCGAAACCACTCCTCACGAACAGCTGGGCCTGACTTCCATCCGGGAGTTTGTAGGTGGCAATCATCTGGTGTTCACGATAGAAGCCATTCTCAGGGTCTTTCAGGTCTTCCAAGATTCGAGACAATTTTCCTATCTGGTTTGTTCCGACGTCGCCGGTCTTCATGAGCACGAAGTCGTAGTTGAGAAGGTCATCATATGGCGGAATGACCTGATCGTCCCTGAAATCCCGGAACCTCAACATATCATACCCCGACAGTAGTGCAGAGTAGGTGAAGGTGTCCTGGTTGAATACCCAATGACATGCCAGTATTCCAACCCACGCGTCTGGACGTAGCGTTCCGAGCAATGTTATGACTTGTTCCAACTTCCAGTCGTACGGTTTGGGTGGAGAATAGTCATTGTAACCGAAGTACGTGTCCGAGATGGTTAAAGGCTCGTATATGCCGAAACGAGATCCAATCGGGGGGTCCACAGTGCCGACTGCGGACATGACTGAGCCCACAACCAAGATTCCAAGCAGCAGGAAAGGCCCCACTTTCAGCTGTCGCATACGTGTTTCCCAGCCAACCCATGACAGTAGAATCACTGGAACTAGAACTGCCGGCAGGAAGAAACGTGCACTCTTGTCCTCTAGGAGGGAGAAGATCAGCAGAGACATCAAGAACGACAATGCGACGGACTTGATGAGGCGGCTGTTGCCTGAAAAGGGACGCCTGATAATTCGGAGAAGGCCCAAGCAGAATACCGACGCGAGACCAATAGCATAGAATGGACCAATCAGATGCGTGTAGAGAGCGCGAGGATAGTAAAGCAGGACTGACAAATCGAACAAACTGCCGCTCGGAGCGTAGAGCTGGGCCCCTGGGCCCCAGGCATAGTGGACCAGTTTATGAATCAACCCTTGCACGAGAGCGTTCACGTACCAAATTGACGACATCGCGGCAGCCGCGATTCCGGATAGAATCATGTTCCGAGTGTTGATGTTTCCTCGATGCTGAACTATCTCTGCAACAATCATCGGAGAGACGAACACGAAGTAGCTCCACTTTGTCAGCATTCCGAGCCCGACGACTGCTCCTAAGGCAATCGAGATGCCGCGTTTCCTGAAGCCATCGCATGCTGCCGTGAGGTAGAGCCCCGCAGCACCGAGGGCTGCTGTAGGAAGATCCAAGCTGTAGACTCTTCCATATGCAATCACTCCAGGGATAGTGCAGATGATTCCTGCCGCCACCAATGCAGGCCAAGCGGAATGCAACATCTTCTCCGCGAGTCCATACGTGGAGAAGACGAGGATTGCGATGAACACAAGATTGGCTAGCATTGCGGATCTGTAGCTTATGCCGAACATAGCGTAGAACGGCAGCGCGGCGAGAGGAACAAGAGGAGGCCTATACGGATCTTCGAAAGTCCGGAGGAATCCCGAAAGTGATCCTTGTCTCACAGCATTGTACATCCTGAGTGATGCAATCAGATAGTTTGCATAATCCCACGGTGGAGGCCGAGCATCTTGACCCACTAACCACAGATTGATCGAAGAGGCCACCGTCAGGATTACGGAGAGTATTATCGCTGTTCTGACATCCCAGCCCTGCCGAAGCGTGCTTCGGGCAGCCAGCGGTCTCCCGAGGAAACTGCGCCGCTCCGTGGCTTTTCGTGTCAACGGACTTCCCATAGTCTTCGCACTCCGATTGCGATGGTCATGCAGGCTTCAGGTTTCTGTAGATGTTGTCATAGTCCAGAGCCTCTTCCTCCGTCCTCCTGGGGGCTGTTATGTTACTTCTGAGCATCTGAAGAATCTGTGGTCTGTCTGCCAACTGCCTGATGACGCGCACTAGATCGTCGACATTGCCGGGTTCAAAAGTCAACCCATTGATACCGTCTCGTATGACCTCTGGGATTCCACCGATATTACTCGCAATGACCGGGACATTGTATGCTAGACTGATCAGCATCACCAGAGGATAGGGCTCGTAGTATGTTGATGGTATCACCAACGCTGAGATATCTCTCATGACATCTGGCAATCTATCAATTTGGAACGGCCCCAGAAACGATATTCTCGAGTCCGGTCTGGCAAGAGCGAGAACTTCTCTGTAGTAATCCGATGATTCCGATTCCGAGCCATGTATCCTCAGCCGCAGGTCATCATCAGGGACTTTCCGAAATGCCTTAACCAGAACGTGTAGACCCTTATGCCATGCGATAGATCCGATGAAACCGAGTGTCAGTCTCGAACGTTCGTGACATTCTGCTACTTGTACGTTTGAGTAGTCAATGCCGTGTGGAACTATCCTAGTTTTGCGATTCCATCCGTTCTGAATGAATAGGTTGGCGACGAATCGACTGGCAACAACAACTTCGTCTGCCATGTCAAACAGAGTCTTGGCGTCTTCGTACCTTGACTTTATCTTGCTGCTAAAGCGACAGCAACGAATGCACCGGGCTCCGGCCTCTGGGCCGTTGCATAGCCTGCATCCCAAGTCTAATAGGCCCCTCGGGCACAAAAGCCAAGAATCGGTCAAGGTCATGACAACGGGAATGCCTCTTACTTGCTTGAGAGCTCTTGCCACGCTCGCTACCCACATTGGGTGGGATATGTGAACTATGTCACAATCCAGCTTCAACATGTCGACTGCTGTCGCGACTGAGTGGTCGAATATCTCAATCGCGTCTGCAATTCTGGAATGCACAGCCGTCACTGGGATCCCGGCATAGCGGTAGTGCCTGACGAGGACGTTGTCAGTCAACTTCTCGAACTGTTTTCGATCAGGACTGCGATCGTAAGTCAGTACTCTGGGATTGTAACCCATTCTCTGGGCCTGCTTGGCAAGATCAAGCGTGAACCTTTCTGTCCCCATGTACGACTTGGGAAAGAACTGATGCACAAGGAAGAGCACCTTCATCATACATCCTCCGAGAGGAATCGGTCAAGCTTCTTCATGGTCGCGGTTAGTCGGCGACTCCTGCGACAGTACAGATAGTGATGAGCCAGCCATCGACCGATTTCAGCGCCCAGAAGCTTGACCAATGATTCTATGAGTGGTTCCTCAATTCCCTCCAGTCCTTCATGTGTCTCTGTCAGCCAGCTTCGAAAAACATCAACCGACGCTTGAAACTGGACGCACAAAGGATTATGACCTTTTCTTTGGGTCGGCGTGTGAGCTACGATGCTGAATACCTCCTTCAAGGCTGATGATAGGTCTTGGCTTGGGAGCTTGAGGCCGGTTGCCGGCACGATTCCGTCCTTGAGATGCTCCCGGATAGTCTCGAATGTGCCATCCACATCTCCTCCGCAGAATTCCGAGGCACGCAAATGATCTATGGCAACGCAGACCCTGTCGCAGACATCCTGAATCGCGTCGAGAAGCGTGCCGAGTGAACTAGCGGATCCTTGGTCAAGTTCTTCCTTCTCGGTACGCAGCAATCTGGAGAGTGTCTTGATGTCAACATACGTGCGTTTTACATAGTAGGAGGGCGATCGGTTATGCGAATGAATCACTCCCACTGAGAATAGTTGGCCGATCTTGAGATTCCGTCTCACAAGTCTCATTCCGAGTTCAAGGTCCTCCGCGTAGCGTTGTCCGATCGCGAATTTGTGCTCGAGTAACAGGTCTCTCCTGAAACCGCTGCACACGTCGTCTACCTGACATATGCCTCGTTTCAGACGTGGAATCAGATTGTCAAGGTTCGCAGACCACACTACCCTGTCCTTCCTGAGTTCCAGCATTCTGTAGTGCCACCATATCGCCTGACAAGCCATAAGGTCCGCGTCGCTGCGGGGGATCTGCCTAGCAGTCACTCCGGCAATGGTCTCGTCTCCATTCAGGCATCTTATCATGTCACGAAGCAGGTAGCGGCTTGCCGGTATGGCATCGTCCGTGATGAAGAAAACATAGTCCCCGGTGCTCTCTTGGGCACCGAAGTTCCTAGTTGCCCCATGCTCGAACTCTTCAGGGCGTATTCTCAGTATCCGAGCCTGATATTTTCCAGATAGGTGGCTTAGGTCCTCTTCTCCCGAATTGACTATGATTATCTCAGCCTCCTCGATCCCTTGCTGATCCCTCAATCTCTGTAGGGTATGCTCGAAATCAGCAGGGGGGTTCTCCGTGAGCACAACAACCGAGGGCTTTCCTCTGGCAACCTCCAGTTGCGCATCCTTGTCGGCGTGATCAGCTGTGCGAATGGCCTCCACTGGGCTATGCTCCACCACCACACGCCCTTCGATCGTAGCCAATGCGTGATTTTGACCTTCGGCTACTATTTTCAGCGAGTGCCGTGTTCTCTCTGCTCCTCCTTCCACAGTGACTAGCTTCATGAAACCTGAGCGTTCAGCATTGGGGAAGGTCGGGAAAGCTCTGGCAACATCCGGTCTGCTCAAACCCATGCTCGCTGATCCTAGAGACTTGCCGTCCAGAAATACCTTCACTTCACTGACCCCCTCCTGAGCTATTACCCACCCCTCCACAACGAAACAGCTCGATACGCCGCTTGGCTCTCCAGAAAGTGGGGGACGGTCGCACTTCATGAGGATTTGAGGCCCAGTTTCGACCGTCGATGGCTCTGGAAATATCACTGGTTTGGGCGTGACTGCTGAGATTTGAGGCCCAGTTTCGACCGTCGATGGCCTCACAGAGTCACGAGCAACCACACCCGAAGGCAATTCAGGCGAAGGTTCGCGTTGGACCGCGAGATTCCCAATTCTGGCCTTCTGCCATGCGACGCTGAAGAATCTCCTTAACCCATCTTTTACAATGATCCTAGCCCCGTTGGCGACGATTCGCTTAATCTCTCCACGTCTAGTTCCACCCGGTAGGAAACGATCGAGCCGAGAACCGTAGAATCGAGTGAGCCAGAATCCGAAACTGGCCTTTATGTCGTCCAACTCTGCTTGTGTGTAATGAAGTCTGTTGGCAATCACCTCTCTTTCGTCTGCTAACTCTCGGAGTTCTGTCGTGCGCGCCTCAAGGTTATTTTCCAGTTTCGACTTCAAGTCTTCCAGATACAGGATACGTGCATGCGTCGCTTCCAACTGTCCACGCGCAGACTCAAGTTCTGTCGTGCGCGCCTCAAGGTTATTTTCCAGTTTCGACTTCAAGTCTTCCAGATACAGGATACGTGCATGCGTCGCTTCCAACTGTCCACGCGCAGACTCAAGTTCTGTCGTGCGCGCCTCAAGTTCTTGCTTAGACGCACTGTGGACGTACCAAGCCGCGTACGCGTTGAGAGTTCTTGCGTCACGATCTTTGCGCGATTTCAGAACCGTATCAGCTGCCCACCCAATCAGATTTTCCAGATCTCCAAACGCAGCTTCAGGATATTTTGTCTGGAGATCTTTTCTAGATTCATAAAGACGAACAAGCCTGGAAACCGCAGAGGAGCGGTCGGGTTCGTGAGGCAAAGCAACGTTAGACATCCGTTTCTTAGGCCGAAGAGATTTCCTCGGTGTCAATCTATTCCCTCTAGTGTTCAGTGACTGGCCGACTGCTCGTTTCCGGAAGCCACATTTCTTCTCCTATTCACCGGCGGCTTCAACCTTTCCTACTGCTCATCCGATCTCAGGAGCAAGCTGTCTGACGGTACCACTCTACCGTGGCTCGCAGACCCTCCGAGAGTGTTGTCGCTGGGTTGTACCTCAGCACCCTTTCCAGCTTCGATAGGTCTGGTTTGAAACTCAACGTTTCACCGACGCGCATGGGCACACGCTCCGTCTTCACAGAGACGCTCAGAACTGAGACGAGTTGAGAGACGAGATCGTCGACAGAGACATTGTCATGTGAGCCGACGTTAAACGTTTCTCTCGACGCCTGCGGCCTTACGAGACACCTGCGTATGACCTCTACGACATCGCCGACGTACACGAGGTTCATGACCTGTCTCCCGCCCATGATCTCAATCTTGCCATCGGTGAGGATTCTTCTTATCATTGCCTGCACGTTATACTGATCCCCACCTGGACCGTAAACATTAGTGAGCCTCAGGATAGTGTAGTCCAGATCGTGCCTTGCCCCGGCCCAAGTTACTAGTCTCTCTCCAAGCATTTTGGTCAAGCCGTAGACGTTGTTCGGAACCAAAGGATCATCTTCGCGCGTAAGTTGCGATCCGGTCTCTCCATACACTTCTCTGGAGGAGACATAGATCAGCCGGCATCGACACGCTATGCAGCCCATCAACACATTATGTGTTCCAAAGACATTCAAAGCGAAGGCAAGTGACGGGTTCTCATTGCACTTCTTCAGGCCAGTCAAAGCGGCAAGGTGCACAACGGCTGCAGGACTGTGTTTGAGTATCAAATCCTTTGTTTGAATTTGATTCGTCACGTCACCAATCTCCACAACGTGACGGTGTGTAACATGAAAGTCTGATGCCTGCCTTGCACCCTCGGCGTCCGAGAAGACCACGATCTCGTCTGACTCGTCTAGCCCGTTTACGAGATGTCTACCGATGAAACCGAACCCTCCAACGAGCAGGACTTTCATTCCACGTAAACCCAACTCTGCAACAACGGGGAACAAGTTCCTCATTAGCTTGTATGGTGAATGCAACTAGAACGAAGCACTGTCCACTGCCTCTGCATCGCTGTTATATCCAGTATGATCTGTCCCGGAGGTCCTGAGTATACATCTGCGGGGTACAGATAACCGATTCCTTGATGTGGCCGCTGATAGTCCCAGTAATTGACGAACGCCTGATGGTTTGGTAGATCCGGGCTCCATAGAATGTAGGCGAGACATGGGATACGAACTTCGCGAGAAAGGACATGCATGCTTCCACCGTGTTAGGTTGCTGTTTGCTTCTCGCCGAGCAGCTGCCACCTGCATGCTTCGTGATCTCTGAATACCGATTCACACCGTGGTTTGCGAAGATGCCATGAGTAATTCGACAAACGATTGGCGGGTCGTTGACAAGCCATGAGGACTACGTTTTGAGCCAGCTGTGCACACGGAATTGCACGCCTAGCCGGGAACAGTAATTAGGGACTTCACAGAGACTAATTGACGGTCACCAATCTGGTCTCCGGGACGTTAAGGAAACTGCGTTGTCACTCCAGTCTATCACCAAGCGAATCGAACGCCACCCTAACCGTCTCGAAGTATCAGGGGTTCTGGCCCTCACTCTTGTCGTGGCATCGTCGCTCAACTTGTGGCTAGTATGGAGTGATAGAACTCCCCCGACGTTTGACTATGCAACCTACTTGAGCTCATCAATAAGAATCTACGACGCCTTGACGCACGGTTCCCTCTCCGACCTGATCTCGAGTCTATCCGATCCGTATAGGCCTCCTCTTGTTCCTCTCGCCGCGCTGCCGTTCTACGCTATGTTCGGCATAAGCTACAGATCCGCAATGCTAGCCAATCTTGTGTTCATCGCAATCCTCGTCTTCTCCACGTATGGACTCGCGGAGAAGATGTTGCATTCCGCTTGGCCTGCATTGGTGGCGGCAGGAATCATCTGCACTATCCCTGGAGTAGTACTCTATGGAAGACTCTTCGGTTTGGATTTCCCTGCAGTGGCCTTGGTCGCTGCAGGCCTCTACCTAACAATCGCGTCAGACGGCTTTCGGAAACGCAACGCATCCCTTGCATTAGGAGCAACCATTGGGCTCGGAATGCTGACAAAGTGGAGCTACCTAGTGTTCATGGCACCCATGATCTTCGCGGAAGTGATCCGATATCGACGAACTGTTCACTTGCGAAACTTGGTTCTGTGCGGGGCAGTGGCCTTGGGCATATCAGCGCCCTGGTATTTCAATGCCCTACAGCAGGGCTTGATAGAAAAGCTAGTTGTTTGGGGAGCTGTAGAACCCGTCACTCCAAGCTTGGCTTACAGAAATCTTGGCTTACAGAAATTCCTATTCTATCCTTATGAGATCTATGGACACCTGATCGGACCGTTCTACGCGATCAGCCTACTCTCAATCATTAGTTTGCTTCTATTGTATGGCATAGCCAAACGTTTGCCGGTCTCGAGTGCTGCTGTTGCTTGGCCTCTATGGTTCTCGTTCCTGACACCAGTAGTAGCTTTTACTCTCTTGGGGAACAAGGAAGCGCGCTTCTTGCTACCTGTTCTTCCTTGCCTCATCGTGTTGCTGGTCTGTCTAGCAGGAGGGGCACGCATGCGAGTCAAGTCACTCATTCTGATCGGAGTTGTGATAGGTGGGTCAGTCGTGTCAGTAGTGGGCACCGTACAACCTCAAATCGGGGCCCGGTTCGGAATCTATGAACCTTGCACGGTCTCAGAGAACTGCTGGGGATACAGCTTTTACTCGCCGCCCAGACCCTACGACTGGCATGTGCAAGAGATCGTAGAAGTAATCGCGAATCTAAATCCCAGAGCAAACGTGTGTATGTTGACGAGCCACTGGGTATTCAATCAGGATACATTCACTTACATCGCACTGATACTTGACTTCAAAGGGCTCGCGTTCAGAGATTTTAGAGAGTGGCAAGTGGTCGCCCCCTATGATAATCTCGACATCTACGATTTCGTGCTCCTCAAGACAGGCGAACTCGGACTGACAGTGCAGACGAGGGCTGCCGAAAGAATCCTGGAGCGCCTGAGAAATCCGGAGGATCCCTTCTATCTGAATCACAATGCGATTCGAACCTACCTGCTTCCAGACGGAAGTCGTCTGGTCGTGTACATGAGAACCGCTCCGCAGCTCTCGTTCGCCCCAAGCCCCGGCGTCGTTATGACCAGTGGGTCAGTGACTTGCGAGATCCCTTTCGGGAAACAGTGGCAGGACAACCCAGTGTCTGCCTGCGTCAAGGCCACATCATAAGACCGAACTTCATTGATGAATCACGCCCTTCGTGTACAAGAACAGTGCCACTCTCGAATCCAGAGGAAAACTCCAGAAATTGTGCTTCCATCTTTCATCGGCGAGACAAGCAAGAGAAGCTACGCCCATTTTCCTGATGAGCTGACCCATTGACTCTGCCTTGACTCTTGAATTCAAACGCTCTTTCTGGCTAACCCCCATCCAAAAACATGCATCTCTTACGAAGCTCTTCTCAGCTACCCAATCCAAACTGTCTATGTACCCCGTCAGCACGCGCTGAAAAGCACACCAGCCTCTGAGACTCTCTGGCTCCTTCAATCCATCTTTCTTACAGTCCTCATATAGATCCCCGCCAGGATAAGGCCTGAAGACCAGAGGAAGCAAGATCGCGTCAGGAGCCATTTTCCTTATCTTCAATGCAAGTCTGAGTGACATCTCAATCTCTTCCCTTGTCTCCGTCGGCAACCCGATCATATAGGACACAAAGGGCTGTATACCATACTTTTCGCACAATGTAATCGCCTTGAGTATCTGTTCGATCGTAACGTCTTTGTGCATATAGTCAAGCATTCTCTGAGAACCGCTCTCCATACCTATCCTCGGCTGTACACAACTACTGCTCTGCATCAGCTCCATGAACGATTGGTCGAAGTGATCGAAGTAATCCGCTCTGCAGGCGGTGTCCACACAGAAAGATTACCAAGACCCGACGACGCATTGTCCGCCGTCAAAGAAGCGCCGGCACAGTCGAATCATTCTGCACTTTGCAGAGCACGTTCCATTTCTCTAGGAGCGGAAGGCTTGACTCCATTAAAGTACTAGACGACGAGAAACCAAAACTCCCAAATACATCCCCTTCGTCGGCGGTATCGGCGGTTGCCTTAACATCTAACCTACTATTTCGGCCACTGATTCGTCGGACTAGGTCTCACGCAGAGCTCTCGCTACTAATGCCAATGATCTCGCTGCTAATGCGAAGTCGAAGAATAATAGCACTAACGAATAGGATTGTGTTCCGTGGCTATGCTCCCCTAGAGCCACTAGCCCTGCAGATAGAGACAACTATCAACTGCAATCTGAAGTGCACGATGTGCGAGAGAACCTACTGGCCCATTCAGCATCACACTGACATGACTTTGGAGCAGTTCAAGAAGATCCTCGACGAATTCCACAATCTGACCGCGCTTAGTCTAACTGGGATTGGGGAGCCTTTCTTAAACAGAGATCTAACGAAGATGATTAGGTATGCGAAGTCTAAAGGGATTTTCGTTACGGTGACGACAAATGCGACTCTAATCAATGAGATGACAGCGCGCGGAGTTATAGGATGCGGGCTCGATGAGCTCTCTTTCTCCATGGAGAGTGCTGACCCGACTACGTTTGAGAAAATCAGAGTGGGTGCCAGATTCGATCGCATAGTAGCAAACATGAGGACCTTCATGAAAGTGAAAGATCATATGCGAAGCCGAACGCCGGAAGTCGTGCTGAGAAGTGTCGCAATGAGCCATACTGTACACGAGGTCCCTGGCTTGGTAAAGCTTGCCCATGAGCTTGGTATTCGTCATCTTAACATTACTCCTCTCGTGTTTCCCTTTATGCCCGATTTGGGCGATCCAAGAGCGGACGTTGCAAGAAACGTGCATAGGGAGGCAAAGGCGCTGGCAAAGCGCCTCGGGGTAGAGCTTGAGTGGGACATCATAGGCCGGGCCCAGCTGAGGGCCGGATCATGCATCGTACCCTACCATACTCCATACGTATTCAAAGAAGGATATGTAGGTCCCTGTTGCCTCGTGAATCAAAGAAACGCTAGAGACTGGGTCATCAAGAATTATACCTTCGGGAACGTGCTGGGGGAAGGCTTCGCTAGCATCCAGAACAATAGAACATTCAGGGAGTTCAGAAGGAAGCTGTTATCGTCGAAGCCAACGGAAATTCCGGACATCTGCAAGGGCTGTTGGATACTTTTCAAGGACTAGGAATCAAGAATGCGTGGGTTTCTGCGTATTTGATGGTAGCTTCAGACGGTTGCGAAATTCTCAAGATATGAACAGTCCTTTAACTTCCCCATGACTTCTAGTCCTTCTCTAGCTGTAAGTATGCGGTCTACGTTGACGATCCTAAGTTTCATGACAGAACAGGCAAGCATGAACGAGGATGAGAAACGACCATTTGGATCCTAGACTCGAACTAACCATCGGAGATTTGGGGACCAATTTACCTGACCATCGGCCTTCACCAAGTCCAGGTTCGGAAATAGAATATGCATGAGGCTGCTGCGAAATCACCGAGGATGGCTGGGCATGAGTTCGAAGGGTACACTGCCCCGGCCGTATTCACATGGGGGTCAATACCGGACAGTCTCGCCTTCCCTCGCCACATCTCGAGGGACATCTCCTACTTGTCCAAGGTCTTCTCCAATAGAAGATCACTTGCGCGCGTATCGTCCACGGTAAGTTTCTTGAATGATGTTGCCACCATCGATGACAATGTGCGTCCCTGTCAAATAGCTCGATTCATCGGACGCCAAGAATGCAACCAAGTCTCCGATCTCCTCTACTGTGCCGAGCCTGCACATCGGAATTGTACGTCCGAGCTGTTCGACCTCCTTGTCGGGAAAACCTGGCTCGTAGGTCTGATCTCTTCCACCAGGCGTGTCGATGTAACCCGGGCAGACGCAATTCACATTATCCATCTTTGGATTAGCATTGTGATATTGGTGGGAGCGGTATCTCTGCGTGCCTCATTGCTGCTGCTATCCTCTCGTTCTGGGTTGAGAGGAGTTTGAGTTCCTTGGTTATGGTGCTTCGCATCTCCTTTGCGTCGGTGGGGCACCAGTTCGCTAGGTCGTGGTATTTGGCTAGGTTCCAGACGGATTCGTCAGGGTTGAGTTCAGGCGCGTAGGGTGGGAG
>Ga0315280_10006856_pt1 | contig 15548 bp, 10 predicted proteins | sample YL17G06_40_MG_FD_203697 | JGI IMG/M metagenome (GOLD analysis project Ga0315280, IMG submission 203697) | Sediment microbial communities from Yellowstone Lake, YNP, Wyoming, USA - YL17G06_40 | ecosystem: Environmental > Aquatic > Freshwater > Lake > Sediment | place: USA: Wyoming | collected... | reverse complement strand
ACGCAGAGAATTTTGGCTTTTCCAATTTCTCACCTCCGGCAGACCTTCTTCTGCAGGAAGGAGATTTGATAACATTTGGAAAGGAAACTCTCAAAGTAATCGAGACCCCTGGTCACACCAGAGGAAGCATCTCACTTGTAGGAGAAGATAAAATCTTCACAGGCGACACCTTGTTCGCTGGTTCCATTGGCAGAACAGATTTCCCAGAAAGCTCTGAAAGAGAGATGCGACTCTCCCTGGAAAAACTCAAGACAATGCAGGACAGCTTGACTGTTTACCCAGGTCATGGACCAATAACAAAACTCGGAAAGGAGAAAATTACCAACCCTTTTCTCACAGGACTCCTCTGAAAAGATCTTCCCTGTTCGAGATTTTCAAGGCACTCACTTTGCAATTTCCACAAGGTTCAACAGAACCACTTAACCCTCTGATTACCACAACAGGCGTGGCCTCCCTGCCCTGCCCCATGAGCAACTCTGCAGCAGCAGCAATTTCATCCACAACAGCCACGTTCTTGACCTTTAAGACTTGATCGAAAAGATCCTTCGTCCCACGATAGTCTCTAAACAAACTCAGGCCGGCAACTCCTATTGCGAAATTCACCTGCCCACGTCTGAAAGGACGACTATAGGTGTCGCAGATAATCACCGACACCTTCTTTCCCGTGAGTTTCTTTACCTGCAAGCGGCATTGCTGCGCGGACTCATCAGGGTTTTCAGGCAGCAACGCATAATTTCCACTCCCGGACACGTTGGACTTGTCTATTCCGGCGTTTATGCAAATCAAACCTCGCCTATCCTCAACCAAGAGGATTTCACGAGAAGCCTTAAGCACCTTCTTCGTTTCTCTCAAAACAAGCTCAACAAACCTTGAATCCTTCCCGGTGATTTTCGAAAGCTTTTCAGCTCTTTTTGATGGAACAACATCTCTCAGCCTGAACACTCTTTTTTCAGCTTTGGAGAAGATTTTTTGGGCAACAACAATCACATCGCCATCCCGAAGCTTTAAACCATTCTTTCCGGAAACCCCCACGATGATGCTTCCGACATCGTCTCCCGGTTCAACCAACGGAAAACCTTCTAAAGGATATGCAGTGAAACTCTTCATGCAGCTTCCTCCCAATTGTGGTCTAGTCTGTTCTTTCACTTCGTTAAATCTCTTGTCTATCACAAACAAAAACGCGAAAGTATTCGAGTCAAGATTTCGAAATTTGATTCTAAATTCATAATGCTTAAGCTCATTTTACCCAGAGGAATAGGTTGAAATCAACTATAGAACGGATGTTTACATATGAAAAAACAATTCACATTGTCAATTATTCTATTCGTAATACTTTTCAGTTCTTCCAATGTCATGTACAGAATCCTGCCCTCTGTCCATGCAACGTATGTTGAAGGAGTGATCACGCAGGATACTATCTGGACTTTAGTCGACAGTCCATTCATACTCTCAAACAACGTGACTGTCAACCCTGACGTGACATTGACCATCGAGCCCGGCGTCCAGGTCAGGTTTGGAGGAGATTTCTGGCTGGTAGTTGACGGAAGGATCGTTGCAAATGGAACCGAAGAAAGGATGATCCTCTTCACAACCAATGATCCGACACAGCAGATTCTCTGGCACACAATTTCAGTAAGGGGAGCTCAACAATCCCTGTTCATTAATTGTGTTATCGAACACGCAATAAACGGAACAACCTTAGAAGGCGGCCTGCTTGACATAGAAAGAAGCATCGTAAGATACAACCTTGAAAACGGAATCGCCGTCAACAGCGGCACACTCCTAATTCAAGACAGCGAAATAGCCAATAACAGCGAAAGCGCGATCACCATAACTGGCGGCAATCAAATCAACATTCACAACAACTTGATAGAATCAAATGGAAACGCAATAATTTTGTCTGGCCACCTCGTAGGAACGATATCGATATTACAGAATGAAATATCTCACAACACTGGAGCGGGAATAACTCTACAAGCAGACACATTTACCAACACAGCAATCACTGAAAACAACCTTACTGCAAACGAATACGGTTTCCTTGTCACAGCAAACACAACCACGTACATAACCCGCAACTACATTTCAAACAACACAGTCGGCATTTACTACGCAAGCGGAACTTACCACCATGCTGAATTCAACGACATATACGGAAACGGAATCGGAATGGACCTGGACCCGATGGCAACAATGCTTGTCAACGCGACGCACAACTATTGGGGCCACAACACTGGACCCAAACATGACTCCTTAAACCCGTATGGAAAAGGCAACTCCGTCGAAGGCAACGGAGCAAACCTTGATTTTATACCATTCCTGACACACCCATTCACCTACAACAACATGCCTCCAACAGCAGTTCTCTGGACAGACAAGATCCTTGTAGCACCAAATCAGCCCGTGACATACATAGGAACAGACTCCCAAGATGATGGAAGCGTCTATCAATACCTTTTCGACTTCAACGACACAGCAAACAGCGGCTGGACAACGTTGACACTTTTCAATCACAGCTACTCCTCAACCGGCACTTATACAGCAAGCCTGACGGTAGAGGATGATTTCGGCGCTTCGAGCGCACCAGCATTCACGACTATCAATGTCGAAGATCTTACACCACTGCAACCATCTGTCACCTTGAGCAACTCCACCATTCCGTACGACGGCGAAATGTTGGTCACATTATACGTATCAACCGGAACGGCCGCAGCTGCCAATGCAAATGTTGCAATGTTTTCTGTCAGAGGTGGTACCTTCGAGCCTCAGTCGGGATTGACAGATAACAACGGCTATTTCACCACCAAGTTCACAGCTCCAAATGTAACACAAACAACAGACGTAAGAATCATCGCCAGAGCATCAATGAATGGATACGCTGACGGCTCAGATTACAAATACGTCAGAGTTCTTTCACCCCTAAAAATCCAGATAACCCCTGCACAAAACCCAATCGAGTCAGAAGGAGCGACAACTTTCAATGTTTTTGTCACAGACTATTTTGGAGATCCCGTGGCGGGAGTCTATCTGACGCTGTCTTGTAGCAACGGCGCACTCTCAAACACCACAGGAACCACGGATATCAATGGAATAGCAACTTTCACTTTCACAGCGCCTCCAACAATTGATCAGCTTAACATCACGTTGACCATTGGGGCCAGCAAGAACGATTATGCTGATGGACAACTAGATGTATACATAGATGTCGAACCGAAGAGACTCGTTGTGCAGGTCACAGCAAACCCTGAAAAAGTAGTTTCTGAAGAAGCATCAACAATAACAGCCAATGTAACGTGGGACGCAAAACCAGTTGAAAACGCCACAGTCACCGTGTCTTCTGACGTTGGCGGAAACTTCTCTATGACAACACAGACAACAGATCTCGCAGGCATCTCAAGATTTGCTTTCACAGTGCCACAAACCTCAACGGCCGAGGGAATAAACGCAACCATCACCGTCACGGCAGTCAAAGACGGATTCGTGGACGCTATGAGCCAAACAATGGTAGTAGTGAAGCCAAAAGTAATGGCTATAAAAATAATCCCCAACTCAAATGCCACCTTGTCCAACTCCAAACTGAATATCACCATTCAAGCAACGTACAATAACACATTTGTTGAAGGCGCAAACGTCACGATAACAGCAACAAACGGAACCTTCGTTCAAACAACAGGAATAACAGACAACTATGGAAACGTAACCTTCACATTCAATGCTCCCCAAGTAAACCAACCATACAACATCACTTTTTCAGCATCCGCCACAGAAGACGGATACCTTGAAGCTACAGATCAACTGGACGTTCCAGTGAACCCCAGAACTTTCCTTTTTCAACTCCTTCCATCAACAATCAGATTAGGACAAGATGAAACACTCACACTCCACGTAACATGCAAGGAAGACGGCACATTCGCAGATGCAGCGATGACAACAATATTCTATCAAAACGGACAGCCACTGACGAATATCACCGACGAAAATGGATCATGCACGTTCATGATAAACGCACCGCAGACCGTGGAAAACCAGCAGAACATCAACATCACAGTGACTGCCAGCAGAATCGGATATCAAGAAAAACAAGTAACTTTGATGCTGAACGTTCTCTCAGGTGAAGGAGGTCTGTCGTGGCTGACCATACTTATGATCGCAATTCCGGTAGCAGTCGTGGTTCTGGTGGTCGTTCTAATCAAGATGAAGCTGATCGTTGTGTCCACCAAAGAGGAGGAAACAGGGTCAGAGTAATGTCTCGTGAGACGTAATATTTAATAGACTGTGGGCACATCAACACTAATGGAACAGGAGAACTACAATGACACAGTTGCGACTCAAGGGAAAACTTGCAAAACTGAAGACCGTACAGATAAAACTCAACTTCGGAAAAAAGGAACAAGCAGAAATTCAACCTCCCCCACCGAGACCCTTACCCAGAGGATTCAAAATTGTCGAGAAATATCCATTGTACGAACCCTTCGCCCACGTAGCGATCGCCCAAAACCCCAAAACAGGAGAACACAAGTACATACTAGACGAACTGCAGCTCGATCCACTCGAGAGAAGCGTATACCACAGAATTCTGGAGATACTGCTGGCCGAAATAGAATCGCCGAAAGAGGAAATCCTCGATCCAAGAAGATTCTTTGCTGACGAAGCAAAGAAAATTGTTGACAAATACCGCATAAGCCTCGGCTGGCTGCCGGACGTTTCATGGTACAAAATTCTTTACCACGCAGAAAGAGACCTGGTAGGGTTCGGCCAGATCGATCCCTTCATGCGAGACCCAAACATCGAAGATATTTCTTGTGACGGTGTAACCAAGCCCGTCTACATCTGGCACAGAAATTATGAAAGCATTGAAACAAACATCGAATTCGGGACAGACGAGGAGCTTGACAACATGGTTGTCAAGCTTGTCCATATGGCGGGAAAGCACGTGAGCTCAGCCTTCCCAATCGTCGACGCCTCGTTGCCCGGAAAACACAGGCTTGCAGTCCTTTATAGACGCGAGATTACTCCCTTCGGAACTGCCTTCACAATCAGAAAATTCAGGGAAGACCCCTACTCAATAGTTGACTTAATAAACATAGGAACTTTCTCAGAAGAAATGGCAGCCTATTTCTGGCAATGTCTAGAACACAGAGCATCCATAATGGTTCTAGGTGGAACAGCTGCAGGAAAAACAACAGCACTGAACGCCCTTGCATGCTTGATCAAACCTGGCAGCAAAATCATCACTATCGAAGAAACAGCAGAACTCAACCTACCACATGACAACTGGGTATCGCTAATCGCCAGACAAAGTTACGGTTTGGGCGGAGACAGCACCGGTGAAGTAGCACTTTTCGATCTAGTCAAAACCTCAATGAGACACCGTCCCGACATACTCATAGTGGGTGAGGTAAGGGGTCAAGAAGCATACGTGCTCTTCCAAGCTCTGGCCACAGGCCACGGTGGAATGTGCACGATGCACGCCGAAAACTTGGATTCAGCAATAAAACGCCTTACCCAGAAACCGATGGATATCTCACCAGCTTACGTATCATTGATGAACATCGTTCTGTCGATTCAAAGAGTGCACCTCATGAAGAATAACGAGAGAAAAGCTTACAGGCGAGTTATGAACGTTAGCGAAATAGCTGACTATGAAGATTATCGAAACATTTTCAAATGGAACCCAAGCAAAGACGAACAGCTTCAGACCTTCGACAAAAGTGTCATGCTTTCACAGATCTCCGAACGACTAGGGACCAGCAAGAAAGATTTGATTGCGGAAATCGAGAGGCGTAAGACCGTACTCCACTGGATGCGAGAACACAACATAAGAAGTTACAAGGACGTAGCCGCGATAATCGCAGAATACTCTTCTAGACCCAAACAGATCTACGACAAGATTCTCGCAGGAGAGGAGGTCAAAGCAATTGCAGTTTCTAGAGACTCTTGAAGCGTGGTCCTTCCGCCTCTTCGGAAAGACAGCGCCCTCGTTTCTAAAGAACGTTATTGAGTTCAAAGACTACCTTGAACGCGCAAAAATCAAGATCTACCCCGAAACCTACGTATCGCTAATGCTATTCACAGCTGTTTTGACAATTCCGTTTTCAGTAGCTGCTGTAGTTGTCATATTGCTCACTGGCTTCATTCCACTGATCTTCCTGATACCCATGCCGCTCTACGTGATGATCGGGTTTCTCCTGGTTCCAATGTCTAGGGCTGGTGAAAGGGCAGCCAATTTGGAAAGAGAAATGCCGTTTGCTGCAGCCTACATTAGCGTCATGGCTTCTGGAGGCATAGCACCGTACACAAGTTTCAAACGACTCTCAGAAGTCGAATTGTTGCCAGTGATGAGAAGCGAAGCAAGAGAAATCATAAAAGACGTGGAGATATTCGGAATAGACCCGTTAACCGCGATTCAGAATGCGGCAAAGAAAAACCCATTAGACATCTTCAAAGATTTCCTGTCTGGATATGCATCCACAGTAATCATCGGCGGAGACATCGGACACTTTCTGGAAAGAAAAGCTGAAGACATTTTCAAAGCTAGAGCCATGCGTGTCAAAGCCGCTGCTGAAAGACTTGGAATGCTTTTGGAGACCTTCATAATAGTCAACGTCATGATGTCACTTGTCTTCTACATCATGTTTAGCGTTGAAAACATAGGTGTCACTGGAAGCGGTGGATCTACTTCGGGCATACTTCTCTACACGTATCTTCTCAGCCCGCTGCTTTCAATGGTATTCATTTACCTAGCACACAGCATGCAGCCTAAGACGCCTCTAACGGACATGCGCCCCTACAAAGTATTTGCAGTCTCTGGAGTGATAGGCCTAGTATTTTTTGTGCTGTTCTATTTCGTGGGAATCTTTGGTTCACTAGTCGATCTCCCTATTGCTTTAACCATATCTCTGTTCGTTGCATCTGCCCCTGCCGCAATAGTTCACCAAAGACTGTCAAATCACAGAGTGCAGACTGAGGCAGGAATAAACAGTTTTCTGAGAGATCTGACTGAAGTCAGAAAGACAGGCCTTTCCCCTGAAAAGTGCATTGAAAGCCTTTCACACCGCGAATACGGAGTTTTCAGCAAAGAACTGCGCAAGATAAGCTCAGAGATTTCTTGGGGAATTCCGGTGAGAAAGGTGATAATGGATTTTCTCAAGAGAACAAAAAGCTGGATGACCCAGATAGTCATGTTTCTGCTAGTTGAGACAGTGGACGTAGGCGGCGGCACGATTGCAATGATAGAATCACTGGCAGGATTCAACAATCTAACCCAGGAAGTTGAAAAAGAAAAGAAGGCGTCTGTGCGCCCCTACATAATCATGCCGTACTTCGCATCTTTGCTTCTAGTGGCGACAACAACGATGATGCTTGGGTTCACCACAAGCACTTTTGGAGCTGCCGAAACAACCCCCAAGAACATGGACGCCGTAAGGTCAATATTCACTACGTCAACGATTTTCCACAGTTACCTAATCGGGATAGTTGCAGGCAAAATCAGCGAAGAATCCATTGCCTCAGGTTTCAAACACGCTTCAATTCTGGTATTGATATCACTTCTGGCTGCCAAGCTAGTGCCTATATTCTTAAAATTCTGATAGGGAACAAGAATGAAACCGAAACCAAACAAGAACCCACTACAGCATTTAAGAAGAGACAAGAGAGCGATCAGCCCAGCCATCTCCACGACAATACTCACAAGCGCAGTCATAGTCATGCTTCTAGTGACGACCACTTTTGCAAACAACTACCTTTCGCAACGCATAGCAGAAAACGAGTTCAGCGCAATGAAACAATTCATGCAAACAATTGGGCTTCAACTCGACGACGTTGCATGGACGATTGGACGCACCCAAACAGTCAGGTACGCAAGCATGTATGGACAAGTAAACTTTGAATCAGCAGCCCTAAACTACACTGTCTACGTCAACGACCTTCCAGTCGCCAGTTTTTCAGCCGGTATGCTTCTGTTCAACATGCCTACAAGCAAATTCAACCTAGGCAACGGTTACAGTGCTCTGATATTCCCTCCAAGTCGTTCCTTCCTCCAGCAGGGAACATCAGCACCAGTAAGCCACGTGTTCGTCATCGAAATCGTGCCAATGAATGATGGCAACTACATCAGAATAGTAGTGGCACCTTCAATAAGAATGTTGAACTCGACAATAACAACTGGCGGAACTACAAAGAACTACTACAACTTCTACTTTCCCATTCTCGCATCAGGAAACAATCCTCGTATCTCACCAACAGTAACGCTCCAAGGAACATCAGTCAATGTTCTGACGCATGGAGACATCAACAAAATCAAACTACAAGTAGACTTTCCGAAAAGCGGCCTAGGCTTTGACAGTTCATTCTTCAATTTCGCGCATCTTACAGAAGAAGTCAATGTTCCAAGCGACTCCATTCTACAGTTCTACACAAGCGAGGTGATCGTATCCCTGGGAACACAGGGTTAGCCGATCTGCGGAGGAAAATGAATGCCCCACATAACCATTGAATATATGATAATGATTCCAATGCTGATAATGCAAATTTTCCTCTTTCCGCTAACCGCAAGTTGGATCATGAATACCTGGGTAGATTCACGCCGGACACTTGCCCTCCAAGATATTGCAGGACAACTCTCAAGCACGATGCAACAGCTGTATTTCTCACTAAACCATGTAACTATGCCGGCAGGAGAAGTGTCCTACTCTCCGGGGCTTCCACCATTCATTGAAGACATCAGCTACGTCGCCACAGGAACATTACGACCAGTTTCAGGCTCAGGATCAAACTACACCAAAGTCATAGATCTGGCGGTCTATCTGACAGGAACTAAGAACTCGGTCACAACCGCTGTGATCCTTGGACCTAATGTAGCTTGGCAACCTTCTGTTTTCCTAAGCAATTCCACTCGTGCAAGTGTAACTGCTCAAAAGAAAGCGGATGGAACCATACTATTGTGGTTTGATGGATAACGAGAGGATGAAAGTTGGCAGGGTCAACAATAGACCATATAGTCGCGCTTACGGTTTTCCTAGCAGCGCTGCTGCTTTTCATTGCACTGTTCAACCAAACTATACAGACGGCAGTCCTTTACCAAGAACACAGAGCCATAGCATCAAAATGCACTGACTTGCTCGACAACATTCTTCTCAACCCTGGATACCCTACTTATTGGGGACCCAGCAACGTAACACCCACGAGTTTCGGGTTACAAGACCCAGAGTTCACACAGTACAGACTCAGCCCGTTCTCTCTCATGCGCTTAAATTCCCTATCAGGCACCCCAATTTACTATCCTAAAACAGGACTGACCTACAGCAATATCACTATGGGCTTTGGAGATTTCCTGCTAGTGCCTTATAGCGAGGCGATCAACTACTCAACGGTTTCACAACTGCTTGGAACCAACAATACCTACGGCTTTCAATTAAACATAGCCCCAATTGTCACGGTGTCCATCTCCGAATTTCAATCCTCAAACCCCTTGATACTGTCCGTAAACGTCACTGGGAAAGGCTTTCCATTGGCAAGTGCCAACCTGAGCTACTGTTTCCTCACTGTTTCACTTCAAGGAGACGGCAGTTACCCTTCATACACAACATCCTACGGAAGTACTTACGCAGATGAAAAGGGAATGGCTTTCCTACAGTTCGCCAGCATAACAGACAACAGCACGTCGTACGCCCTAATCGTCTATGCTCACATAAGTGGCTTAACTGGCATGGGCTATCACCAACGCGTCACATCAGACCAACAATACGTAATGCCGTTGATCGACGACTTCAGCACTGGAAGAGTTCTCATAGCGCACAGCTACGACGTACATTATTTCGGACCACCCGTGGCAGAAATATCGTACAACGCAACCTTCGTGCTGCTAACGCAAGACTTCAGTCTGCGTGAAGTGCCACTGGACAACTCAACGGGCAAAATTGGCAAGGTCAATTATGGCAATGGACAACCCTACGGTGTTGTCACAATACCGACTGGCAACCCTGGAATTCTGGTGATCACGTACAGAAAAAGCGCAAACGAAGGTGGAATCATACTGATGCCTTGGGGAGTAAGCGCAATGGCTTTTGAAGTGGCTTTTGGAGCTGACATGTCAGGTAAAGAATGGGTGGCCACTGACATACGCGAAGTCACGGTCAACAACGTTGCCTATCAAGCAAACCTTGCATTGTGGAGTTTACAAGGTTATCAGGTGAAAGGCTAAGATGATGCGGACTGTCGAGGTACTGCTCGTAATCATAATCATCACAGGAGCCTTCATAATCGCTTCTATTTACGCAGTCCTGCCTACGCCTCGGCAGGTTTCGCCAATAGACCTTCGAAGACTAGCGCTGACAACACTCCAAACATTGGATGCCAGCCATGACCTTAGCAACACAGTCTTCCAACCCGTAAATGATACATCTTGGAACGACCTAAACATCGCCCTTTCCGCATGTCTTCCACCTAACATAGTCTACAACATGACCGTCTATGAAGTGCAAACTGGAACAACGCAAGTCTATAACATGACCAACTCACTTTCAAACGCCGCAAGTTTAGGCGTGAGCACAGGCGCCGCATCCTACTTGATTGCCTCTTCCAACGTGACTTTCAGCTTCATTCCGGAAAGGATCGGCGAACGTGGAGGCGGCGGAACCCTGTACATTTTGAATTGCAGCGATGCGTATGGATGGTGGATCACCGGCTACACAGCACAGAAACTAGCCGAAGACTTGTACAATCTCCTTTCACCATATTTCCAAGCAACAATAATGGTGCAAAACACAACTCAACTCGGAACAATTCTGAACGGAACTACAATATCGTCTAATCCGTATGAAAACATAGCAAACGCTGTTGTCATAGACACGTGCGGTGAGGCAGTACCAATACCGTCAGGATACTATGCGACGCAAGGCTCTCAAGACTCCTATGCAAAATACTGTTATATCCTAGGACAAAAAACGAGGCTATACAACTGGACTTGGGCGAGCATCGTTGGTTACCCACTCTACTACGTAAGCAATGCCGCATTGTTCCCAAGCAGTCAAAACACTTGGGGAATCTACGGAATGCAACTGGTAGCACCTGCAGGACTAAACTCATTTCTAGAAGGACTCGATAATCAACCATACGTCTACAACGACAACTGGATCACAGGATCCTTGGCAGGAAGCGTCTACCTTTCATCTGAGGCCCAGTATTACTGCAACTACTATGGCACTTACCCTTCATATTATCAATCATCAAGCCGCGCGTTGCCCACGTCTATTCTCACGACGTATCATTTGAATGTGCCAACCTACATCTTTGATCAGTCAGGAAATTACCTTCCTGGAGCAGTCTACAGAAATGCTGTTTCAGGCGCACTTCTAGCGTTGGGACTGACGAGAAGCCCTGACATCCGATTGACAGCTCTTGGCCTTCTCCAACACTATAAGCCCAGACTCTATCGCTCTGACTACAACGCCGTGGGAACTTCGAGGGTAGTCATTTTGCAGCTTGGACAAATGGGAGGTATATAGTTTGAACAACAGAGGCCAATTCTCTATCATCGCCGCACTGCTTGTCGCGGTAGTACTGATAACAACCGTGGTGGTTACTTATTCCACGATCCGTTACAGCCCAATTCGTGAACAGCCTCAGATCCAAAGCGCAATAGACGAGACCAACTTGGCTGTCAAAGAAATCCTTGGCTTCACTGTGGGCTATTACGGTTCAATTCTGCAAAGCACTGGAAATCAGACTTATGCACAAGGACTTGCCATGGAGTATCTTCAAGGCGGACTAGAATATACCGCAGGCACGCATCCTGAATGGGGAACATCATTCGACGTAACAAACTCTTCACTTGTCACATACTGGTATACAAACTCAAGCTACAGCAGCGGCAATCTGGGTCTGAGCTATAACTTGACAGGCCTCGGAATCTACGGAATAACGTATCAGACTTCCTGCAGCCTGGGAGTCCAAATCATGCCCACCATAAACAACCAAGCATATCTAAGCATTACACAAGATGGAACCCAACCACTCATAAACCTGGGAAAAACCAATTTCAACTTCTATCATTATGTAACTACGGACTCCAAGTGGGACCGAATTAACCCCGCCAATGACCCACTGGCCTATTCAAACGGAACATATCAAATGGACCTACCATCTGGAATAGACGTTAACTCTTACTTAATTCAAGTAGAAGACCAAAGAGGCATAATAGTTGTAGCATCATCATTCAGCACCTACACATGCAACCTAGCGTGGACTGCGTGGAACACTACTGTTTCCGTAACGCAGCATTATGTGGACAACAACAGTTCCGACGTTGATTCTTCTCCAAACATTGGAACCCACAGCAACTTCACGGCAATGCAGCAAGGTCCAGACGGCATATTCGACACGCTTACCGAAGCCATCACAACGCCTGCAGCCTCTGAAAAGTGGGTGTCGCCCATCCAATATGAGGGAAGCGGATGGACCAACCAAACTTATGCTTACGATAACAACACGTCCACGAAAGCCACTTCAGACCTAATCAACAAAAAAGGAAAGTGGAGCGATCCCCTAGACCTTTGGGCCAGTAGCGCAATCAGCTGCCACAAAATTCGCTATTACATCAGCCGCGATAGCCCCAATATCGACCAAGTTCAGATTTACATTAACAATGGTTCATGGGTCAAGACATATGACGGCGGTGGCACATGGAACAACTGGACGGAAGTCAGCTTCACGGAAACATCTGTTACGAAGATGCGATTCCGATTCCGTAATGACGACCAAAGCTCATCTTTCAGCGCCTATGTTCACGAAGCCCAATTCCTTCAAAGTGCTACACCGCAAAACTGTCAGCTGGACATAGAGGTCCAATGGACAAACGTCAACTACACTAGTCCAAACCAATGGCTATGCATCTACGGAGGAACTATGGCCTCAGAAGACATCAGGGTAGACGTCAGAAACGGCTCAACATGGATAAACCTGTTCACCAATTTGGTGAGCGGATGGAACAACATTTCAGTCTCCCAATACGTGAGTTCTCCAACGTTCACGATAAGATTCAAAGACGGCAGCGCAACCTCCGATCCTGTTCAAGACAGCTGGCAAATAGACACTGTCCTCCTACAATCTGGAAACACTGCAATCCCAACCTACAGCACAGGCGACACTATCGTCGCTGAACTGCAACAAAACGGCATAATACGCTGGCTCGGACAAAACCTGCAACTGACGATGCAAGCAAAACCGTTCCCACCGATACCAGTAAAATCAATACACGTAAACCAAACTGTTGCCAACGTAAACTCCGAAGTTCCCTTCCAAATCGAAGACTGGGCCTCAGGATACACAATCCCAATGGGACTGACGAACAACGCAAGCGTGTTCAGCGGCACGAATATGCTCGTTTTCCTAGCAAATTCAAACGTTTCACAAGTTACAATCTGGTGGAACGGAAGCGACAGAGCAATTCAGACACCATATGCATACACAAACAAATACTTCACTGGCGACGACGTGGCCAACGGAGTGTTGACAAACGGTATTCTCAAACTGAACATAGACGGTTCTTTCAGAGTGACCTCAACACAAAATACGTCGACTTCAACAACGACCTTCATGCGAATCAATGGACAAGGCAGCACTTACGGGTCAATTCCTTCCTACGCAATCCACCACGGTGTCATAAGAGACATAGTTCACCAAGAAGCAGAATGGTCCAACGGAGCACTCAACTGTCCAAACCTATACGCACACATAGTTCTGACCTTACCGGCAAACGCGACTTACTACACATACCAGCTAAGATTGATGTTTGTAGATTCACAGCAGAGCAGAACCATAACCGACCTCTGCCCGCTGAGTTTGTCAATCCCCAATGGTGCACCAGAAACAGAGGATGGAGTCTCAGGAGGAAACCCGAACACATCAAACTCAACAGGCCTATTCTATGATCAATCGGCCGCAGACTGGGCACACCACTGGAGCCAATTCATTTCAGGAACCAAAGGCGCAGGAATCATGTTCACAGACTCTGCGAATCAAGAACTCTATGTTTTTGACAGCATAGCCGGCAACGCGACAGGAGCCATCAGCGTTTCAAACTCAAGTGGAAACGTGATTGAACTGCGGCCGGTGGCAATAGTTCCAGCGAGTTTCAAGTATGCATTGGACGTGATTTGGTATGGTGCAGTGGCCACTTTTGATGGAAGAACACCGATCTACGAAGAAGTGAGCGGTCTCAGAATTGGACTATGGACGCTCGTCGAGTTTCCGCCAACAGTCACTGTGACCACGGGAAACTAGTTCGGCAGTGGTTAGCGTGGTCAAGCTGATCGTCTGTTGTTATCTGCAATCTGGATTCCATGTTCATACAGGTTAAATAACCAATCGTAAGATTTCCTAAACAACAGAAAGGTGAGAACACTTGATACCAAAAATGGTGAAATCAAGAAAAGCCATATCCCCGATACTTGCAACACTGCTTCTAGTCGTAATAGCAGTAGCCGCCATCGTCGTAACATACGCGTGGGTAATGACCTACATGAACAACGCTGGACAACAGGCAGGCGTCATACTCTACAAAGCAAACGTGAACTTCTACAACATTAGCGTCGCCAAAAAAATCGACGTTGACATAGGCAACTCCGGAACCTCAGACACCAAGATAACAACTCTCTACGTCGGAACTTCAACTTCGAACCTAGTGAACCAGACAATGACCCCTCAAACACTCGTGCACGGTGGGATATTGAGGGTTACAATTGACTACAACTGGACGACAGGTGCGACATACTATTTCAAAGTACTATCTGTCTCTGGACAATCACTTGATTGGCCAGAACAAGCACCAACCACCCCATAAAAACCACAGACTCTCAGTTCGGGAGAATTCAAACAATAGCCAGTCCCGTCTTTTTGAAAGACGTCAACAATTAAATATGGAAACAGCAATTCACAGATAACATCATAAAAGGTGCCCAATGTGCTAGCATTTGACGCTGCAAGGACTGGCCTAGTCGTACTTTTTTTCCTTTATGCGTCATGGAGTGACTATAAGTCTCGCGAAGTAAGCGACACCGTTTGGATAATTCTAGGACCCCTGTCTCTGGCGCTCACACTTGCAGAATTACTTCTGTATGACCCGTCACTGCTCGTTTCGTATGGCATTTGTTTCGGGTTGACCTCGGCCTTCGCAGTTATACTTTTTTATGCGGGCGGATTCGGGGGCGCAGATGCAAAAGCTCTCATGTGCCTTGCACTAGCGCTACCATTCTACCCTGAAGAGCTTGTTACACCCTTAGCGGGACAGCCGTCCCCGATCTCGAAAACCTTTTTCCCAATGACAGTTTTCAGCAACTCAGTGCTTTTTGCCGCCTTCACGGCAGTCGCACTTCTTGTCTACAACGTATTTTGGCGCTTGAGAGCACACGAACCCCTTTTTGAGGGAGACCTGAAAAAAGAGTCATTGGGAAAGAAGATCACCGTTATGATAACAGGTTACAAAGTTTCCATCAGCAAGTTAAAAGAAAAATGGCATGTCTACCCAATGGAAGACGCTGAAGAAAACCCGG
>Ga0315280_10006853_pt1 | contig 15551 bp, 17 predicted proteins | sample YL17G06_40_MG_FD_203697 | JGI IMG/M metagenome (GOLD analysis project Ga0315280, IMG submission 203697) | Sediment microbial communities from Yellowstone Lake, YNP, Wyoming, USA - YL17G06_40 | ecosystem: Environmental > Aquatic > Freshwater > Lake > Sediment | place: USA: Wyoming | collected... | reverse complement strand
CGTCAATTTGTTTCTCTTCAAAGAATCCAAGGGTTTTGAGCAGTCTTATCTTTTCAGCGTGTCCCAGATATCTGAGCGTTTTCTCCCACATATCATATGCATCTGTTATCGTTTGCGGTAGAGTTCTAAGTCCATCAGTGTAAAAGGCTTCAAGCTTACCGAATTCTGGAAACTCCACTTCTTCCAATCCGCTTAAGGCTTCTACTTCAATTATTTTGCCTTCCTTAACTATCCTTGCTTTTCTCATATACTCGTCAATGAGGTTTTCCGTAGACCAAGTAATAACATAGTCCAAAGGCGGGACAGGTTTTTCTGGAAGACCGCCCACCATTATGTGTACAGCCTGCACCTTGTCAAGCTTTGCTGCGGCGTGTCCAACGAGAATGTTGCTGATGCCAGGCGCCAATCCACAGTCAGGAACAATGGTTACACCTGCCTTTATAGCGTTGTCAGTTAATGTTAAGGGATTTTCAGACATGTAGGAAACGTCTACCAAGTCTTTTCCGGCGTCAATGCATGCTTTAGTTAGGCTGTAGCCAAGTTTTCCAGGCAAAAACCCCATAACTAAGTCGAAATCTTTCAGTGCATTGGCTAGTTTACTATGGTTTGTTGCATCAAGCTGAATCCATGAAACATTGCTTCCGCCAATTCTTTCAGCAACGTCTTTAGCTCTTGCCTCGTTTTTGTCGGCGACAACGACTTGGATGGAACTCAAGCTTTTAGCAAGGTCTTCCGCTGCGACTGAACCTATGTTTCCGCAGCCCAAGATTAGTACTTTCATAAATTGTAATGAAGACAGTTTCTCATTAAAGCTTTCCTAAAGGCTGACGATGAAAGAGTCGTTAATTTAGTTTAATTATAGAGGATTGATTTGAAGATGTTAACTTCTGGAGACGTCTCCCGCAATTCCCCTTTTTTTCTTTTTTGGTTGGTCAACTTTTTGGAGGTTTATTATAGATGTCTAAGTGTAGGCTCTGCTTCCCAGTAACGAAGCATGAAGCTGATTATACTCTGACTTTTGGGAAGGATGAGAGCACTTTGAAAGTCTGCCGCTATTGCCACGAAGACTTAACCCTTTTAGGGTTCCGAGCCAACCAGGTTGTGCGTTTGAAAGCTGCTGAACCGTTTAGAGGCTGTCTTCCCTTACGCCATCTTGTTGTTCTCGGACCTGTTTACACTTTGCTGGTGGAGGCTAAAGCATGACTGATTTTTTGTTTACCGTGCCATCTGGAGAGCCTGTAGCCCTTGAGCCTTTCCATTATGCGATTATTGGGCAGACTCAGTTTTCTGGGAAGACTACTTTGATTAAGCGTTTGGCGGATTGGGTTGCTGCGCACGGCTATACGGTTTTGATCTTTGATACGAAGGAGACTGAGGCTGATTATGCTGGTTTTGGGCAAGAGGTTCCCGTTTGCCTTCGCGAAAGCACTGATAGTTTCGTGTTGATAGGCCTGCTCGAGAGCATGTTCAAGCGTAGGCTTACGCCTTATTATGCTACTCTGAGTCGATTGACGGAAGCTGCTAGGGGCTTCGGTGACATTATTAACCGTGCCAAGAACCTAGAGGCAAAAACCAAGAGTAGCTGGCTCCGGGATGCTTGCCGTGTTCTCTACGATCTTTTGGAGAGGCTGCAGAGTGAAACGTCTAAGGTTGAAACTCTTCCGCAGTTGAAGCTTTATCCTGGCATAAACCGAATGCCCATTAACGATTTCAGCCTTGAAGCCCAGCAGTTAATAATGAAAAATAGTTTTGAGGATCTCCTTCGCATTTACAAGCGAAAAACCATAGGCGTCATCGATGAAAGTTTCAAGTTTTTGCCTCAGGGCTACAGCTCCGCAGCCACTCGGGCAGTGATGAATGTTATAACTCAAGGCGCTAAAACAGGTTTGTACACGTGGATAGCCACTCAGTTTTTGGCTGTGACTGATAAGGACCCCTTGAAGGCTTGTGCTGTAAAGTTTCTTGGCACTCAGGACCACATCACGGAAGTTAAGCACACGCTTGATTTGATTCCTGAAGTCCGAGGCAAATTCTCTGCTGATGACATTATGAAGTTGAAGCTTGGACACTGGGTTTTGGTGCGTAAGCGTCCGCCTTTCGTAGGTGTAGTTTATGCTTTGCCCGTCGGTGTGCCTGAAAAAGTAGGCGTTGAAGTAGCCCAAGGGATTCGAACCCCCGAGTATGTTCGAGACCAATATCTTAAGCTTGGAATGGAGGTGGATGAAACGGTTTGGAAAGAAAAATACGAGCAGCTTGAAAAGCGGTTTGCGGATATCCGAACTGAAATCTTCAACGAGTTAAAGAAAGAATTCGAAGGCAAAATTGAGGAGGAGAGGCAGAGGGCGTTTCGCGAAGCCTTGCAGAAGGTTGACGAAATCAAGAAGCAATGGAACGTTGAAGAGTATCAGCAGACTATTATGCAGTTAAAAGATGAGAAGGCGACGTTAGAAGCGGAGTTAAAGAAGCTTGAGCCACTGAAAGCCTTCAGAGAAGCCTTGTTAAAATTTTTAGGTGAGTACACGCCTACAATGGGATTTGAACCTAGGAAAGCGTTGCCTTCTGAAATGCACGTGGTAACGGAGCAGCCAGCCTTAACTGTTGAAGTTCAACGTAAAGCTCTCACATTAACTGACCAGGATCTCGCCGGCAAAATCGCAACGGTTTACGCCAACAACGAATTGCCAGCTGACAAGTGGTTTACGGTCACCGATGTCACCCAGGCGTTCACATCTCACGGCTGGAAGAAGGACCCGCGCACCAGCAAAGTGCTTGATGAGTTCTGTCAATGGGGCTTTTTTGAAAAGCATCACGCGGGAAGACGCCCAGAATACCGGCTTAAAATGAAGCCTGAAGATGCTCGTGGTAAAGGCTTGCTGAAGGAGGTTGAGGCCTGAATGAGGTGTGGGAAGAGCGATTTCAACGCTGAATGCGAGTGGTGCGAAAAGGCTTGGGACTGTGAAATCTTTCGGCGATACAAGGAGTTGAAAAGGCGCCTGTGCAAGCCAACTGAGCCCTTGTGGTGAGGGAGATGAGCCATAGAGAACCGAAGGAAAAATCTGTTTCAGAGCTTAAACGTGACCTCATCGAACTCGAAAAGCGGTTCAAAGAAATCGACGAAGCCCATGGAAACCCTAGAAAGCGCTTAAGCAAATAGGTGATTTTTTGGCTGGGGCTTCCAGGCGTAGAAATTGTCACGGTGACAATAGTGACAGTGGCAACATCAGACAACAAGTTTTCACTCTTCTCGACAAGAATCCATTGCTGACACCCAAGCCCCTATGTAAACTTCTCGGTTTGCCATATGAAAAGTATGAGCATTATCTCCGAAATCTGCGGACAGGGTGGAAATGTCACTACAAAAATGAACGGGGTTCAAAGTGTTCAACACATGCATGGCGTGGCTGGTGTTTTTTGCCGGGGGATTTGGACGGTCGGATTAGGTCCGTGGCTGTTGATGTTGGTTGGGTATTGAGTAGGGCTCGTAACAGGTGGTTGCTGTGGAAGGACCGCTTAGGAAGGCTTCAGTGGTTTGAGACTGGAAGGGTTAACTTGTATGTGCGGAAGCCTGCTAATCTTGGGAAAGCGTATCAGCTGATTTGTAACGGGTTTTTCGCCACGAATCTCATCACCGACGTTAAGGTTTTGGAGCGGGTTTTGGCTTCTGTAGGGTTTAAAGGAGCCCATTATGTTTTTGCTACTGAGGAGCGTTTGCCTAGGCTTACTATTGATTTGTTTGCGAAGAGCAACGGAGTAATCATTAAGGTGGGCGACGTTTCTCATCCAAACGGCGTTGAGGTTGTTGCTTTTTATCCGGATTGGGCTGAGCGGAACGAGAGGCTTTTTGAGCAGTTGAATGAGACTTTGAAGCGGTTGCTTGAGCCAGCTAAGCCGAAGAAGTTTGAGAAGCCGGATTACGTGAGGTAAGGACTATGGCTTTTCTTAGCAATTCAGGTAGATTGTTTGTGTTCAAGTTTTGCAGTGATGTTGGGTTTCTTGTTTGTTTGTATTCTGAGGTTTTTCCATGAGTCTTCGGGTTTTGACTCGTAAGGCAAAAATGGAGCTTGTGACGGCTGAAGGCGACATCTGCAGCTTGTTGTTTTCGCAGGAAAGGGCTCAGCATGCATGTAGGCTGTTTCTGAGGCATTTGAAAAGGCGTGGCGGTCTTACCCGCAGCGAGCTAAGCCGGTTTTCGTGGGATTTGCAAGCTGGAAAAATGGAAAAGGGCTTCCGTTACAGTCGCACACGGTTCTACACGAACATCCGAAAGACTCTGTTAACGTTAGGCCTCATCGCCATCGAGCAGCGGTTTGTTGACGCTCAAGAACAGGATTTGGCTCCTGAACACCGCAGATACAGAGACATTGTCGAAAAGTATGTTCCAGTAAGGCAGCCCATTCCAAAACGACCGCCAGACGGCTTAAACCTGCCAAGGCTCATGTGGACAATCTGCAAGCGCTGGAACGACGAATTCTTAGAAGGTTAAAATTTCTAAAAATTCCTTTGGCTAGACTCATTCGTAACGACATAGAAAGTAATTGAGAACCATTTCAAAGTGCGGGGGGTTAGATTTAAATCTCCGTTTAAATTCTCGGAATTTTTGTAGAGTGAGCAACTTATTCTGTTGCTTATGGAAACCTTTAAGAAAACATCGAACTAAAAACAATTAGTTTAAGGTGTTACAACATGGTTATTAAACACGTATTTAGTTTCGATATTGCATCTGAAAAAGTAGCTGCATACATCGGGTTTAGTGCTAAGATCGCAAAGCCTTTCTTCGAAAAGTTTCCAGGAATTATATCATCTTCTAAACATTCTCTGATAACATTTCCAGGCATGTCCAGAAAGCCTGGTGAACCCGAAGTTCAAGAAGCAGTTGCGCAGAAAAAGCTGGTGGGATGCCTGCGAAAGGAGATAAAAAAGATATTAGTCGAGTTTGACACTCCAGAAGATCCTAAGGTGAGAATCGACACTGTAGTTACGGGAGAGGCAGCCATGTAGTTGCAAGAATGGAAGCGCAGAGGGTTAATAACGAGCTACTGCGATGCTCTTTTGCAGGCTTTTAGGATTATGCATGAGAAGATAACAGAACATGACGTGAAGGCGCTTCAACTAAAGAACCTTAAAGAAATCGATGAGGAATGAAAACTAACTATTTAAAAGATAATCTTTGAGAAAAAGGAAAATATCTAAACTGTAATAAATTCGGTGGTTGATTACGATTCAAGCTTCACAAATACAACTAAGATGCGGAAGAGCATCAGATAAACTTAAGGACATACGAATTGGATTAAATCGAACATTCAAATACGGAAAGATAAAATGGTTTTCTAAAAAGAATGGTGTGTAACTTGACTGAACCAATCCCATTTTTTGTAGTAGATAGACCGATATCTCTCAAGTTGTTAGAATTCTGCGGAATTAGGAATCTAAGATTCAAAATTGGCCTTATGGGGCATGCAAACACATCCAAAAACTTTCAGAAAATGTTTAGAGAATTTAAAGGAGTTAATGTCGTTAAAATGGCAGATTCCGGAGTGTTCACAAAGCAGGGAAACTTGACAAAAGGATATGAGCAGCTATTTGAAATTTATGAAAACATGAGTGTTGAATATGGCATAATTATAGATGTTATTAAAGATAAGGAAGGAACTGTAAGAAGCGCAAAAGAAGCAATTAAAGTTTATGAAAAATCCAAACATAATTTCAAGTTAGTGGGGGTGACTCAAGGGAACACCGTAGATGACTATTTAAATTGCTATAATAAACTAAAAGGCTTGGATTTTAAATTTATTGCAATAGGAGGGTTGCTTAAAAAAATTGAAAACACCATGCGATATGTTAGAGTTAGGAATGAGAAATTCTTGGAAGATGTTGTGAAGAATATTAGAGGTAAATACCTAGAGGATTGGTTATTTTTACTGGGATGTTATCATCCAGACAGGCATCAGATTTTTAGGAAATATAATGTTTTCGGGGCTGATTATAAGGGTTGGATTCTAAATTATAGAAACCCAAATCAGGTCATTCAAAAATTAGAAAGAGAGTTAAGCAGGTTAGAAGACAAATTAGGAATAGATCAGAAAGGTCTGATTGAATTAAGGGAAAAATATCACAGATTGCTCAAGAATCCAAAAAGAGAAAACTTGAGCAGGTTGGGAAAAGAAATACTATCAATTCGACTTAAAATAACTGAAGAGGTAAATAACAAAGATTACTTGGATGCCCTTACAAAGGTGAAATATTATCTTTTTGCAACTCGAGAAGAGCTAAGGAACGAACGATTCATTCAAATTAAAAGGTATCTTAAAGAGAATGTACTTCAAAAATTGGAACTAGAGAAATCTACCTGAGTATGTATCGAGGTCACAAACTTGTTAGAGTATACGGATAATCTTTCCCAACATAAAATTCCGATTAACAATGTTTTTTAAAGAGGGACTTTTTTAGTATTTTCTCTACGACAAAATGAGTTTCTGACTGCTCCATCCTGCTTTGCATTGTGGGTTTCAATAAGGTCTAGTCGAAAGCCTAATATTATTCCTTTTCATCAGATGTGTTTTCAAATTTGACGATCCATGACTCGCCAGTCCCAGGCGAAAAGTCAAATCGTTTATTAGGTATAGCATACCAAATCTGAGATTGAGGGTTTTTCTTCCAGTAAAAATAAAGTCCGAGGGTTTGTAGTTTTGTTCCAAGACATGATATGCAAATGTTATATTTTTCTATGCTAGGGTATTTTTTGAGGGCAGCCTCAAAATCTTGTTCGAACAAAAAGGGATTAAGACTATGCACAGGCTTTTCATAAAGTACAACTCTATGCATATTAAGAAGCAGCCTATTAGCCTCTTTAGCAGATTCTACATAGAGACCATTAATTTCCTCATTTTCTGAATAAGGACTACCAATCATAGCCAAGACAGGTTCTACGTCAAATTTCTTCAGAAATGCCAAAGATCTATTTCCTTCATATCCCAATACAAGAACAAGTAAGTCATCATTATTAATACTAACGTATCCCTCGAAACCATTTAATGGCTCAATTCTGTCAATAGAAACGGACATTTCCTTCCCTGTTAGTAGGCGATGGCCTTCACTTCGAGTATACAAAAAAGATGTGCGTCCAGAATCAAAAATTTGAGCAAGTTTCAATATGTAGTTTTTGGTAAGACCTGTTATGTCTATTAATATTCTTTCATTTTGACCAGCAACCTTTAAAAGATATTCCGACATTATTGCGACACTATAATGCCTGCACGGGATTTCAATTGCTTTAACGTTAGAGGAAGTGAGCAAGTCATCCATTTTCTTTTTATTCTCTTCCCACTTATGTATGGTTGAAACATCTAAATACGTCGCTCCATCATATACTAATAAGATTGCTTGTCTTATTTCAAAGGCTTCAAGGCTTCTCTTGAGCGAATCTACGATGCGATCTTCGTAAGAATATGCAGTAATAAGTGTATCAATACTTCTTTTCTTTTGTTTACCTAAATATGCATTCAGTGAAAAAATTTTTCCTGTATTTTCACTCATTATGTAGTAACCTCGTCCAGATTTCAAGCTTAATCCGATTCTCAACCTTTTTTAGTGTTGGATTCTCTTCAAGTTTTTCTCGGACAATTTTATCGATTTTCTTGTTTAGTTCTTCGATTTCCAGAATAATTCGTCTAAGATTATCTAGACTTTTGGGAATTGGAACTTCATCCAACCCTATGTCTGCGAAATTTTTGATATATTGTGCCTCATATTCTGATTCACATAAAATCGACTTCTGACCCATTGTTATCGAGAATTTTCCGTCAAGAGTGCCTCGGATTTCTGCATTACCAGCTTTTCCAAATAGCCCTTTTTCATAACATCCCTCTTTACAAATTTGCCTATAAATGTTCTTAAACTTTTCAATATCGGCTGAGCAAACATTTTCGAAAAGTTCATCTATTAAAATGTGGAATAGAAAATAAACGCTAAGTTCATCTATGGCTAGATCAGGATTTTCAAAAATCATATTGAATTGTTCTGAGCTAATCTCTTTAGGCCATCTTCTAGCCAACGATAGACGAAATCGCGGACAAAGTAACCGATGGAATTCATACTTTCTGTGAGGAGCATCCCTTGCGTAATTTTGTGGGGCTCTAGCTGTGTAAGGAACCTGCAAAGCGCCTACCGATCGACAATCGTTTAAAGAGACTTTAGCCAATTCACTTAATTTGGCTTCATCCTTTAACTGAAAACTCGAAACAGTTCTTTTCTCGACACTTCGTGAACCTAGTAACACTCTTTGGAAGACGACCCCTAGCTTTTCAACTAATAGTCTGGCTAAATACTTACGCTCTATGTCGCCTATCTTTCCATGTATCTCGTCGATTCTAGTTGTATACAGAATGTTTGAGTGAACATTTATCACGAAATTTTGAATGTGAGGTGGAACAGCAGGAATTGTGTCTTTTTTTTCTGAAGTTATCCACGGATAAGCGTAGTAAAGCATGTCTTTTATCAACTCTAGAAAATCCCTAACGAGACATGAAGATAGAGCGAGTATATTTTCTAGTCCAGAATAGTCGCCTTTTTCGAAACCTTGTCCTCCAGAAGGCAATATTTCTTCTAACGATTTATTTTTGTAACTATAGACTTCGAGACGCTTGTATCCGATTTCTTCAAGTTTGTCAATGAATTCTTTTTCTCTTGAAAACCTATCCAAAGGAACCCATTGAAAATCATCTATGGGGTCTAGAACTTTTCCATCAATGGTATCATAACGCATTTCAAACAATTTCACTGCAACTTTAAAACTGACTCGATACCTAAGCGGGGCTCCTCTATCCGCTAGATAGAGATTTACGACTCTCTGTTGGTCATCATCTAGTTTATCATATTCATCGACGAGCATGTAAAAATACTTGTTTTTAAATTCGCTAATATATTCTTCAAGTAATTTAATGAAGTCGTAAACAAAATGTGGAGAAAGGCGAGGTTCTCTAGGTGGCGGATATCTAGCGCATTTGTTTCTTTCTCGTTCAAAGATGTCCCAAAGGTCTCGCAGATTCTCTATTTTCTTTCCAAAGGTTAAGTCTGGGAAAAAAATAAACAAAACTCTTTCTACGAATTCTTTCTCGTTACTGAAGGATATTCTTCCTTTTTCTAAAAGGTCTCTTATTGTGAAGAGAATAGCTTCGCCGAGAACCAAGTTGAAGTAATGCAAGAAGAATCCTTTCCACTCTTCAACACTCATATTTCTTCTTTCTATAGTATCAACGTAAGAATTTTGCAATTTTACATAAAAACCAACATAGTTTGGATTTTCTTGACGTTCACGCAACGAGGGATAATTTAAATATTGCAATATTATTGATTTTCCAGAACCTCTATGCCCCTCTATCACTGCATTTCCAGGAGATATAATTGTAGCAAAGTCTATAGGTTCGACAAATGTTTTGTTTATCCAATCTACACTTGCAACATCTTCAGCACGAAAAATACCAAAGGGGTTATAATCTGGAAGTGGCACAGGCACTGTTTTAGGGCTAGGTAATTGATAGGTAGGTAACTGTTCTAGAAGTTCTTTACTCAACTCCTCTAAAAACTCTCTTGCCGACATCTTAATGGGTTTGATCCATCTATCTCTCAATTTATCTTCTTTTAAATCATCGATGTATGGATCTATGCAATACCTCGGTAAAAGAGAGTTGGGCGGTAATGTTTTATACACTTCCATATATGTGTCTAGGAAATCCTCATCGTCGGTCGAATACCCAATAAATACAATGACCCTTTCCTGAAACAAAGATAGCAACTTTATAATTATCGGCTTCCATTTTTCGCTGTATTCTCGATAATCATCTTCAGTTATAACGATATCTCGATCGATGTCACCATGAATTTTAAATAAATTTATTTTTGCGTTATCGTCGTATCTTGCAACAGCAGTAGGTTCAAATATTGGTGTAAAGTTAGTTCTTCCAAGCTGTTCTTGGATTAACGGATCCCAATTTGTAGTTACGATGTCTCTGGGACGTGTGATCAACTTAGGCAACAAGTCAAAAGATGTTCTATCCGCATTCTCCAATTTTTTGACAACTTCATCCCTAATTAAATGTAGAAGCACAGGGCGAGAAAATCGTCGGCAGAACTCTTGTGCAACTTTTCGCAATTCAGTGCTTGAGGGTTTATATCCTTCTGATTCCAATTTCTTCGTCAGAATATCGGTAAGGTCTTTAGCAGAAGGTAATCCTGCTTCAGTGCTCATACCTGAACCGATAAAGAAAAGGCACTTCCTATTGAATAAAGACTCTACCAAAGCTCTTGGAAGTTTACCCATTGTTTCACTTCGGCAAGTTTTCGAAATCGTTAATCTACGAATTGCCTTAGCTCTAACTCTTTTTTATATAGTTAAGCCTTAAAAAGTTTTTATACACTTCTTTTGAATTCCTCATCGAGCATTAGGAAACGATAATTAGACTTGACCTCCCACCATCTTAGTGTCGAAAGAACCCTTTTTGCAACTCAAGTGCCCACAAACAAATTAAGCAATGAGTAAAATAAATCAAATTAGATGCTCAATGGATCCAATAATTGTTGACTGGCAAATTACGTCTAAGTGTACAAGAAAATGTGAATTTTGCTATGGACCTAAGACAGAGCCCGAATTATCTACAAAAGAAACATTAAAAGTCATTGATATTTGCAAAAGTCTGGGGGTCAAAGTTATTGGGATAACTGGTGGTGAACCACTAACAAGAACAGACATACTAGACGTTTTGAAATACATTAAGGATAATAACATGGCTGCATGTCTATCAACAAACTGCGATTTATACATCAAATACAGAAACGTAATTTTGAATTACGTGGATGCTCTGGGGATCCCAATAGAGGGTTCTAACAAGGCGATTCATGACGGTTTAAGAGGGAAAGGAAGTTTTGAAGCAGTCACATCCACATTAAGAGATGCCTATTATGATAGCAATGCGAAGTTTCGAATTGGCACAGTTGTGACTAATCGGAATTATTTTGATTTGAAGAATATAGAATTAGTTCTGAGTCAATTCAAAGAAAAGATAGTATACTGGAAATTGTATGAATTTATAATCTACCCGTCAAAGCATCAGAACGTAAATCTTGCCGTCAGAAAACTTGGACTACTTGAAAAAAATCACATATATTCTGTGCTAGGGAAAAATCTAGGTAAAGAGAAGATATTCTTTGACACGCTCGAGAAAAGAAACAGAAGCTATTTCTTGATAAAGCCGAATGGAGATGTGTTTATACCTATACTTGACAAGACCCCTTCAGAGGAATTTGTGGTGGGTAACATTCTAGAAGACCCTGAAAAAGTAAAAGAAAATTGGAACAAATACATCGACTGTAAAGGTTACATAAAACCTTATAGATGCATATTTAGAAAGGACTCTCAACTCAAGTGTAACTTCCTTGACTAGAAGGTGATGGAAAATGTCAAAAAATGATGACAATGAAGAGAAATTGAATTTCAAATTGAGAACTTTGGAAGCAATATATGACAGACAACACTATTTCATCGACCGACATGAGGTCATGGCTGAAAAAATATTGACAGCTCTGATGATTACTGGAGGACTTGTATCAATTGTGTTGACATTGCTTCCTCGACCCTCTTTTAATCCCATAGTTCTTTGGTCATTTGTCATAATTGAGTCCTTGTTTTTTGTATTCTTTTTACTCTCGTTCTACTTGGTTTTGCAGGCAATACGTCCATTATCCTCTAAGGCTCTGAAAGCATTTGATGAGAAACTGCTCCCAAAAATTGGCAAACCTTGGGTAAAGGCATCTCTGATTTACCATCGGGGAATACTGAGATTTATCAATGACTGTTTGTCCGGAGGAAAAGATCCAGTCAAAGAATACGATGAATCAATTACTACAGATAATGTCATAAATGATTACATCAAACAAATCTTCATTTTGTCCTACTACTCTAACTACAAACGTGTGCAATTAGAAAGAGCTACAAAATTTACTGCACTTACCATCATATTGGGTATAACTTCATTGGTCATAACCTTGATTCTAATTCCCTTCACACCTACACATGTTCCTGACCCTCTTCTTCTGCTTCTGCCACATTAGAACGAAGTCTTGTGTGCAATGCTAAAAAACTTCCGAAAAATCTTTAATTGACCTACTCAGAATAGATACAGAGAAAGGAGAAACATCTCTTGTTAGAATTAGAGCAACACAAGCAACTTAAGAATGGTATTCTTATCGCTATTGATGGAATTGACGGGGCAGGAAAAACGACACAAACGACGATCCTCTTTGAAAGACTTAGGAAGAATGGGTATCCTGTCGTTCATTTACATGAACCTACAGAAGGAGCATGGGGACAAAAAATAAAAGATTTAGCCACCAATGGACGACATAGAGTGACGGCTGAAACAGAGTCCGACTTTTTCTTCCAAGATCGTTTGGAAGATGTAGAGAAAAACATCTTGCCAGCTTTGAAAGAGAAGAAAATAGTCATAATGGACAGATATTACTTCTCTAACGTTGCCTATCAAGGTGCTAGGGGATTAGACCCCACTTATATTGAAAAAAAGAATAAAGAGATCGCACCTGAACCCGACATCTTTTTCTTGTTGGATTTGACTTCTAAAACTGCCCTAAGAAGAATTAGAAACAAAAGAAAAGCAACACCTAATTATTTTGAAAGAGAGAAGTATCTGGAAAATGTTCGTCAAATCTTTCTGAAACAGTTTAAAAACAGACCCAATGTTATAATAATCGACGGTGATGAAACTCGTTCTTCAAACACAATAGCGGACAAAATCTGGAGAATATTAGAACCAATATTGAAAGATGTAGAGGAAACATAGAGTGGATGAAATACAAAAAAGAATAGTTGCGCTTCTAAAAGAAAAAAAGAGAATTGAAAAAGAAATTGAGAAGCTCCAAAATCAACTTGTGAAACAATATTGCCCAAAGAAAAAGAAAGAATGTGAACCTGCATATTGCACATTCAGAATTACTGACACATGCCCTTTTCTAACAAAATGGCGCAGAATATTAGAACATTATAGTTGAGAAGCCTTGAGCGCTCCCTGAACCCGGAAATGCAAATAGCCAATGAGCTATGCTATTCCTTTTACTTCCAACCAAGCGTTAAAATCGAAAGTAGAAAAAATCCAAAAAAGACGAATTGAATAGAAAAAGACCTCTGGAAACCATTGGATATATTGAGCTTAAATAAGTCTAGCCTTAACAATACCGATATTTGCCTAAACAGGGCTACTCGAAATCTTTACTTCATTCGTTTCCCGACATGCACTTCTAAACTAACATGTTCGAATTTTGATGTTAAACCCTTCATTTTCCGCACAGAGTTTGCTTTAAAATAGTGGGTGTTTGAGGACATTGGAGGTGCGTTTTGATTGTTAATCATTCATCATGATTCATTCATAATGGTCATCTATCAGGTGACATAAAAAGGGATGAAAATGGAAAATGGTTGGAACGTATGGAGCGCATGAATGCCGCGTGCATTTCGTAGCTGAAAGCGTCTATGAAGAGATGCCCACGAATGCGGCAATAGTTGGCATAAACATTGAAGGCGTGGAGCCGGGATTGGACCCTGCGCGCGCAAATTTGGAGCGTTGAGAGAATGGGCAAAGAACGTGACATATGCGGTGCAAGATGGACTGGCATATTGGGAAAGGGCTTTTACAGATGCCGTAGATGTAGAAAACTCGTCTGTGAAGACTGTTATGACGCAGAAAGTGGACTCTGTTCAGACTGCGCGTAAGAACCAACCATTCGACCCTTTTTCCCTCATTGCTATATTTTTCCGTGGACCTTTTCTGTTTGTTAGGCTTGTGCTTTTTGCGTACTCCATGAAGTTTAATTAATTCTTGAAAAGCGAAGCCGTATACTAATTTAGAAAAAGCCTTAATCGTGCACTCCTTTTTAAAGAAGCGTTTAATTAAAGTTTTGTTTCAGAATTTCTTTTATTTTTGGCTTTGAATTAGTTGTTGGTGTTGATGCGTGCCGATTTTCCAGCAGAGCGTTGACGCGTGCTTGTACGAGTGGCTTTTGGCGGAGCAGAAGAGGCGGAAGGCCCGCAGCGTTCAGGATGTGATTCGTCAGGTTTTGCGTGAAGCTAAGGCGGAGGCTGAGAAGCATGGTAAAAAGTGGGCTTTCACAGATTTTGGGGTCGAGATTTGGGGCAAGACTCAAGAAGATGAGGATGAAAATTCTCCAAGGTGACGGTGAGAATGATTCATAAATTTAACTGGATGAGGGCTTGCGATTTTCGAGAATTAGCCTAATGTAATTATTTAAGCTTCTACGCTCGATGGCTGCTTCTTGTTTTAGTGTTTTAACAAGGCCTTCTGGCAAGTAAAGATTAACTCTCTCGGATCGTTCCAACTCTCTCAATTATTAAACTCTTTACGTAATATTTAAGCAATGTTAAACAAACCGTTTAACAAGCTTCTTTTAGTCTTTTAACCCTTTTTTAAATGTTAAATCTGTCACGGTGGTTTCCACTATTCCATGGGATGAAAGCGGTGATTATATTCGGTCTGGCCATAGAAGCCCTGACGATTTTGAGAAGGATAGTTTTCGCACTATAACTATCGACGCTGACAAGGGGATTAAGGCTGTTATTGGCAAGCCTAAAGGCAAGGATACGACTGAAGTGCAGAGTTATCTTTTTGCGAGGGATAAGGATTGGACTTTGGATAAGGCTAAGGCTTGGTTTGAACAGCATAAGGAGAACGTGAAGGTTAGAGAGCATGTCTCTGCTATTTTGCCTTTCAACGTTCTTGAGAAGATTGTTGATAAGCCGTTGAAGATTCGCGGCGTGGCCATGACTGCGGGCATGAGTAGAAACTTCAACATTTACACGCCTGAGGAGTTGCAGGCCTTCGCTTCGAAGCTTGTTTCTGCGCCGGTGTACATTGAACATGTTGCTGTGCCTAACGCTGTTGGCAAAGTCACGAAAACCGAGTGGGATGGAGAGAACCTTTGGTATGAAGCTGAAATTTATGATGAGGAAACGGCTGAGAACATTCGCAAGGGCCTTGTGCAGCACGTCAGTGTTGGTGCGGATTATGAAGCGATTGACGTTGTAGATGGCAAGCTTCCACATGGGCTGCATAACGCCGAGTTAAGCCTCGTAGCCGTGCCCGGAATCCCAGAAGCTAATTTGCAGATTTTGGAGAGTCTCCAGAGGGCTAAGGAGCAGCAGGAGTTTTGCGTTTTCTGTGGGAAGAATACGGTGGAGTTTTGGCTTGGCTGCTGTAGTGAATGCTTTGAAAAGTTGCCCATAGCTGAAAGCAAAAGGCAAGAGTTACTTGAGAAGCGAAAAACGAAGGAACAGCAAGGTGTTAAGTCCCCGGCAAGTGTTTCTGCAGGCCAGAACACGCCGAGAGGGATTGAAAACATGAAAGAGGAAGATTTGAAAAAGTTTGTGGAAGAGCAAGTGAAAAAGGCGCTGAAAGAACAAGGTGAGCCTCCGAAGACTGGTGAGCCTAAAACTGACAAGCAACGTTTTATGGCGCATTTTGGCGTGGACGAGG
>Ga0315280_10006852_pt1 | contig 15557 bp, 17 predicted proteins | sample YL17G06_40_MG_FD_203697 | JGI IMG/M metagenome (GOLD analysis project Ga0315280, IMG submission 203697) | Sediment microbial communities from Yellowstone Lake, YNP, Wyoming, USA - YL17G06_40 | ecosystem: Environmental > Aquatic > Freshwater > Lake > Sediment | place: USA: Wyoming | collected... | reverse complement strand
AAGCCCAGGGAGATGATCAGGTTCAGCGCCAGCATCCAGGAGCTGATCTCTTTCTTCGGCCCACCCTTGGCATCCGCTTCCTCCAGGGACGCGTCCGCGGAAAACCGCAAGGCTTTCATGCCCAACATGAGGGCCTGACCCAGCGTTCCCACGCCGCGCAGCACCGGGAACCGAAAAGCCGGGTACTTCTCGGAGACCTTCGCCAGCGGCTTTTCATCGGTGATGATCTCTCCGGAGGGTTTCCGCACCGCCACGCAGTAGCTATGCGGGGCGCGCATCATCACGCCTTCGATCACCGCCTGGCCGCCGACCAGCGTCTCCTCCTCGCTCGCCAGGGCAGCCAGCGAGTCCAGATGCGCAAAAAGCTGAACAAATTCGCGGAACAACAAGGCGAGTCGAGCTCCTGAGACCAGTATACCAACTGGCGAGGTTCCACCTCAGACCGGCCAGATTTTTCACCGCAGAGACGCAGAGACGCAGAGAAGATGCCAAGATGTATTCTCTGCTTTCTCCGCGCCTCTGCGAGAAATCAAAACCCGGCCCCCTGGCCGCTACAATGGTCCTATGGCGCTCCAGGCAAGGCGCAAGGCGGTGGTGGCCCAGGTCGGCGGCGTGAAGATCGGGGGGCATCATCCGATCGTCGTCCAGTCCATGACCAACACCGACACTGCGGACGTGACGGCTACGGTGAAGCAGGCCGCGGCTCTGGCGCGTGCTGGCTCGGAGCTGGTCCGGGTGACCGTGAACCATGATCAGGCCGCGCGAGCCGTACCGCGCATCGTCGAGTCACTCGACCGCTTGAGCGTTCGCGTCCCCATCATCGGGGACTTCCATTACAACGGCCACATCCTGCTCAAGAAATTCCCCGAATGCGCCCGCGCGCTGGCCAAGTATCGCATCAACCCGGGCAACGTCAACATCGGTCGCCACCACGATGACAACTTCCGCACCATGGTTGAAACCGCCATAGAAAACGACCGGCCCGTGCGCATCGGCGTCAACTGGGGGTCGCTGGACCAGGCCCTGGTGACCCGGCTGATGGATGCGAACTCCCGGCTGGCGCAACCGAAACAGGCCCGCGCCGTGATGCTGGAGGCCATGGTGGTGAGCGCCCTGGAATCCGCCCAGGCCGCCGAACGCTGCGGGCTGGCTCACAACAAAATCATCCTGAGCGCGAAAGTCAGCGGGGCGCCGGACCTGATCGAGGTGTACCGCGCCCTGGCGGCTGGCTGCGACTACCCCCTGCACCTGGGCCTCACCGAGGCCGGGCTGGGCTCGAAAGGGATCGTCGTCACCACCGTGGCGCTTGCAGTCCTGCTCGCGGAGGGCATCGGAGACACCATTCGCGCCTCCCTGACGCCCGCGCCCAAGGGCGATCGCACCGCAGAGGTGATCGTCTGCCAGCAAATCCTTCAGGCCCTCGAGCTGCGCCGGTTCACTCCGGATGTGACCGCCTGCCCGGGCTGCGGCCGCACCTCCAGCACCTTTTTCCAGGAGATGGCCGGGCAGATCCAGAACTACCTCACAGAGCAGATGCCGGTCTGGAAAGCCAAGCATCCCGGCGTCGAGGAGCTGCGGGTGGCGGTGATGGGCTGCGTGGTGAACGGCCCCGGGGAATCCAAACACGCCCACATCGGCATCTCCCTGCCGGGCTCCTTCGAAGAGCCCAGAGCCCCGGTTTACCTGGACGGCCGCCTGCTCACCACCCTCAAAGGCGACCGCATCGTGGCCGAGTTCCTGGGCATTCTTGAAGACTACGTGGCCAGAAAGTTTCCAGCCATCACAAGCTGAGAAAACCTCTCGGTCCGCCGCGCCTCCGCGGTGAATTCAAAGCTCGACCTTTTGGTCACGGTTTCGGGTCGAGTGCAAACTCCTGACCCGCACAGTGCTAAGATGAAAGAGGATCACCGGCGGCGCAGCGCCTGTGAGCCAACAGAATGTACAACGCCTTTTTTGGGTTTAAGGAAAGCCCGTTCAACCTCACCCCCGATCCGGCCTTCCTCTACCGCAGCCGGCAGCACGAGGAGGCCCTGGCCAATCTCATCTACGGGGTCCACAGCCGCAAAGGCTTTGTGGTGCTGACCGGCGAGGTGGGCACCGGCAAGACCACCATGCTCGAATGCCTGCAAGACTTCCTGGCTGCCCAGCACATCGATTTCGCTTTCCTGTTCAATTCCCGGATCAGCACCGAGCAGTTCTTCGAGATGATCGCCTACGATCTGGACTTGCGCTGCACCCGCACTTCCAAGACCGAGGTCCTGTTCGCCCTCAACCAGCTTCTCATTGAGAACGCCAACGACGGCCGCACCACTGCCCTGATCCTCGACGAGGCCCACAATCTCGAATGGGACGTGCTGGAAGAGGTCCGCCTGCTGGGCAACCTCGAAAACCGGCGCGGCAAGCTGCTTCAGATCGTGCTGGCCGGCCAGCCCGAGTTCGATCGCAAGCTGGACGCTCCCAGCCTCCGCCAGCTCAAGCAGCGCATCGCCCTGCGCTGCATGCTCCAGCCCTTCGAAGAGGCCGAAACCATCGCGTACATCTCGACCCGCCTGGGCCGGGCGGGCATGACGGAGCAGACCGTTTTTCCCCCCGCCCTGCTTCCCGAGATCCACCTGCGCGCCCAGGGCATCCCGCGCGTCATTAACGCCATCTGCGACAACCTCCTGCTGACCGCCTTTGCCCTGGAGAGCAAGGTGGCCAAGCTGGAGATGCTGGACGAGGTTTCCGAGGACATGCGGCTGGAGTGGCCCGGCAAGCGCATCCCCGTCTCGCGTTCCCGGTTCTCCGAACGTTTCGCGGACTACACCCCGCGCGACCAGTAACCCTATTTCACGTTCTCCCGCGGGTCCCGCTGGCGCTGGCTCACCACCTCCACCAGAGCCACCACCTCCCCCAGGCTGTTCCAGACCGGCGCCAGCACCGAAATCCACCCCGGCTTCTCTCTCACCGTCACCTGCTGCCCGCTCTCGAGCACCTTCTTCATCGCCGGGATCATCTCCTGAGAGAGCGCGCCCCAGGGCCAGAACTGGCTCATCTCGTTGCTGTTCCGGATCAGGATCTGGATCTTCGGCGGTTCGCTCCCGAGCGGCATCCACAGGTTCACATCGCAGGGAAACGAGACCAGCCGCCCCAGCCGGATCAGGGTCTTCTTGGTCCGGATATAGGCCTCCTGGTTGACGTCGAAGTTGTCACTGCCGAGCCATTGGTCCTTGGGGTCAACCTTCAGCATGTACTGGAGGGCCCGCGGCGTCACGATGCGCTGGCACAGGTCCCCATCCACCATCACCGTGGCCACCCGCGCGACTTCCTCAAGCTCTTTGGCCATGCTGTCGCCGCCAGCCTGCCAGCCCGCGGCCAGCATCCACATTCCTGTGAGGATTCCAAAGCTCGTCATTTCCCCTCCCCAGCCAGTTCCATCACGAACCGGTGCACTTTCTCGAAGGCCGCGGCCTCCAGCCGGGCGAACAGGCGCTGATTCGGTTTGGGGGCCTCATCGATGGAGGTGTTGGTCCACTCGTAGGACGGCAGATCGGCCAGCGACGGCCGCGGCGTCCACCAGTCCTGTGGTTTGGCGCCGTTGTAGCGCCGCGCGGCCTCGGCCTTCAGCCCCTCCAGCGGCCGCTTGCTCTTGAAGCTGTCGAGCAGCGTGATGTCCTGGACTGCATTGCGTTCCACCTTTAACCGCAGGCTGGCGATCGGCCCCTGGATCCCGAACCGGTCGCCAGGGTAGACCAGCGCCGTGCCGCCGCCGTCAAAATGAAACCAGGGATCACGGCCCGGCGCCACCGTCTGCCAGTGTACATACCCGTCCACGCCCCACATCCAGGCCCGCAGCGGGTTCGTCGTGATCGCTGAGGAAACCTGGGTCACCGGCGGCGTCCCGCCGTAGAACCACACAATGTCCCCGCGCTGCTTCAGCATCCGCGGCGCGTAATCGTACCAGCCGAACTCCGTGCCCCCGCACACCCAGAAGTTGATCACTCCGGCCAGTTCTTTGAACTGCTGCTCCATCATCCAGCTCACGTCCGCCCGGAAGACGAACCGCACCGGCGTCTGGGCCGGCATGGCCTTCTTCAGCAGCCGCGCGTACTCGACGAAGTAGCGGTTGTCCTCCGGGAAGCGCGTCTCGTCCCCGTCCCACGGGAAGGCCTTGTAGCGCTTCTTATGGTTAAAGAAAAGCTCGAAATGCGTCCTGGTCCAGCCCTTCTCCCGGAAATGGCGTTCCATCTCCGAGACCACGTTGACGAACTCGACCTCGTAGCCCGGCTCGCCCCACCACAAGAACGAAGCCGGCCACTCCGGGTTGATGGGCAGATAGACGAACGGAATCGGTCGCGCTCCGCGCCGCGTGCCCGCAAACGCCGACCCATCCAGCAGCGGCCCGTAGTGCCGGTCGAACAGACTCCAGCTCGATACCCGCTTGCCCCGCCCCGCCCCTTCCAATTCCGGCGCAAACTCCGGCCCCACCTTGCCGCCGTGCCCGTAGCCGAGCTGGTGATACACCCCGCGGTGCTCATAGAAAATCCGGTGATGCGCATGAATCCGCGCGAAGAACGCATCGCTCTGGTAGCGTTCCGGGATCCAGGAACTGCCGTACGAGTTGTGGTCCATGGTGACCACGTCCTCTTCCGGAATCACCGCCGGCAGGACCTTGACCCGGATCGGCAGCACGCTGCGCGTCCCGCCCGCCTCCAGTGTCGCCTGGCCTTCCAAGACGCCGGGCCGCGCATCCGGCCCAATCCAGATGTCCACCCAGAATGCTTGCGCGGTCTGCTTTTCCACCCGGTTATCGGGTTCCGGCAGCCGCGACTGGTACGGCGCCCGCACCGGAATCAGCGCGTCCGGATAATAGCTCTTGCCCGCCTCCGTGAAGTGAAACCACTCCCGGTACAGATCGGCCCCCGGGCAAACCAGACTCAGGGTATACGCCCCGCCCTCCGGCATCTTCACCACCAGATGAAACGACACATACCCGCCCCGCGCCCCCGCCAGTTCGATCGAGTTCCGGAACGAGCCAGGACCACCGCCATCCACCCGCACAACCCCACCAAACGGATCCGGCCGCAAGTACTCCGGCAGCCCCTCCAGCCCCGCCCCCATCACCAACCCGCCCATCCATGCCAGCCAAACCAGTTGTCTCATCCTTTGCGTCCTTTGCGTCTCCTTGCCGTTTTTGCGCGAGCGCCAAGATCGAGTTCTGAAGAACAGGCTCGTATCCCAAAAGTGTGGATCAATCGTGGACCTTTTCGCAAGAACCAGTTGCCGGAGATGGCGCCGCTCCAGCCTCGCAGAGGCGGCCTGGCCCAGCTTCACACCAAGCCAGAAGTGCTGCTCCAGACCGACCTGTAGTCGGTCCAATGTCCTGCGGGCGAACGGCGCACGAGTCACAGGAGCGGCAGAGAGGCGCTCGCCGCCCTCGACGTTCCGACCGGCGGTTCCCGCTGGATCGGAGCCCGGTACTGAGCCTGCAATCTCGACACCAGAAGGCTCGACCGACCGCCCGATCTCATTGAAGAGAAAGCAGTTGCAGCATCCACACTCGTCGGAGAGGAGCCGTCAGTGGTAAAATAGCCTTAACTCTGGAGGACCAATGGTGCCGCGGTTGTCGGGCGCGCATCCTGTACGCCGTCATGGAGTTCCTCTTTGCCGCTCAGGCTGGAAGGGTCCTGACCAACGACGACATCCGGCGGATGGTCCAGGCTGGATCCGACGAAACCTCGGTCATCGAGGCGATTCAAGCCAGCAAGCCGAACTTCGACACCTCGGTTCCGGAACTCCTCGCCTTGCACAACGCCGGCGTCAGCCAGAAAATCCTCAGGGCAATGCTTTCGGCCTCGCGGCGCGACACAGAGACGCCGGCGCCGCTGCCAAACGAGGCGGGCGTATACGTGAAGCGGGAGGGCGGCTATGTCGAGGTGGAAGCCGAGCGCGTCGAGTGGGGTAGCTACTCAATATCGTTCAGTCGGACAATGTTGTATGCGGTTGCAGCCGATCCACGTAGCTCAGCGCTCCGAATCTGCCCCGCTCACCACACCTTCTCCGGCTTGAGAAGCTCCTTGTGCTCGTCGACCAGTGCCTCCGCAGCCAGACCCATCTCCTCATGTCACGCGGGTTGCAGCTTGCCTTTTGCCGGCACGAAACGAATCTCGACCTGTTTGTCGAGAGCCGAGGCGATCCGCCGCAACATCGCCATCGAGTGTCCTTCGTAGTCGGCGTCCTCCAGCCGGCAGATGACGGAGGGGGTAGTGCCGACCAACTTGGCCAGTTCCTTCTGTGTCAACCCGGCTTTGGTGCGCAGTTCGCAGATCTTCCGGGCGATGTCATCATCAGCCCTAGCCTCCTCCAGCCCCGCGATCCGCTCTGGCCTTCCTTCATAGTACCGGCGATGGAGAATCTCCACCGCGTCGGTTGTGGGTCCACGCTTCTTTGCCACTGTCAAGACTCCTCGTAGGTGTGCTTCTCCGGAGCGGCTTCGAACCGCTTCTTCGCGAGCACAGCCCTGTCAATTGCTCTCGCTGGCACTTCACGCTCTTTGGCGAGACCGTGTGAGACCACAGCCGCCACTCTGCCATGGAAGAAGTACAAGATGCGGTAGTGCAGTCCCTGGAGACTGGCCCGAAGCTCATAGATTCCACCCCGCAGGTAGTCCGCTTCGGGTCTCCGCAGCTCATGCCCGACTTCCCGCAGCCGCTCGAGCCGCAGTCTGCATTTATCCTGAGCCTTCCCGGGAAGACTCTCGAACCAGTTCAGGAACGGGACGCCCCCATCCTCTTCGCGGTAAAACACCACTCGCGTCTTGGGCACGTGCCTCCCATACCTATATTCGCATATTTGCGAAGCTTCAGGGGTGGCTCGCCGCCCCAAAAGGATTCTCACCTTTTCCGCACACGAAAAGCTTACAATAGTGTCTGAAACAGAAGGCATTGCCCACCCTGGCGGGTCCCTGCCGGGTGGCCATGAAACGAGGAAAGAAAGCCATGTCAGAAATCAAAGATCCTGTGAATCGCAGAGACTTCATGAAGAGCGCGACCGGCGTAGGCGCGACTCTCGGCCTGGCTGGCCGGGCCCTGGCCGCCCGTCCAAACAAAACTGTCACCGGCAGGGTCATCGGCGCCAACGACCGCATCCATGTCGGCCTGATCGGCTGCGGCGGGCGCGGCACCTACATGGGGCGCGAGTTCGCCAGGGTCGGCAAGGAACAGAACCCCTGCCAGATTGTCGCCGTCTGCGACGTCTACCAGAGGCGCCTCAACCAGAACAAGGAATTCCACAAGTGCGACGGCTACCTGGATTATCGCGAGATCATCAACCGCTCCGATATCGACGCCGTCATCGTCGCCACCCCCGATCACTGGCACGCCAGGATGGCTCTGGAGGCCATGGACAAGGGCAAGGACGTTTATCTGGAAAAGCCCATGTGCCACACCATCGCCGAGGCCAAGCACCTGGCCGATACCGTGAAGGAGACCAAGCGGGTCCTTCAGGTCGGCTCCCAGACCACTTCCGCGGACCAGTGGCACAAGGCCAAGAAGGCCATCGCCGACGGCGCCATCGGGCAAATGATCATGAGCCAGGGCTCCTATCACCGCAATTCATCCGCCGGCGAGTGGAACTGGAAGATCGACCCCGACGCCGGTCCCGACAAGACCGGTGAGGGCTTCATCGACTGGAAGATGTGGCTCGGCCCCGCCAAGCCCCGCCCCTGGAATGCCGACCGCTTCTTCCGCTTCCGCAAGTACTGGGATTACTCCGGCGGCACCGCCACCGACCTGTTCTTCCACGTGGCCGCCCCGCTCAATATCTGCTGGAGCGAGGCCCAGTTCCCCTACAAGGTGATGGCCGGCGGCGGCAACTACATCTTCAAGGATGAGCGCGAGGTCCCCGACACCTTCCACCTGATCGCCGAGTACGCCAAGGGCCATTCCGTGGTGCTCACCTCCTCGATGGCCAACTCCCAGCACATTCCCGGTTTGATCCGTGGCCACGAGGGCACCATCATCATGGTCGAGCACGGCCAGTTCGAGGGCCGCACCGACTTCATCACCCTGCGCCCCGAGCGGCGCGTCATCAACGACGCCTACAAGGCCAAGTTCGGCGCCGACGAGACCAAGATCCCGGTGGACCAAAAGGACGCCCAGGCGGCCCATGTCTCCAACTTCCTGGCCTGCATGCGCGACCGCCAGCAGCCCACCCTGAACGTCGAGATCGCCGCCCGCGCCCAGGTGCTCATCAGCATGTCGGTCCAGTCGTACCGCGAGGGACGCATCCTGTACTTCGACGAGAAGAGCTGGAAGGTGCTCCCCAGGCCGCCCAAGGCCTAGCCCGGCGGCTGTCTCTTGACTTCAGGCGGCGCCCGGAACGCGCCCGTCTTGGTGATTTCCAGAGGCACGCCTTCCAACTGGCGGGGGAAGCCGCGCCGCTCCTTCCCCGTCAGTCTGCGGCCCACATACACCTGGATCACCGCTTTCCCGGGATGTTTTCGGGAAGTGCCGATCCCGGCCCCCACCACGGCCGGAAGACCAAGCAGGAAATCGATGTGGCGGTCTTTCACCGCGGTGGCTTCCTTCATGAGCCGGTCCATGGCGCTCGCACGGGTTTGCCGGGCAGGCTGAGACGGCCATCCCGTCAGGGCCCACAGCAAGGCCAGTGCTATCGGCAACTGTTCTTCGCAGCCGAACCGCAGGGTGTGCAACTCCCGGGCAGCGCGCGGAACTCGCCGGTCTCAACCACCTCGACGCGCACGCCCTCCAGCGCCGCCGGTGCGGCCAGCCGCACGCTGTCGCTGGCTTGGCGGACGTAGAGCTGGATCACCGCCTCATTGGGGTTCGTGTCGGAGACACCGACTCCGCTGCCCACCGCCTCGGGCAGCCCGGACAAGAAGTCTCCATAGCGGGCCCGGGTGCGGGACGCGGCCTCCAGGCGTGCATCCAGGATGCTCAAGGTGGGCAGCCTGGAAGGCGCGTTCACCGTCGCGGGGCCCACGAAACTCACGCCCAGGGCGTTGAGGACATTTTGGATCCGGTTGCCGACCGCGAAGTTGGAGCTTCCGGCGAATGCCAGCGCCACGGGCTTCGGATTGGCGCCGACGTTCTCGACCACCAGGGAGCCGGAATCGCCGCCCTTCAAAAAGGATCCGGGCGTGATGATAATCTGGTCGTCGAACCGCGCCGTCACAATCGCTCCGATCCCGCAACCCTGCTGGTACTGCACGGTGACGGTGGCATTGATGGCGTAAATCTTCCCGGTGGTCAGCCCGCTGGTGCGGCCGGACTTCTTGACCTTCAGCCCCACCGTCGGTCCGCGCGGGGTGGCCGAGATGGTCCCGATGTCCAGAATAGCGCCAGTGGAGTCCACCTTGCCCGCCACCACCTGGGCCACCGCCGCGTCCACCAGGTTCGAAGTGCCGCCGAACTTGATCGGAACGAAAGCCGACAGGTTGGCCACTATATCCTTCTGATCCTGGTAACACACCGGGCTCTGATCGATCAGCCCCGGCTGAATGAGGCCCTGGCCGGCGACGCCCTTCCGGCCGACGACGCCCTGATTGACCAGAGCGCCCACGTGATTGTTGGTCAGGATGAACTGCGCTCCCAGAGCATTCTTCACCAGCGATCCCAGCGTGCCGCTGCAACAGTACGAACTGTTGCGATCATAGATGTTGCTGCCGCTGGTGCCCAACTTGATCGGCCGCTTCTGTTCCACGCGGTGAGCCGGCCCGCTGTCCCCGCGAGCCACGCCCGTGACCAGTAGCAGGCACGGGGCTAGTCCGAAAATCACGAAACCACGATGTGTTCTTGTGCGTGACATCTTTCCCCCTGGGCGCTAAGTCTACTCTAACCATTCTGCCGATGCAATCCCCCTGTGGCATGCTGGAAGCAAGTATGCTGCCCGTTCTGCTGGCCCTGGCGCTCGTCCAGCCCACGGATCCCCTCCGGACCTTGCGGCCCGGTCATCCCCGGCTGATCCTGCTGGATGACGACCTCCCCCGCCTGCGTGCTCTCATCCGCCAGGACGCTCAGGCGCGCACGATCTACGAGCATCTCGCCGCCGAAGCCCGCACCATCGAGGCCGCCCCGCCCCTGAACTACGAACTTGTTCAGGGGCGCCTGCTGCACCTCAGCCGCCTCTGCGTGGACCGCATCTACACCCTGGCGCTGCTCTACCGGCTGGACGGGGACCGCCGGCATCTCCTGCTCGCTCTCGAGGAATGGCGCGACGCGCTGCCCATTTACCGCGACCAGTGCTGGTGGGCGATCAATCGCTTCAACTGGAACCTGGTTTGCAACCGCGGCGTCGGCCTGGGCGCGCTGGCGGTGGCGGAAGACGAACCCGCCCTGGCCTCCTACGCGCCCGACGGCGGCTGGGCCGAAGGACCCGATTACTGGCACTACGCCTCCCGCTAGGCCGTCTGCCTGCCTGGCGGCTTTCAAACTGCGCTGGGGCACGATTTCGGCCTCTCCGAATCGCCGGGCTTCAGCAAGACCGGCCACTTTCGCATTTATTCCATCGGCTCCTCCGGGAAAAGCTTTAGCTAGGCCGACGCTTCCGAAGTCCTCGAGAGCGCCCCGGAAATGTTCTCGCTGGCGCAACGCTTCCGCCAGCCCGTCCGCGATGCCGGCCTCGCCATGCTGCGCACTTCCTGGGAGGATCCCGAGGCCATCTTCGTCGGCATCAAAGCCGGCCAAGACAGAAATGGAAGAGGGCACACCCATCTGGGCCTGGGCAGTTTCATCCTCGAGGCCGGCGGCGCGCGCTGGGCCCTGGATCTGGGGCGAGACGACTACAACCTGCCCGAGCCCCTATCGTCGCGCACCGCTTTCAGGCTGACCTGGCCTTCGTGCGCGTGGATCTTTCCAGGGCGTATCCGGGGCAAGTAAGACGCTTCGAGCGTGGCGAGACTGGGTTGTTTCCACTCGCATCCTGACCCCTGCCGGCGCACGGTTTGAGACGGTCCCGGCCCCGGTCCCCAACACCCGCAAGCTGGTCGTTCGCCTGCCAGGCAAGATCACGGGTCTTCGTCTGGCGGTGGCCTTGACTCCTCACCCTGCCGCGCGCCCGGTCCCGGCGCTGGACTGGAGAGATCGCAGTTTGAAACACTGGTAACCCTCTCCGGGCAGGCCTTTGCGCTAAGGTGTATCCGATGGCTTCGACTATGACTGCCGCTCCATCCGAGTCCGGCGCCCAGATCGCCGAGCTCCGTGCCTACCCCCTGCGCGAGCCGGTCTCCGGCCGCCGCTACACCGTCGTTCGTCTCCGCACCAAGTCCGGGTTGCGCGGATACGGCGAATGCACCGCCGCCTCCGCCGCCGAATTGGCGCAGGCCACGACCATCGTCGCGGGCAAGCCCGCCACCGCCTTCGAAGTGATCCGGCCCCAGCTTGCCGCCCTGCCCGCACTCCAGGCCGCTGTGAACATGGCGCTGCTGGATATCGCGGGGCAGCTTGCTCGGGCGCCCCTCTACCAGTTTCTGGGCGGGCCGACCCGCCACAAGGCGCGCGCCATGACTGCCCTGGCGGGCGCCTCCGATGCCGCCCTGCTCGATTCCTTTCGCCGCTCCCGCCAGGCCGGCTATCGCGCTTTCCTGGTCCCCTTGCCCCCGGTGCTGGCGCGCAACCAGGGGCAGGCCTTCGTGCTGGCCGCGCGCCGCCGCCTGGACGCCCTGCGCACCGCCGGCGGCGATGACTGCGATTTCGTGCTCGACGCCGCCGGCGCTCTCACCCCCGGAGACGCCGCCAACCTGGCCACCGCCCTCGAGCCCTTTCATCTGCTCTGGTTCGACGAGCCTTGCCCGCTCTCGAATCTGGGCGCCGTCCGCAAGCTGGCCTCTGAGAACGTCACCCCGCTGGGCTTCGGCCGCCACCTCGACCGGCCCGGCGAGTTTCAGGATCTGCTGCGCGAAGACGCCGTCGACGTTCTCCGTCCCAGCCTGTCGCGCCACGGCATCTCGGGGATCCGCAGGATCGCGGCCATCGCCGAAGCCTACTACATCGCAGTCGCGCCGCATCACGATGGCGGATCCATCGCTACCGCGGCCGCTCTGCATCTGGCCGCCACTCTCCCCAACTTCTACATCCAACAGATCCCGCTCCCCGAGGCCCCAGAGGACCAGAGCATGCGCGCGGAACTCACCGGGCTGCCCGTCGAGACCGTCACTGACGGCTTCGCCGGATTGCCGCGCGGCCCCGGCCTGGGCCTGATTGTGAACGAAGAAGCGCTACAGAAATACCAGGAGCGTGCCCAATGAAACGACGAGAATTTCTCGGCGGTCTGCCACTTGTGAAGCATGCCCATGGCTTGCCACCCAATTGTGGTTGTGCGCTGGCTCCTCCACAGGCCCTCGGCGCAGACGCCTTCCGCAGCGTCGGCTCGAAAGTGAAAATCACCGGCATGAAGGTCTTCGGGGTCTCGCTCACGCCTCAGTCCGACCGCCCTTACGTCTTCGTCAAACTCGAGACCGACGCCGGCGTCATCGGCTGGGGCGAAGCCACTCTGGAAGGCAAGGCCGCCGCCGTCATCGCCTGCGTCGAAGATTTTCGCGAGTTCCTCATCGGCAGCGACCCCGTGCAGGTCGAGCACCACTGGCAGTCCATGTACGTGCATAGCTTTTATCGCGCCGGACCGGTCATGGGCTCGGCCATCTCGGGCATCGACCAGGCGCTCTGGGACGTGCGCGGCAAACTGCTGGGCCTGCCGGTCTGCAAGCTCCTGGGCGGACCCATGGACCCGCGCGGCGTACGCGGTTACTATCACGCCCGCGCCGGCACCCCCGAGCAGTTGCGCAAGCTGCGCGAGACCGCCGTCAGCCAGGGCGTCACCTGTTTCAAGGGCGGCATCCCCGGCTACTACGAGTTCATCGAAGGCCACGCCAAAATCCGCCGTGCTGTCCGCGGCATGGAGATGCTGCGCGAAAACCTGGGGCCGGACATCGACATCGCCATCGACTTCCACGCCAAGACCAGCCCCAGCGTGGCCTCCATCCTGGTCAAGGAGGTCGAGCCGCTCAACCTGCTGTTCATCGAGGAGCCCTGCCCGCCCGAAAACGTCAAAGCCATGGCGCGCATCGCCCGGCGCTCGACCACCCCCATCGCCACCGGCGAGCGCCTGGTCGCTTCTTACGGCTGCCGCGAGCTCATCGAATTGGGCGTGGCCGACATTCTCCAGCCCGACATCAACCACGTGGGCGGCATCACCGCGCTCTGGAAAGTGGGCGCCATGGCCGAAGCCTCCGGCATCTCGATGGCCCCGCACGCCTGCGAAGGCCCCATCGGCGGCCTGGCCACCCTGCACGTGGACGCCGCCATGCCCAACTTCCTGGTTCAGGAGGTGTGCAGCGGCGTCGAACCCGATGCCAACAACAAGGTCTGGGAGGAGTGGCTCGGCTTCCCCGCCATGCGCATGCTTAACGGCCGCTTCCCGCTCTCCGACAAACCCGGCCTGGGCTTCGACCTCACCGAAGCCGCCCTCAAGAAATACCCCTTCGGCGGCACCCGCCCCATGGTCCGCGTCTTCCACCCCGACGGCTCCGTGGCGGAGTGGTAGGACATGCTTCAGCTTGTCCGTCGGTTGCGGGGCCAGTCCTTCAGTGACTTCCACTCGGGGCTACCCGGCAGGCGGACTTCCCAGAAGCGCCAGCCGTCTTCGCTGAAACCTCTGATCTGGCTCGCGGCGGCTGAAAGGGAGCGGAAACGCGTTCCTGCGACAACGAACGCGGCATCATCAACCTCGCCGTAGTGCCACTGTCCGCGGTGGCTACCACGAAACTGCGTCCCATGAGAAAAAGTCGCCCCCTTTGTGACCCATGGATTTTTCGTGGTCTGCGTCACCGGCTGTGCAGCGGGAGCCAGTCTAAGCAGCTCGCGGAGCACATCGCTGACAGAGGTTGCCCCGTTCTTGCGACGTATAACGAGTTCTCGATACACATCGTAGTCCACATCTATTGAGTACATCGCTGCCTCCCTTTTAGTTGAGATGAAGCCCTTTGTGCCGGTGCCCGACAGTGACGAGCGTTCCCTCTTCGGAGACCACCGCGTAGCAGTCGAGATAGTCGGCCAATCGTGCGACCACCCTTCGCCCCGCGGCACGTTGCAGAGCCCTCCGTGACCGCTTGTCAAAGTAATAGACGATCCCGTGACAGTGGTCATGGCACGCGCGCCCGTAGTCCAGCAACCAGTTCACTACCAGCGGCGGAACGCCGCGTTGTTGCATGCGCCGTGAAGCATGCTTCGAGATCATTGCTGTTTACTCCTTTGTGTTCCAAACAGTTCTACCAGCAGATTGTCGAGTGACGTGAGCGCCTCATCTGGGATGTGAAGGTCCTGATAGGGACCGTGGCCTGCCGAAGAGTAATATTCATGGCGTGGGTTCCGAAGCATCTCGCGGACCTTGGTGAGGGGTCCGATGCAGTTTTCCTCAGGGTCACCATGCACCAGGAAGTCGACATACGAAGCGATGAACAAATCCCTGGGCACTCGCTTTTGCTCACACAATCTGTTCATCCGCAAAGCGGTCTTGCGGCTGAGAGTGATGTTGATGCGAGCCTTGTCTTCGCGGTCGCCAGAAACTCGCGCGCGCAGGTAGGCCAACGCTTTCTCGCTATTGGCTGGAACCCCCGCGAGATAGTCCAGTTCGGCCGGCAATGTTTGGTTGAGTAGCGTGTCCCGTGAAATCCCAAGGCCACTGGTGAGCTCAGCGAAGAGCTTCGCGTCCTTGGCAGCCAGGAATACGGTAATTCGCGTCTTTGAGGTTGTTTGCTCATCCACGAGTACCATAATACTCAACTATGAGCAGATAATCAAGCGCCCCTCATTGAATTTCACGTTAAAGTTCGTTTAGAACAGGGAGGAGGGCTGAGCGGCGGAATGCCATATCAGGCACTCTCCTCCCCGGGGATGCTCGCACGCGGGGCAGAACGGGGTGGCCGTCTTGAGCGCTGGCGCGGCCTTGCTTGAACCCGCACAACTGCGTACTGTGAGGTTGCGGCCACCAGTCAGTTGAGGCGGTGGCTTCGAGAGAAGGGTTGCACATTTGAGGACGGTTCCAAGCACATCAAGGTCTTCTTCAAGGGCCGGTTCACACTGCTCCCTCGGCACGCATCGAACGAACTCAAGACCGGCACCGTCGAAGGAATCAAGAAGCGACTTGGGCTGAAGTGAAGGGGGCGCAAATGCTAGAGCACTCCGCACTGTTTACGCCGGACCCGGAAGCCGGTGGATTCGTCGTTTCCTTTCCAGACCTCCCTGAAGCGATCACCGAGGGCGCCAGTGAAGAAGAGGCCATGCTTTACGCCGCCGATGCTCTGGCGACTTCCTTGTCCGTCTACATGGACAGAGGAATGGACATACCCACTCCCCGAAAGGTCCGTGGCAAGAACTATCGAAAAGTTCGCATCCCGGCTCTCAGTGAAGCCAAGATCTCGCTTTATGTGACCATGCGACAGGCCGGAATTCGCGCCCCCGACCTGGCCCGCAGACTAAATTGCCAGAAATCCCAGGTCGACTGTCTGCTGGACCTCGGCCACCCCTCCCGCTTCGACCAGATCGAACAGGCACTCAGCGTGC
>Ga0315280_10006850_pt1 | contig 15557 bp, 13 predicted proteins | sample YL17G06_40_MG_FD_203697 | JGI IMG/M metagenome (GOLD analysis project Ga0315280, IMG submission 203697) | Sediment microbial communities from Yellowstone Lake, YNP, Wyoming, USA - YL17G06_40 | ecosystem: Environmental > Aquatic > Freshwater > Lake > Sediment | place: USA: Wyoming | collected... | reverse complement strand
GCACCGGCGCGTGCCCATGCCACCCCCCTATGACTGACGCCGTACGCCCGCCGCCCCTTTTTGCTTGAAAGCGGCGGCCCGGCAGGGTACCCTATGCGTTTCACGGAAGCCACGGGAGAGTTCTATGCACGAGATTCGCATTGCAACGAGCAAGGTCGAGATGCTGGCCACGCTGAACGATTCAGCCACGGCCGAACGCATCTGGGACTCACTGCCCATCGAGAGCACGGTCAACACCTGGGGCCAGGAGATTTACTTCAGCATCCCGGTGCAGTGCGACCTGGGCCTGGACGCCCGCGACAAGATGGAAATCGGCGAACTCGGCTACTGGCCGACGGGCAGCGCCCTGTGCATCTTCTTCGGCAAGACCCCTGCCTCCAAGGGCGATGAGCCGCGGGCCGCAAGCCCCGTCAACCCCATCGGCCGCTGCGAGGGCGACGTCAAAGTCTTCCGCCAGATCAAGGAAGGCGATACCGTCCGCGTCGAGCGCGTCGAGCCGTAAGGCCCCCGGCCGGGCGAACGTAACTTGCTTTACAGCAATCGCTTAGGGCCTTGGCGGCGGCTGCCGGCGGTGGGAAAGTAGTTGACGCTTTCGCCGAGGCGGGATACAGTTATCAAGCGTGTTACTACGCCCTGTATCCGCACATGACGGTCTACAAGAACAGGGCGTTCGGCCTGAGGCTGAGGCGGTTTGCGAAAGACGAGATCGACCGCCGCGTGCGCGAGGCCGCAAGGATACTGGGAATCGAGAACCTGCTGGAGCGCAAGCCCAAGGCCCTTTCGGGTGGGCAGCGGCAGCGGGTGGCCGTCGGCCGGGCGATAGTGCGCCGGCCGCAGGCGTTTCTGTTTGCCGAGCCGCTTGGCAACGGGCAGAACGTCCGTCTGGGCGGGCCGGGAGAGGCAGTAATGGTGTGTGAACTGGATGCGCGTGTTCGGGTGGCCATCGGTGAGCGGATGGAGGCCCGCCTGGACCTGGCGCGGATCCATTTATTCGACGACCAGACGGGCTGTAACGTCACTCTGGAGCCTGAGCATGTAGCCCACGCCAGTTAACGGCGGCGCAGTGCGCAGGGTCGCTACCGCTGGGGAGCGGCCGAGAGTGGGTCTGGTTGCGGTCCCACTTTTTTGTTTATCCGGGGCCGGTGAGGCGGGGGTTGGGTGCGCGGGGCATAGCGCGGGTGCGAGGAGCGGTCAACATGAACGGTGAATTGCTCAGGCAAGTGGACGCGATCCGCCGCGAGAAGAACATCGACGCCGAGATCGTTTTCGTGGGCATCGAGTCGGCGCTGGCGTCGGCGGTCAAGAAGCATCTCGGCACCGCGGAAGACGTGGTCGTCACGATCGACCGGGCGTCCGGGGCCATCTCCGCGACGCTCGGCGGCCGCCCCATGGAGCCGACGACGCTCGGCCGCATCGCCGCCCAGACCGCCAAGCAGGTCATCATCCAGAAAATCCGCGAAGCCGAACGCGCCAGCCTCATGGACGACTATGCCGACCAGATCGGCGCGATCATCTCCGGCCAGGTCACACGCATCGAGCACGGCAACGCCGTGGTCAGCCTCGGGCGCGGCGAAGGATTCCTGCCGCGAAGCGAGCAGGTGCCCGGCGAGACCCTTCACGTGGCCGACCGCGTGCGGGCCATGATCCTGGAGGTCCGCGAGGCGGGCTCGAACATCAAGATCGTCCTTACGCGGACGCACCCCGACCTCGTGGTGCGCCTGTTTGAGTTGGAAGTGCCGGAAGTGGCCGACCACGTGATCGAGATCGAGGCCGTGGCCCGCGAGGCCGGCCACCGGACGAAGGTCGCCGTCTCCAGTTCCGACAGCCGGGTCGACGCCGTCGGCGCCTGCGTGGGCATTCGCGGCAGCCGCATCAAGAACATCGTCGAGGAACTGGCAGGCGAAAAAATCGACATCGTGCGATTCAATGAATCGCCCCAGGTCTTCATCGGCAACGCCCTGAAGCCCGCCGAGGTCAAAGAAATCCTCCTGAACCGCGACATCAACCGCGCCACGGTCCTGGTGGCCGAGGACCAACTCAGTCTGGCCATCGGCAAGAAGGGCCAGAACGTGCGGCTGGCGGCGCGGCTGTCGGGGTGGAACATCGACATCCTGACGCCCGGCGAGTTCGAGCAGCAACGCGCGAAGGGCGCCGAGCAGTTGTCCAGCCTGGCGAGCGTCGGGGCCGACCTGGCCCGCGACCTCGTGTCGCTGGGCTACATCAGTTTGGCCGACGTGGCCGAGGGCGAGCCCGAGACGTTGGCCCGCGTGGCCAACGTGCCGCTGGACCAGGCGAAGGAAATCATCGCCCAGGCCGCGGTGCTCGTGGCCGAGTCGGAAGCCCGCGATGCCGCAGCGCCCCCGCCCGTTGAGGGCGGCGAGGCGGTAGCCGGGGCGGTGGCTGAAGGCGCGCCGGTGGCCGAAGGCGTGCCGGTGGCCGAAGGCGCGCCGGTGGCCGAAGGCGCGCCGGTGGCCGAAGGCGCGCCGGTGGCCGAAGGCGTGCCGGCGGCTGAAGGTGCGCCGGTGGCTGAAGGTGCGCCGGCGGCCGAAGGTGCGCCGGTGGCCGAAGGTGCGCCGGCCGCAGACGTGCCGGCCGGCCCGGAGGCCGCCCCCGAAACGGGCGGCGACGTGCCCGGCGGCGAGGCTCCGCAGTCCGAGCCGCAGGCCCCGGCCCAATGAGTACGAAGCCGTCGCGGTGGTCGGCGATCCGGCCGGTGCGGCGATTCGTTGTAGCCGTTGAGGAGGTACACACGCGTGGCGGTACGGATTTACGAACTCGCCCACGAGTTCGACCTGACGACGAAAGAAGTGCTGGCGGCCGCGAAAGAGGCCGGCTTGGACGTCAGGTCGCACTCCAGTACGATTGAAGACGAGGAGGCCGATAAGATCCGGCGGCGCCTCTCGGTGATGGTGGGTGATGAAGACGGCGACGAGCCGGCCGCAGTGGCGCCTCCTCCGCAGCCCCCGCCGGCGCCGAAGCCTGCGCCCGTCCCTGAAGTGTCGCCCGAGGAACAGTTGGCCCGTGCCCGCAGCAAGCAGGTGGCGTTGCCGTCGCGCGGCCCGGTTCGGCCGCCTCCGGCCCGTCGTTTGCCTCCGGCCCGGCCTGGCGCGGAAGCGCCTGCCGCCGAGGCGGCTCCGCCGGTGACCGAGGCCGCCGCGCCTGTGGCCGCAGCGGCCGCTTCTGTCGAGGCCGCGGCGACGCCGGTGGAGGTTCCTCCCGTCGCGCCGCCGCCGGCGGCGCCGGTCGTTGCCGGTGCGCCGGTCGCGGAAGTGGTCCCGCCGCCGGCTGCCGCTGCGCCGGCGGAACCGGCTGCGCCTGTCGCCGAAGCGCCCGCCGCGGAAGCGGTGGCGGAGGCCCGGGAATCCGGCGCGCCGGGCGAAGCGGTCGGCGAACGGTTCCGTTCCGTCCGCAAGCCGCCGCGCCCGAAACTGGCGCCGAAACCGAAACTGGCGCCCCGTCCGAAACTGGCGCCGAAACCCACGCCTCATCCCCAGGCCATCAAGGAACCGGCGGTGCCTGCACCGCATCCGCAAGCCCTGGGCGTCGGCGTTCCGAAGAAGAGGCGCGAAGCGCCGAAGCGCCCGGAGAAACCGAAGTCGCGGACCGCGGCGCGCGGCCCGGCGGCGCCTGCCGCCCCCGCCGTGGTGCTGACGCCCGAAGAAGCCGCGGCCGCCGCCGAGAAGAAGGCCCGCCGTCGCGGCAAGAAGACGGTCGAAGAAGAGACCGCCGAAGGTCTCCGGAAGGCCCAGGCCTTCCGCCGCCGCGAGCGGATGCGCAAACGCGAAGAACTCGATGACATTGCGGCGGGCGGCGACACGATCCTCTCGCCCACCCTGTCGACCGAACGCACCCGCATCGGGCGCAGCGGCCGCGTCATCATGACGCGTCCCGCGCGGCCGGCCCAGCGTGCGCCGGCGCCGACCGAAGGACCGAAAAAGGTAGTCGTCGACATGCCGATCACGGTGAAGAGCCTCTCGGCGGCCCTGGGCATCAAGGCCAGCGAGATCATTCAGAAACTCATGGCCCAGGGGACCCTGGCCACGATCAACGACACGCTGACGGAAGAGCAGGCCCTGGAATTCGCGGTGGCGCACGAGATGGATGTTGAAATCCGCCGCGAACCCGAGCCCGCCGACCTCATCCGCCAGATCGAGTCCCAGGCCGATGCCCCGGAGTCGCTGACGCCCCGGTCGCCCGTGGTCGTCTTTATGGGCCACGTCGACCATGGCAAGACCAGCCTGATGGACTATATCCGCAAGGCCCAGGTGGCCAAGGGCGAGGCGGGCGGCATCACGCAGCACATCGGCGCCTACCGCGCCAAGGTCGGCGAGCGCTGGGTCACGTTCCTCGATACGCCCGGCCACGCCGCCTTCACGGCCATGCGGGCCCGCGGCGCGCGGGCGACCGACGTGGCGGTCCTGGTGGTGGCGGCGGACGACGGCGTCATGCCGCAGACCGAGGAAGCCGTCAACCACGCCCGTGCGGCCGAGGTGCCGATCGTCGTGGCCATCAACAAGTGCGACCTGCCGCAGGCCAACCCCCTGCGCGTCAAGCAGCAACTGGCCAACCTGGGCCTCCAGACGGAGGAGTGGGGCGGCAAGACGATCTGCGTCGAGGTCAGCGCCATCACGGGAGCGAATGTCGATAAGTTGCTGGAATCCCTCCTCCTGGAAGCCGAGATGCGCGAGTTGAAGGCCGCCCCCGCGCGCCCGGCGCTCGGCACCGTCATCGAAGCGCAGTTGACGGAAGGCTTCGGCCCGGTCGCCACGCTCCTCGTGCAGAACGGGACGCTCCACACCGGCGACGTCGTGGTGGCCGGCACGGCGTACGGGCGCGTCCGGAGCCTCAAGGACGAGTTCGGCCGCCGCATGAAGGAAGCCGGCCCCGCGGTGCCGGTGCGCGTGGCGGGCCTCTCGGACGTGCCCGTGGCGGGCGACCGCTTCTATGCCCTCGAAGACGTGTCGGCGGCCAAGCAGTTGGCCGAGGAGCACCAGCGGCAACTGAGGCAGACGGCCCTGGCGGCGCTGCGCATCCCGCGGAGCCTGGAGGCCGTCTTCCAGCAGATGACCGCGGCCGAAGTCCGCGAACTGCCGCTCATCATCAAGGCCGACGTCCAGGGCTCCGTCGAGGCCCTGCGTGAAAATCTCGAGAAGATCGAGCACCCCGAGGTCCGCGTCCGCGTGATTCACGCGGGCACCGGCGGCATCAACGAGAGCGACGTCCTGCTGGCCGACGCGTCCAACGCCATCATCATCGGCTTCAACGCGGTGCCCGACCCGGCCGCACGCCTGCTGGCCGAGGACCGCGGCGTCAGCATCCGCCAGTACCAGATCATCTACGACGTGACGGACGACATCCGCAAGGCCCTCGAGGGCCTCCTGAAGCCGAAGCAGCAGGAGAACCGCCTCGGCGAGTGCAACGTCGTCCAGACGTTCAAGATCAGCCGCGTCGGCACCATCGCGGGCTGCATGATGACCGACGGCGTGATCAACCGCAACGCCCGCGTCCGCCTGATCCGCGAAGGGCGGATCGTCTTTACGGGCGGCATCCAGTCGCTGAAGCGCATCAAGGACGACGTTCGCGAGGTCCGCGAGGGGCAGGATTGCGGCATCCACCTGGCCGGCTACGACGACATCAAGGTGGGCGACCGCATCGAGGCGTTCGAGACCGAGTCGGTCGCGCGAACGCTCGAGTAAGAAGAGTTCAAAGTTCAAAGTTCAAAGTTCAAAGTTCAGAGTTCAAAGTTCAAAGTTCAAAGTTCAAAGTGCACGGTGGCACTACCCTTGGCGGCAGCAACGGCCTACGATGTGAAGGAAGGTTTGGCCTGACACGATGGCGATGGTGGTTGGCGTTCTCCAGATGCGAATCCTCGTGCGCGACGCCTTGAGCCTGAAGGATAAGCGCCGCGTCGTCCGAAGTCTTCGGGACCGCATTCGGAATGATTTTAACGTCTCCGTCAGCGAGGTGGACGCGCTGGACCAGAGGCAGACGGCCATTCTCGGCGTCACCCTGGCCACCAACGACCGGCGGTTCGCCGACCAGGTGCTGGCGAAAGTCGTCGACTTCGTGCGGCGGGCGCCGGAGGGGCAGTTGGCGGATTACGAAGTCGAGTTTCTGTGAGAGAGTTGCCATGAGCGGCGGTGCGAAGGGCAGGCGGCTTCTGCGGGTGGCCAGCGTCATCCAGGAAATCGTCTCCAAAGAACTGGTCACGGGCCTGAGCGATCCGCGCCTGACGATGGTCACGGTCACGGGCGTGGACATCGCGCCCGACCTGCGGTATGCCGATGTCCGCGTCTCCATCATGGGCGATCCGAAGCAGCAGGAAGACTGCTTCCGGGCGATCCGGCACGCCCACGGCCGCATCCAGGAGAAGGTGGCCGGGGCCCTGACGCTCCGGTATATCCCGAGCCTGCGGTTCCACGTGGACGAATCGGTGAAGCGGTCCGTGGCCCTCGGGGCGCTCATCGCCAAGGCCCGTGCCGAGGATGAAGCGAACCGCGCCGATCGCATCCGCCGCGGCATCGAGCCGCCGACCGAACTGCCGGAACTGGAAGAATCGCCGCCCGTCCCCCTGGCGCCCGCCGGGCCCGAGTGGCCCGAGGCCGCGCGGCAGGCGGGCAAGGTGCGAGAGTTGTCGGGCGAGGCGCCGAAGGACGAGCCCGGCCCGGACGGACCCCAGGAGTGAGGTCGTCAATGCATAATTTCGCAGACAAAGTAAAGCGCCTCGAAAAGGTCCGCGTGGCGCTGCGGCGCCGGTACGGCCAGCCGCCCCCGGTCGCGGTCACCCACCCGGTGGAGCACGCGATGCGGACGCTCCTGTCGGAGGAGGCCACGAGCGAGCAGGTGGAGCAGGCCATGGGCCGCATCCGCCGCCACTTCGTGGACCTGAACGACCTTCGTGTCAGCCGCCCGCGCGAGATCCGCGACGTCCTCGGCGTCAACTTTCCGCGCTCGGGCCAGAAGGCCCGCGTCCTGCCGCGCATCCTCGACCAGGTCTTCAAGCAGTTCAACAGCATGGTGTGGGACTTCCTGCACGAGATGGGCAAGGTCGAGGCCCGTGCGTACTTCGAGAAACTGGAGGACGTGCGGCCGTTCCTGGCGGCGGTCCTGGCGCGCGATTGCACGGGCGCCCATGCGTTTCCGGTGGACCTCGACGTGGCGCGCGTCCTGGGCCGGCTGGGCATCGTGGACCCGTCGAGCCACTCGGAGGCCGAGATGCAGGCCCTGCTGGAGCGGGCGATCAAGGCCAACCGCGTGTACGAGTCGCACTGGGCCGTCAAGCGCCTGGCGGAAGAACACTGCAAAGCGCCCACGAGTATTTGCGTCGGATGCCCGGTCTTCAAGATTTGCCCGTCGGCCACGCTGCCGCCGCGAGGCAAAGCCAAGGCCCAAAAGGCGAAGGCCGCCGCACCGAAAGCCGCGGCCCCGAAGGCCGCCCCGGCGAAGAAGACGCCCGCCAAGAGTGCGGGCAAGGCCAAGGCCGCGAGCAAGGCCAAGAAACGTCGCTGAGGCGGCGCATGGCCGGGTGGCATGGTCACGCTGTTGCGTGACCATGTTATGCTGACGGGTTGAGCAGCGTTTGAGGCGCCCGCCGCGGCGGGCCACCCAGATAACTGAGGCGATACATGACGCCAGCACCGAAGGTCCTGAAACTCGGATTGCCCAAGGGAAGCCTCGAAAAGGCCACCCTGGACCTCATGGCCCGGGCCGGCTATGAAATCCAAGTCTCGGAGCGGTCCTACCAGCCGCGCGTCGACGACCCCGAGATGCAGATCGTCATGCTGCGGGCGCAGGAGATGAGCCGCTACGTCGAACTCGGCGCCCTGGACGCCGGCCTGACGGGCCAGGACTGGATCGCCGAGAACGCCTCGAAGGTCCACGTCGTCACGGACCTGATCTACGCCAAGGCGAGTCTGGCCCGCGTGCGGTGGGTCCTGGCGGTGCCCGAGGAAAGCCGCGTCAAGAAACCCGAGGACCTCGCGGGCTGCCGCATCGTCACCGAACTGGTGAAGGTCACGGAAAAGTACTTCAAGGAAAAGGGCGTCAAGGGCGTCAAGGTCGAGTTCTCGTGGGGCGCTACGGAGATCAAGCCCGCCCTGGAGCAGGCCGCGGAGGCGGAGGCGGACAACGGAGACCTGGACGCCGAAGCCGTCAAGGCGCGCAGCGTGGACGCCATCGTCGACGTGACCGAGACCGGAAGCAGCCTGCGGGCCCACCGGCTGCGCATCGTCGATACGGTCATGGCCTCCAACACGCAACTGATCGCCAATAAGGCCGCCTGGCAGGACGCGTGGAAGCGCGCCCGGATCGAGGACCTGGCGATGCTCATCCAGGGGGCGATCAACGCCAAGGAACTGGTCGGCCTGAAGATGAACGTGCCTCCCAAGTGCAAGGACAAGATTGTCGCCATGCTGCCCGCAGAGAAGAATCCCACCGTGAGCACTCTTGTCGGGTCCGACTGGTGCGCAATTGAAGTCATCCTGCCCGCCGCCAAGGAACGCGAACTCGTTCCCCGGTTGAAACGCGCCGGGGCGACCGGAATAATCGTGTATCCGCTGAACAAGGTCGTTCATTAGGATAGGCTGATGCGAATGTTACGGATTCAGATTTTGGCGGCAGTCCTGGCGGCGGCTTCGGCGGCGTTAGCGGCCGGGGCGGCTTCGGAAAAACCCGCGCCGGCGCCGGCTGCGGCCGACCCCGGCCCGCGCACGTGTGCGGCGGAGACGCCCTCGGTCGCCCAGGCGACCGCCGATCCGGTTGCGCAGGCGCTTCGCCATTACGTTCGCGGGCGGCTCCTGGCGCTTTCCGGCGAGCACGTGCTTGCGGCCAAGGAGTTGCGGCAGGCCGCGGCGCTCGATCCGAAGGCCGGCACGGTCTGGTTGTACCTCGGCCTCTCGCTCTATGATTCCGGCAACGTTCCGGAAGCCACCAAGGCGCTCGACGAGGCGCTGAAACTCCTGCCGGACGATCCCGCCGCGCTCTATTACCGCGCCCGGGTCGCCCGGAACGCCGGCGAACTGAAGCGCAGCCAGGAACTGCTGACGAAACTGACGGAGGTCGCCCGCAAGGGCACCGCCCTTCTCATCCTCGGCACGTATCACCTGGCGCAGATCTCGAACGAACTCGGCGACGTCGACGGCGCCATCGCCCGTTACGAGACGCTCGTGGACCAACTCCGCGATCCCCAGCCCTTCTTCCAGCGCTACGCCGAACTCTTCATGATCTATCGCGGCCAGTTGCAGTTGAAGGAGACCCTCGGCCGGCTTTACCTGCTGCGGGGCGACAACGAAAAGGCCGCCGCCATCTTCAAGGAGATTCTCGCCGAGCGGCCCGACCACTACGAAGTGCTGGGCCTCCTCTGCCACGCCCAGGTGCAGCAGAAGAACTTCGGCGCCGCCCGCGAAGTCGCCCGCACGCTCATGGAGGCGAGGCCCGACAGCGCCGACGGTTACCAGCGCCTCGCCGAAGTCTATCGCGCCGAGGGCAAACCCGAAGGCGTCCTCGCCGACCTCGAGGCCCTCCGCAAAACGCAGCCCGCCAACCGCATGCTCGCCTTCCAGTTGGCCGGCCTCTACGAGTCGTTCGGCCGCAAGGACGACGCCGCCAAGTTGTACGGCGAACTGAGCGTCGGGACCGACTCGTCTCAGGGCCCGAGCGTTGCGGCGGCCCTGAAACTGGCCGAACTCCAGGCCCAGGCGAACCACCCCGTCGAGGCCATCGAGGCCCTGGCGGTGGCGATCTCGGGGGCCCCGGCCGACTCGGCCATCCTCGTCCGCGGCGCGCAACTCATCGATGGCCTGAAGGACCAGGCCGCCGCCTACCAGGACGCCCAGCGGCTCGTCACCGACGACCAGAAGAAATACGGGGCGTTCATCCTCGTCGGCATGCTGGCCGAAACGGTCAAACGCCGCGACGAAGCCATCGCGCTTTACGACAAGGCCCTCGCGCTTCAGCCCAGGGCCGCCATCGCGTACTCCCGCAAGGCCGACCTCTTGATCGATGCCGGCCGCCACGCCGATGCGCTCGCCGTTTACGAGACCGCCCTGAAGGCCGGGCTGGACATCCCCGTCTTCCACCGCAAGATGGGCATGCTCCTGGAGTTCCTGGAGCGCCCCGGCGAGGCCATGGTCCAGTACCGGATCGCCCGCCAGGCCGCTCCCGACGACGTGCCCACGCGCTACCTGCTGGCCGGCCTGCTGGCTCGCACGGGCGAGTTCGACGAGGCCGAGAAGGAACTCAAGGGCCTCGTGGCGCGGTTCCCGAAAGAGACCCAGGCCCGCATTCAGTTGGCGGCCATCGGCCTTCAGAAGAACGACCTGGAGGCCGCCGACCAGGCCGCCGGCCAGGCCCTGGCCATCGAGCCCGCCTCGATCCCCGCGAGGGCGATCCGGGCCGAAATCCGCTTCAGGCAGAAGAAGTTTGACGAGGCCGAGGGCCTTGCGCGCGGCATCCTCAAAGAGCGCCCCGAGGCCGGCGACGTCCGCCTCCTCCTGGCGTTCATCCTGGCCGGTGAAAAGAAACTCCCGGACGCCGCCACGGAACTCAAGACCGCCCTGGCTGCCAACCCCGAGAACGTCGAATGGCGGTACGCCCTGGCCGGCATCTACTCCGAGATGGGCGATGCGGCGGCCGCCGAGAAGGAACTCGAGCGCATTCTTCAGAAGAAGCCCGACCACGCGCCGTCCAAGAACGACCTCGGCTTCATGTGGGCCGATCGCGGCGTGAACATGGCGAAGGCCGAACAGTTGGTCCGCGAGGCCCTGAAAACGAACCCTCAGAGCGCCGCCTATCTCGACAGCCTGGGCTGGGTGATGTATAAAGGGGGGAAGTTCGACGAGGCCGTCCGGATGCTGCTGGACGCCACGAAGGCGGCCCCCGAACTCGACGCCGTCCTCTGGGACCACCTGGGCGACGCCTACTGGCGCCTCAGCCGCCAGGAGGACGCCAGGAAAGCCTGGGAGGCCGCCGTCAAGATCCTCGAGTCGCGAGGCGACAGCAAGGCGGCGGACCTGAAACGTGTCCGTCAGAAAGTGGAAGAGGCTCAGGCGGGCCGGGCGCCCGGCGTGGCGCCGCTGGCGCCGAAAGAGGAACCAGCGCCGAGCAACGCCAAGGGCGCCTCGACGCGCTAACGGGAGGAGCAAGCCATGTCCGGCCATTCACACTGGGCAACTATCAAGCGTAAGAAGGGCGCCGCCGACGCCAAAAAAGGCCAGGCGTTCTCCAAGTGCGCCAAGGCCCTCATGCTCGCCGCCCGAAAGGGAACCGACCCGAACATGAACCTGGCCCTGCGGTATGCCCTCGACGAGGCCCGCGCCTGCAACATGCCCAAGGACTCCGTCGAACGCGCCATCAAGAAGGGCGCGGGCGAACTGGAGGGCCAGCAGATCCAGGAAGTCGTCTACGAGGCCTACGGCCAGGCGGGCGTCGCCATCCTCATCGAGGCGGTCACCGACAACCGCAACCGCACCTCCAGCGAAATGGCCAAGGTCGTCGAGCGCCATGGCGGCCGCATGGGCCAGCCCAACAGCGTGGCGTGGCTGTTCACGAAGCGCGGCACGATCATGGTCAGCGGCTTCAAGGACGAAGAGAAATTGATGGACGTCGCCCTGGGGGCCGGCGCCGACGACATCAGCCCGACCGACGACGGCTTCGAGGTTGTGACGCCCCCCGAGACGTTCGAGGCCGTCAAGAAGGCCCTGGCCGACGCCAAGATCCCCGTGTCGCGGAGCGAACTGACCCAGCGGCCGCAGAACTTCATATCGCTCGGCGAGTCCGACGCCCGCAAGGTCCTCGCCCTCATGGAAGCCATCGAGGAACACGACGACGTCCAGAAGGTCCACGCGAACTTCGACGTGCCGGCGGAGGTGCTGGAGAAACTTCAGGCGGAGTAGTCATCAGCCCCCGGTGAATCCACCGGGGGCCGCGATGCAGCGTATGCAAGAACGAAAACGCAGACCGAGGCTTGCCCCGGCCCGCGTTTTTTCGTCAGGGGATGTGCCCCGCCGCTTCCGCGGCCCCTCATTTTTCGAACAAGTCGCCGGGATGGCTTTGAACCTGTGACAACGGTTCCTCGGCGGACACTAAGTGCTCTAATCGCTCCCGCAAGTCAGGAGGGCAGGAAGACAGGAACTCCCTCCAGTCGGCCTCACAAGTCAGATCTGCGAACGTTTTCTCGGACGCATTGTACACCACAACCTTCTTGCGCCTGCCGATGAGGCGGGCCGCGTTGGCCAGGGTGCCCATGCTTTTTCCGTCCCAGAGCATGAATCCGACGGAGGCCTCTGCGGCCATTACCCGGTCTTTTGCCGCATAGTACTTGAAGTCTCTTGTGTTGTGGGGGGCGGGAACCGCTCGCGATGGCCAAGGGCCGACGTTGTTGCGGCACTTCCCTTCCATGCAGAAGACTTCCACGTTGTGGTAGCCGCGGCTCTTCAGGTACGTCTGCACGGCCTTGTCGGCGCCGTTGGCATCTCCGATGATTACCGGAAAATGCTTCTCGATGATGCGGTCGAGCCTTTGCCGGACGTCCTCGTCCAGGTGCGACACGTTTCTCGAACCGCCGATAAACACGGTGGTCATGACTTGCTCCGCGTGCGCGTCATAGCCAAGGCAAAGATTTCCGCCGCACCACCGCGGTCGAGCAGAAGAGAGGCAATGGTGTTCAGGGTGGCGCCGGATCGGTACAGGTCGTCAAAGAGCAGCACCCTGCGTCCCGAGACTTGCGAAGCATCGACGGCGTAAGCGTCCGAAATGAGCCGCAGCCTTTCGTCGTAGTCATTGACGTTCTTCAGTTCGGGTGTTTCCCTCACGCGGGTCAGGCAGTTCGCCGCCACGGGAATGCCCAACCGGTCGCCAAGGCCCGAGGCCAGGATCAAGACCGGTTGCTCCTTTCTGCCGGAGCGCGACGGCGGCACCGGGACAATGATCTCCACGCCCGGTTTCCATTTCATAAGGAAGCCCGTTGCGGCATCCACCATCTGGGCAACGACCGAGGTGTCGGAATGATACTTCAACTGATAGAGCAATTCTCCAAGTTCGGATCGCTTCGTCTCGAACTTCGGGTTGCCGTACTCGTCATCCCCAAGGTAAGTGCTGCTCACGGTGTGGTAATCGAGCGCGAACCCGTCGCGCCACCGCCCCGGAATCCTGGTTGGCTTGATGTTGGCCATGTGCGATGCTTTCCCGGTTGATTATAGCCCGCCGCCGTATCTTATTCCACCGTCACGCTCTTCGCCAGGTTCCGCGGCTTGTCCACCGCGCAGCCGCGCAGCACGGCCACGTGGTAGGCCAGCAACTGGAGCGGCACGACGTTCAAAATTGGCTGGAACGGCTCCGAGACGTCGGGCACGCACAGGACGTGCTTGGCGAGGCGGTGGATCTCCTTGTCGCCCTCGGTGGCCACGGCAATGATGTGCCCGCCGCGGCTCCGCACTTCCTCCATGTTCGACAGCACCTTGTCGTACTGGAGGCCCCGGTTGGCGAGGAACACCACGGGCATCCCCTCGGTGATGAGGGCGATGGGCCCGTGCTTCATCTCGGCGGCCGGCAGGCCCTCGGCATGAACATAACTGATTTCTTTAAGTTTCAGCGCCCCTTCCAGGGCCACCGGGTAGTTGTAGCCGCGCCCCAGGTACAGCCAGTTCGGGCAGTCCTTGTAGGCCGCGGCCACCTCCTGGATCTGGGCGTCGAGATTCAGCACGTGCCGCACCTGCTCCGGAACGGCCTGGAGGCCCTTGATGATCTCGCGGGCGTGATACGGCGCCAGGTGCCGCCGCCGCCCCAGGAAGACGGCCATCATCGTCAGGACCACGAGTTGGCTGGAGAACGCCTTGGTCGAGGCGACGCCGATTTCCGGCCCGCAGTGCAGGTACACCCCCGCGTCGGTCTCGCGTGCGATCGTCGAGCCGACGACGTTGACGATGCCCAGGCAGAGGGCGCCTTTCAGTTTCGCCTCGCGTATGGCGGCCAGCGTGTCGGCCGTCTCGCCGCTCTGGCTGATGGCCAGCAGGATCGTCCCCTCGTCGATGATCGGGTTGCGGTAGCGGAACTCGCTGGCGTAGTCGACCTCGGTGTGCACGCGGGCGATGTCTTCCATGAGGAACTCGCCCACCAGCCCGGCGTGCCAGGCCGTGCCGCACGCCGTGATGATCAGCCTCCGGGCGTGCGTCAGTTGCTTGGCGACGTCGTTGATGCCGCCGAGGACCACCTCGCCGGCCTCGATGTTGAGGCGCCCGCGCATCGAGTCGGCCAGGCTCTCCGGCTGCTCCATGATCTCCTTGAGCATGAAGTGCGGGAAGTTCTTCTTCTCGATCTGCTCCAGGCTCCACTCCACCTGCTGCACTTCTTTGTGGGTTGGGACGGCGTCGATCGTGGCCGTGTGGATGCCGTCGCGCCGCAGGGTGGCCATCTCGCGGTCTTCCAGGTAGATGACGCTGGTGGTGTGCTTGATGATGGCCGAGGCGTCGCTGGCCACGACGTACTCGCCCTCGCCGACGCCGATGATGAGCGGCGACCCGTTGCGCGCGGCCACCAGCACGTCCGGCTCGTCGGCGTGGATGACCGCGATGCCGTACGCCCCGCGGACCTTCTGGAGACCCGCTTGCACGGCCTTCTCCAGGTTGCCCTTGTAGTAGCGGGCGAAGAGGTGCGCCAGGACTTCCGTGTCGGTCTCGCTCTTGAACGTCACGCCCTCGGCCTCCAGCAACTGCCGCAGGGCCGACCAGTTCTCGATGATGCCGTTGTGCACGACCGCCAGTTTGCCCGACATGTCGGTGTGCGGGTGGGCGTTGACGTCGTTCGGTGCCCCGTGCGTGGCCCAGCGGGTGTGCGCGATGCCGAGCGTCCCCGCCATGTTGGCGTCTTTCGTCAGGGCCTCCAGGGCGGCGATGCGGCCCTTGGCCTTGATCACCGTCAGGCGCCCGTTATGGTCCTGCTGCAAGGCGATGCCCGCCGAGTCATACCCGCGGTACTCCAGCCGCTTCAGCCCTTCCATCAGGATCGGGTACGCCTGTTTCTGGCCGATGTAACCCACGATGCCGCACATAAACGCTCCTTATCGCCCGGCCGTACCCGGTCCGGGCGCTATGACCGGTTTGCCGCCTCGTGCGGCAGGCCTTACGGCCGGCGGCGCGCAGCGTGCCGCAGAATCTATCGACGCGCCACGAGTGTTACCTTGAGCCGCATCCTGCGATGAGAGGTCGTGGCGGGCGGCATGAGGGGGGCGGTGCGCAGAAAGGATAGCGTCCGGAGGGCCGGGAAACAAGGGCGCGGCGTCAGCGCACGAGTTGCGCGATGATCCAGGGGTCCGCCGCAATCACTTCCCCGTTGTAGGGGCAGGAGGCGCGGCCGCGGCCTCGCGATCTGCGGGCGGCGCAGCCTCTGCCTCGGGCGCCGCGGGCAAATCGCCGCCTTGGAGCCTCCGGCAATCGGCGCGGACGGCCACCACCTTGCCGCCGGCCTCGCCGAAGGCCAGCCACCCGTAATGGCGCCACGTCACCGGCAGGTCCGCCGACTCGGGGGTGTCGACCAGGCGCGCGCGAGAGCGCGCGTCCGGGTCG